>Ga0154020_10003957_pt1 | contig 17698 bp, 14 predicted proteins | sample Klosneuvirus_201_FD_109709 | JGI IMG/M metagenome (GOLD analysis project Ga0154020, IMG submission 109709) | Active sludge microbial communities from wastewater, Klosterneuburg, Austria - Klosneuvirus_20160825_MG | ecosystem: Engineered > WWTP > Aerobic digester > Activated sludge | place...
ATAATCAAATTACAGTTATCGCAACAGATGATGCCGGTAACAAGACTACAAAGACAATTAAGGTTTCTTACTCCGAATAAGGGCACCTTCTACCATTAACCAAGCTAGAATCATCGGATAAAAGAGAACATTTAGAAAGAGACTTCCTACCAAAACAGCAAGTAATGATGCAAAAAATGTACGTCCTAAGAAGACTTTCTGAGTAGACATTATCCATGCCTTATTTAATACCTTCACAAGAAATAGTAAGAAGAACACTCCTCCGACAACTCCTGACGTCGCGAGGACAAATAGATAACTATTATCTGTTCCCGCATCTGAGTGACTTTGAAAGGGGGGTAATTCCTGTCTAAATCCCATTTTTACCTGTGCATACCGGTATGCATTATATCCCACACCAAAAAGTGGATGCTTTTCAATAATAATTAGTGCATCCTTAGCTGAGTTTAATCGAGCCTCTGAGGATACGACCCGAAATGGATTTAATCCTTCTATTTTTGAATTTGCAGCACCAAAGAATAAGATTATACAAAATAAAAGAGTGATAACTGTTATCTTTTTACCTACAAAACTTAGGAGAAAGATTCCAACTCCTACTAATAGCATTATAAAACCAGTTCTTGAATAGGTTAATAACTCGGCTATAAAGGTTAAAACTAAAAAAAGACTTAACAATACTCTTTTATTTCTATCTCTTGATGAGATGAGTAGCTCAAGTAGAATAAGTAGAAATATAGCAAAAAATGCTCCTGCGAAATTTGGATCAAGAAAAGACGAGAAAAGACGATATAGATGCTCATCCCATCCCAGATAACGCAAATTTGCTAATGATTGGTAGAAAAAATATTGTAAAAAACCGATTCCAACTATAGCTAACCCACTACCTACCATAACTTTTAATACCTTTACCTTCTCACCCACTCCGAGGCTTTTGACAATATAAAATAATGATAAATAACAAATTAATCGTAGTAAATAGAGAATAGCAACCCCAATTTCGGTTATCGATAAGCTTGATGAGAAAAGTGCTAACCCGATAATCCCAGAGACAAAAAATCCGATTAAAAGCTTTTCAATATCAGTTATCTTAATCTTTTGTTTTTCTACAAAAATACTTTTTACTACCCATACTAAAGCTGTCACTCCTACCGTGATATCTATGAAAGTAACTCCAACATTCCCTAATTGAACTCGAGCAAATTGTCCGAGAATAAAGGATAGCCCAGCAATAATTATGAAAGTGTATTTCATATCTAATAAATCCACTCCTGTCCTATTGTATAGAGTGTGACATCTGTCGTCTTATTGTAATAAATCGGTTGCCAGTACGAAAAGCGACTTGGTAGAGCCGTATGCTGAGTTGCAACGAAATCAAATCTATCACCCTTTCTCGCATAAGAGGATTCTATAAATGGCACATCCATATAATAAAGATTATGAAATCCATAAAGAAGTACTGTTTTGTTAGGACCTACTAATTCTTTTATTTTATTATCTGTATCATAGAAATCTCCATAACCGAAATTCAGATGCTTACTTACATATGAGTCTTTCGATTCAATTCCAAATACCACAGGTAGTGCTCTCATCTCTGCCAACCCTCTATATAGAGTGCTAACAGCAAAAACAATTAAGATGCTAAAAAGACTTATTTTAAATAATAGTTTTTGGCTTCGGATTTTAAAGAGGATAATTCCTAGAGTTATACTAAATAACGGCAAGTAAGGAAGTAAAAATCTCCCTCCTCCCGTTTTCGGAGTTAATGTCCAAAGTATAAGGCTAATTACAGACATTAGGACAAGCATTACTTCCTGCTTTTTTAATGATTTCCATACTATAAAAAGTAGCGGTGCCAACATCAAATAGAGTGGTGAAATAGGATCAGCTGATGATATAAAAATGCTAACCATATCAGTTAATGTTTGAGGAAATGCTATTATGTCTTTGCCAATCTCAACAGAATAATTACTAAAAATAGGGTAAATTGGATTTCCAGTGTGGATGTAGGAGAAAACAAACCATGCTGAAGGTACTAATAATGAAAGAGCAATAAATAGGATTCCATCCAACAACTTCCCTCTCCATTTTTTAAAGCCAAAGAAAAATAATGCAATTATAAAAATTGGGAGGCTTATTAAAGCCAAAAGCTTAGTTTCAATAGCTAAGCCAAATAAAAACGCTGACTCTACTAACCATTTTTTTTCTTTTTTTTCAAAGTAATTAACAATTCCCCATAGCGCCATGACTTCATAAAACACTCTTATTAAATCAATGTACGCTGTTGTTGCCTCCCATAAAACTACGATATTACTAAAAAAAATGACTACAGCAATAAGAGCTATATGCTGAGTGGTAAATTTTTTAGTTAATTCATAAATAGCAATTCCAGTAAGAAGTGCAAAAGACAGATGAACAATATGTGAAAGAATGTCTCCGCTTATACTTAGTGCGCTCACATACAACATTTCTCCAACCTTAGGCATAGCTGAGTAATAGAAAAGATTTCCAGGAATGAAATCTATACCACCGTTAGATAAATAAATCTTAGGCAACGTTAAATGATACCAGAGGGCATCAAAAGCCGTTTCAGGTACCAATGCTCCCAAAAGCATAATACCTATGGAACTACTAATTCCCAGTACCCAGACAGTGTTACGCCTTATCTGATCAATACTCTCTTTCCTTATCTCTACCCAATTGATCTTCTTATCATATTTAGTCCAAAAAAGTATCGACAAGAAAAGATAAGCAAATGTAAAGACTACAATTACCGGTCTAGTTAAAAGGTGTGCAATTCCTAAAAAATAGATGCAATTTGCGTAAAGTCCAATTAAAAATGCAATGCTAAACATACTTAATTTATTTTATATATCACAGCTGATGAATAACTTTTTATTTTTCTTACGTTTTTAGACGAATCTAGAACCTTTATAACATTTTCTCCAGTAGATATATGAGTATTCCCTATTTTTAGCTTGTTTTGGTGTAACATGGTATATTCCTGTGGGTGGACAATAATTGTATTTACACCTAACTTTTTAAGCGTTGCAAGAGAGCCTTCATTAGGAAATACCTCAAGCAAATTAGTTACAAGGTTTTGCCATGGAGGTGGTGAAAATCCACTAACTCCATTAACTCTTGGTTTAAAACCAAGTATAGAATAATATTGTCTAATATATTCCTGTCCTGAATAAGGAAATACGTTCCAATTATAGGCAGGCATTTCGATCACTTTGGCATCTGTAATCGTACTAATATACGTATATTCCGGAGGGAAGTTCTTAACTTCAGGAATATTTTGAAAGACAATAGAAGGCTTATACTCACCCAGAGTAATCCCAAGAAGTACTCCAACAATAAGCACCTTTATAGTCGTTGAGTAATTCTTAAGAATGTGGCTTAGAACTACTACTCCTCCGATTGAAATACCTAGTATAAAAAGTACTTCCCACCGAGCGGAGTTACGCATACCATTAAAGCCAGGCAAAATATAATAAAAAAGAGCGTATGGGAGAGGAATAGGAAAGGGATGGTGGATAGTTTGTCTAGCAAAATGTAAAAAGGGTCCAAGGCTTAAAATAAAACCTATACAAGCTATAGAAAAAAACGAAAGGATTTTATACTCTAGCTTTTTTCTATTTTTGAAAATAAAAACTATAGAAGTAAAGACTAATCCCGTTAAGACGATTCCTGGAAAACCATTTTTAAATGAGATAGAGTTTGGGTATGAATCCTTTCTCCAAATGGCATTAAAAAATGATGACAATTTCGTGAATTGGTTGGAATAAAGAAAATCCTCAGGTTGATTTGCAAAGTGGATTGAATCTCTGATATCTCTCATATAATTAAATTCATTTGCCACTTGATAATAAGGAAAAATAAATGGAACAAGAACTATTAGACTGAGTAAGATTGTAACTATAGCCTTCCTAGATAAATAATTTTTGACTTTGGGTCTGCGCAAAAAATAAAAAACAAGAAAAATCGTAACCAAACTAAACACAATAAAATATCCTGGCAAAAAACTATTTAATGCTTGAAGATCAAAACATACCAATGAAAACACGAGTAATTTTAATTTCTTTTCTTCAAGATAACGAAAAAAAAAGTAGATACTAAGTGGTACCAAAAAAATAAAAAGAACTTGAACATGAACGTACTTATCTAATATAACCGGTGAAAAGATTACCAAAGTCCCACTCAGAACTGCAAGCATTCTATCTTTTAAGATGTAATTTACAAGGAAATAAATGGACCAACCAAGGCTCGTTAATGAAAAAAGCAATGTAATATTATGAATTGCGATCGGCTGATGGAAAACCCATGCAGGAATCGACAGTAATAGACTGGATGTTATAAGAGAATCTGAGTAAGCTAATGAGTTGATGTAAGGAAAGAAGTGAGGAGCGTTAAAAAGAGTTAGTGGATGATGAAAAACTGCATAAACAACGAAATTTTGAATATAGGAAAGAATCAACTCATCACCTGTTCCGCTAGTTATGCTTCCAATATGTAAAATGAGGGGATATGTCAGGAATATACTTAGTACAAAGAAAAGACAAATGATACTTACATGTTTGGCTATTTGTCCATAAGATAAGGGGTTTATATGCGGAAAAAACATAGGCCATTTTTACACAAAAGATGAGATATATAAAGAACAAAGAGTACCATAATCCACACAGTAAAAATCACAGTAAAAGAAAAAGCACGCTTACGTTTAATTTCCAAATTCATAAGTTAGTTTTTTATATTTTAATTGCCATAATTTCCCTCTGACAAGAAAAGAATAAAATGACATCATTAATGCAGATATCATTCCTGCAGTTCCATCAAGAAATCCTAATTTAAAAAAATAATTAATAACGAACTTCCCTATTGGGTAAAAAATAATTGAAAAGAAATTTACAGAAATCTTTTTATCGAATAGTTCTTGAGAACGAAGATTGGAATAGTAATTAATTTCTTTAAGAAAGTTGTGTACCGATGGGTGTGGGTAATGATATATCGGATTTTTAAGAGTTCCTTTCTCCCCTAGAACTTCCCAGACTTCATGTACTTTACCTTGCCACTTACCTTTAGTCTTTTTAGCGAGGCGCAAAATCTTTGTATTACCCGCATCTCCAAAACGAATTTTTCTACCCCAAAGGAAATCCACTCGTTTCAAATAAAATCCATTTAACTCCGTTAAGAATTGTGTGGCTTGTTGATAAAGTTCTGTTGCTAGTTCTGCTGTGACGATCTCATCAGCATCGACAAATAATATCCATTCATTTTTAGCTTTTTCCATTGCCCAATTTCTCTGAGATGAAAAATCTTTGTCAAGTTTTCTTTTATACACTCGTGCTCCAGCCTTTTCTGCTACTTTTACAGAATTGTCTGTAGAGTTATCATCAATGACAATAATCTCATCACAGAATGAGAGCGTTTGTAAGCACTTCGTTAGTTGATCTTCCTGGTTTTTTACTATGACAATTCCGGTTATCATTTTTTTAGGGTTACTATAATTTTACTGTTTATTTCTTCTATCTCGACATTTGTCTGGGCGTCAACACTAGCTGGATGACCTTTATACCATAATAAGTACTCATATGGCATTGTGAAGCTTTCAAACTGGCTACCATCCCCTTTTCCTTGTATATTGACTGACTTTCTTTGTGAATGAGCTAATATAGCATCTACTGCTTGAATCCTTTCAGAAAGCACAATATTTTTTTCACTTACCATAGAGTAATTATGCTTGAGAAGGGTGATTGTATTCAAGAGCAATAATATCCCAATTAAGAAAATAATGACTTTGTTCTTTTTATTTAAAAGCTGTTCAATTGCCACACCGATACCTAAAAATATAGCTACGAACATACTAGGAAGATATGCATCGGACGGGACTTTATTCATGACAAAAATTCCAATCGTGAAGAGAAGCCACAGTAAGAGAATTATATAAGTAATACTTTCCTCGTTGTCATGTCTCCTTTGTCGTATCGCAACGAGAACTCCTCCTATACTTAAAAGAAGAAGTATTACTCCTATAATGAGATTTGGCAGAAAAATTAACCAACTAAGCCTCTGGAGTAGAAAAAATCCCGTGTCTGCAATTGAACCTGATGAATGAGAAATTGAAAATAGGCCAAAAACAGCTTTTACTGCTGTATAGATAAGCCAGGCTACATAACCTAATGTTTGTTTAAAACCGTGACCAATATCATAAATTATAATGGGTATAAGTGGTACAACTCCAAGTAAAATGGTCACATAAATATCTCTTTTAATTAATCTCGTTATAAACTCTTTCTTTTTAACAAATCCATATATAGCTATGACAAGAACAGGCCCTGCGAGGACTATAGTAGCCAACTCAAAATTATAAAGGAGAGCTAGAAGAAAAAATATCCATTTAAAGTATGCCCTCTTCCCATTTGCCCACTGAGTTAATAAATAAAAATAAAATAGTGTTAGGAGAGGAATTGGCGTCGTATGATAAGGCATGCGAGAAAGATGTAGTAAATATGGAGAAAATGCGTATAATACTGTACCAATTAGAGCAACACGTTTAGAAAACATTCTCTTACCTAAAATGTAAAAGAAAAATATTGTTAAAATATTTATTCCAATTGAAAGATATGCTCCAGATACAGGATTAAATCTTCCAATCCATAACGCTATAGCGAGTAGATAAGTCCACAGTGGTCCTTGGTGGAGCCAAGTATGACTAGAAGTAATCCCAACAAGAGGAAATGAATCCCCCAACAATAGATCTCGAGCTGATAGATAAAACCAAGCCTGATCACCGATAAATATCATATCGGAGGAGATTTTCAAAAGTGAAAGCCCAAAAATTGGGAATATTGCAATAAGAATGATTAATTTCTCTTTTTGTTTAAAGAATCGCATCATTTAATACCTCATAAATTTTCTGACTTATACTTACTATGTTATATTTTTTATGAGCTTTTTCTCTAGAAAGTTTTATAATTTTACTTCGTAAATTACGATTCTCATAAAGCTCAATAACTTTTTTTGATAAATCTTGGGGATTTCCTGGTTTAAAGAGTAAACCTGTTTGATAATCATCAATGATTTCCGAAACTGGTCTGATATTGCTTGCTACTACCGGAACACCATACATCATCGACTCAACTGAAACTATTCCAAATCCCTCCATTTCCCAAGTGGTAGAAAAAACAAAAATATCCATTAAAGGATAGTAATCCTTAACATCTTCAACAAAGCCTGGAAGTATAAAATGATCCTCTAAATTTGCTTCTTTTATTAACTGTTCAGATTTAGATCGACCAGGACCATCTCCTATAAGTAAAAAAACAGCATTAGGAATTACTTTTAATATATCTGGGGCCGCATTAATAATTATATCCTGTCCCTTCTCTCTGGTAATCCTTGAAATATTTCCAATAACATATTTCCCAGTTAATTTCCTTTTAAGGATAGAATTGGGTTTATTGTGCAAAGGAATTGCAGTTCCACATGGGATTAAGTCTAGCTTTGAAAGTGAAACCCTTGCATCGATAATCAAGCTTTCCAATGTATTTTTAGAAGGAACTATTACTTTCTTCGGAATATTTTTAGCAAGCCGATATATAACTTTTGGGAAATAAAAATTACGTTTAAAAACTGTATGCAACCTACCGTATTCTATCCAGACAATAGGAATTCTAAAAAAAACTGATAAGAAGCTAACTAACAACTTATCACTAAAATTGCTAGCCAACAAAACATCAACTTTATTTCTTTTATATCTAAATAATAGTTTTATGTAGTAGAGAATTGATAATGGGAGGAAGAAGAAAGATTTTAGTAACCCTTTCCAATCTCCATTGAAATCTAAGATATAAGGAAATAGATCTATTCTGACTTCCTTAGGATATAAATCTGCGTATCGTTTTAAGTTAGTAGCTAAGTAAACTGTAGTTCCTAGTTCTAACCATTTTAAAACTAGAGAGTTCATATAACTTTCTGCACCTCCTAAATCTGGCGTTTGTTGAATAATACCTATATTAAGAGGAATTTTCTTAATTTTTTTTTTACTTGCAATTACCTCATGGTTTGTTTGATTTAGATTGTAGGTTTGTACTTCAAAACCTACTTTTTTAAGTGTAAATCGAAGTGACTCTTCTGTGTAAGCATATTTATGGGCACCAAATATGCCCGTTTCAGAAGTGTCTCCATAAATAAAGTGTGTCAAAACAAGTGGATCATTAGAAAAGCTTTTGTAAATACTGTTAAGATCATGAGTTCTAATAAATATTTTTCCGTTTTCTCGCAATACTCTATGACATTCATGTAAAAAAACTAATCCATCTTCTTTGGTAAAGTGTTCTAATATATCTGAAGCTTTAATTTCATTAATGCTTAAGTCTGGGAAAGGAAATTTTTCTGATAAATCAGCTACAACGTCTACTTTTGTATTTGGATCAATATCAACATTTATCCACCCATCAAGATAATCATTTCCAGATCCTAAATTAATACGATTTTTCGTAGGATTAGGCATGCGGTTATTGTAACATAGGCATGATCTGTTGTGGTAGAATCAGAAATATCCTTATGAAAAATTTCGAAACTAAATTGACTGTCTATAAAAATGAAATTTTGAAAAAAGGAATTATCTCATTTATCTTAAATAGAATCCAAAAAATTTTAGATGCAATTTTATTGTTGGTAATTTTATCCTTTAAGCCGAAGCATCCTTTCACTTTTAACAAAAAAAATTACTTCTATTCTTTATCTCGATACAATTACTCCTGGAAAAATGAGAGAAGTATAGAAGTACCTCTTATTTATGAATATGTGTTAAAAAATAAAAATAAAAACATCCTAGAAGTTGGGAATGTTTTAAGCCATTACTATAAAGTCACTCATGACATAGTAGATAAATATGAAAAAAGTTCGAATGTTATAAATAAAGATATAATCAGTTTTAAGACTAAAAAAAAATATGATCTTATTATTGCAATTTCGACACTTGAGCATGTCGGCTGGGAAGAAGTGCCATGTGAGCCACGTAAGATTATGAAAGCTTTACCCTACTTACGTTCACTACTTAAACCAGGTGGTAAACTCGTGGTTACCCTACCAATTGGTTATACCAATCCATTCTTAAATAAACAGATCAACAATAATAAGCTTGGATTTTCTCAGGTATACTTTCTGAAACGGATTTCTCTCCTTAATGACTGGAAGCAAGTAAGCTTTAGCGAGGTAAAGAATGTTGAATATAATACTCCTTACTCTAACGCTAATGCTATTCTTGTCGGTGTTATTGAGTAGGTTGTTTGCGATAGAATAATCTATAGATAAAAAAGATATTTACTGGATAGGCAATCATTGATCCAATCACGGCAGAAATAGCAGCCCCTTTAATTCCCCAAAGAAGAACTAAGGGAACAAGTGGAATAGCAATTCCTAATAAACTGCAAAACGTCGTAATTGTTACTATGTCTTGACGGTGAACACTGTAGAAAAAACCATTCGCTAAATTAGAAATTGCTCGCAGTACGCCGAACAGGGCAAGATATTTCAATACCGGCGCAACAGAGAGCCATTTTGGGCCAAGCAGGATTGAGACAATAAGGGAAGGGATAAAGAAAAATACAATTCCAATTGGAAGGACAAGCAAAGAGGTAATTCCAACTGATTTGTAGAATGCTTGGAGCAATCGTTGTTTATCGTGAGATATTTTAGAATACACCGGAAACGTAGCTTTTGAAAAAACATCACTAAATTCTGAGATCGGTACTGAGGATATCTTGTAACCCATGCTATAAAACCCAAGAGACGCGGTCCCAAGTATGCGACCAACGATAAGATTATCAATATTTTGATACAAATAATCAAAAATACCGGCCAGTGTGAGCCATTTTCCATACTGAATTACCTTCTTGAACTGCTGTTTATGGAATTTAAACGTCGGTTTTGGAGATGCCATGAAAAACGAGAGAATGGTCTCAAATACAGCCCCGATTATCATTGCATAAACAAGAGCTGTAGCTGTTTGCATGATAAGAACAAGGATAAGTGTTACGAATGATTCTACGCTAAAGATTGCTGTGCGGTAATAAAACTCTTTATGAAACTCCAAATCTTTGATAAATTTTGCAACTGATGGGTTAATAAACCCTCGGACAAAAGGCACGATAGCCATTAAACGAACTAAAAGAAGTGAGTTCTCAGCATGAAAGAAGGAGCCTATAAGCGGAGCAAAACCAAAAATAAGCAGCGCTATCAGACAACCTCTCAGAATTGAAACAATCCAAGCGGTACTAATATATTTATCTGCTTCGTCTTTTTGTTGGATTAAGAAAATATTTATCCCGGTCTCAGTGAAGACTTCAATAAAAGAAAGCGTAAGAGTGGCAATACCAAAAAGACCGAAGTCTGAAGGACTCAGAATGCGTGCAATAATGGCTGTCCTCACAAAAGACATACCCCGTGTTACTATTCTGAATGCTCCCAACCACGATACTCCTTTAAATATATCTTTTTTATAACCCATCTAGTCTATTATATCGTTTATTTATGTCGTATAGTGAGTACCCGTGAGATAAGTCCATTCAAACTCCCTTGGAGCACGGCAAAGTCAGCGGTAAATTGTAAAAGCGGAAGATAAATAAGTGCTTGGAGCTGATTCACATAGCGATAGTTTTTGCTAATCGACCAGATCATATACAGCAACAGTAATAATATAGTAAGTCCAACTAAAAACCATTCTCTCGTGATAAGTCCTAGTAGCAAAAGCAATAAAGCCAGTACATACCGAATGGCTAAGACAATTACTTTTGGTCTAATAATTGAGGCTTCAATATCTCCTAAGGCAAAGCGATAAAACATAGTATATGCTTGAGACAAAGTAGTCCTGGGAACCCAGTATACAATTGCTTCTTTAACAAAAACTATTTTTTTACCAGTAGTAACTAGTTTTCGAGCAAAAACATAATCTTCGTTATGTGAAAATCTTTCATCAAATCCCTCTAAATCCTGCCAAACCTTTTTACTTATCGCCATTGACCTTGATGCAGGAAGAAATACTTTTGGATTAACTCGATCAGGCATTACTAAAACATAAGGTATTAAACACTTCTGAAAAACTGTTTCTGCTTTGGCAGCGTAATAGCCAGCTACTACATCAACTCTTTCATTTAGTAGCGGTCCTTGGATTTTTTTTACCCAATTTTTATCAAGTATACATCCCACATCTGTTATGAGAATAACATCTCCTGTTGCTCTACTTATAGCTTCATTTCTTCCTCTAGATCTATTCCCTTTCTTTGTAGATAATTCAAATATAAATGGTAACGTGTGCTCTTTAACAAATTTTCTAATAAGATTTACTGTATTATCCTCCGATCCTCCATCCACTATAATCACATCATATGGCATCTCTGTTTGAATAAGAAGAGATTCCAAAAAAACTAATATATTTTTTTCCTCATTTAAAATAGTAGCAATTAGAGAAACTTTCATAGCCTAACTAAATAACTTTTGGAGACTTTTTTTGTAATTTTCAAAGATATAGCAACAAAATAGCGCACCTGCGCCATATAATAAAACTAACTTCGGATAATAATTAAAAGATGTTACCATAATCATTGAAGTGATTGAGATAAGGAAGAGCCATTGTATCTTTTTACTTTTTTTACTGTAAAGAAACACACTTAGTATCGCTAAAATAAATGACGCATATGAATAGCGAATACTTGATACCATAATCCACCTCTTAGTATCAGTAGGTGAAAGAGTGAAAATAATAAATAACAAAAGAATGATAACTTCAATCTTGTGATCAGTGAAAAATTTTAAGGTTTTTTTCTTTGTATGGATAAATCCCCTGAGTAATTGAACAATAACTAAAGGAATGCTTAAAAGCCATATTTTGTACTCTCCAAAAAACGCATCGAGTGTGTCTTTTGGGTAATGTGGGAAAATGTTCCAGACTTGCATATCAAAATTTATCGTATATGGAAGACCAAAAAAATAAAGTGGATAGAATGGATTGTGAAAAAAGAAATAATTTCGGAAATACCATGATACTCCAAATATAATAAAAGGAACCAAAAAAACTAATAACTTTTGAACTGAAATAAGTGATAAAATTCTTTTCCCATAGAATATAGTCAAAATTGCCATATAGTAAAAACCAGTGTATTTAGTCCCAATTATCATACCAAGTGTAATACCTAGTATAAAAAAATATTTTAAAGAACTCTTAGGTCTTTCCAGTAGAATAATACCGAGTAAAAAAAAGTTAACTAACCATACATCAATACTCACTGAGTTATACCATCTTACAATACCATTGAGTGTAACTATTGTAGTGGCAAAGAAGATACTCTCATAGTAATTAAGTTTAAATACTCCTCCCAGTTTCCAACAAATTAAAAACAGAACAATTACTGCTAATATGTTTGAAAGTGTCAGAGGAATATGAAGAAGTAAAAAAAATGAATTAATCGCTTCACTGCTGCCGGGGTAATACCATTGAGTAATTATTGGATGTTGAGGAGAAATTATTTCACCACTTAAAATCATTTTAGAGATCGGAATATGATAATCCCAACTATCCCCTTTCGTTGGAATAGGGTTAATTACTCCAACAAATATTGAGTAGAAAATATAATAAAAAAATATAGTTATTCCAATCCAAGCAAATATTCGAGTAGACATATTTTATATTGTATCTTATTATTTCAAATTATATTGCTATATCAAGCACATTTCTCTACAATTAACTCGATATGAAAAAATTACTCTCCATTGTCATTCCAGCATTCAATGAGGAAGCAGTAATACCCCTCCTAACAAAAAGACTTCGATTTTTTATGGATTCGTTCAAAGAATACCAATTTGAAGTCATCTTTGTTGATGATGGATCACGAGATAATACAATTAACGAACTTCTAAAAGCAAGAAAAAAAGACAAAAGAATTAAAATTATTGAGATGTCAAAAAATAATGGCTGTGATGAAAGCATTTTCGCTGGATTAAAATTCGCAAAAGGTGATGCTGCAATCATTATGATGGCTGACCTTCAAGAACCCCCTGAGCTTATTCCACAATTCACTGAAAAATGGCAGATGGGCTATGACATAGTGTACGGGATTGTTAAAAAAAGAATCAATTACCCTCTCCATAGAAAGATTGGTACGTACATATTTTATAAATTAATATCGTATTTAACAAACCATATTGTCCCTGAAAATGTAAGCGATTTTAGATTGCTTGATAAAAAAGTTTATTTAACTCTTGCAGATTTACCTGAACATAATAAATTCTTTAGAGGACTAGCAATGTGGCCTGGCTATAAAAGAGTAGGTATTCCTTTTGAGAGACCTGACCGTATAGCTGGTAAATCAAAAGCAAATATTAGCCTTACATTTAGAGTAGCAATTAACGGAATTTTAGGTTTTTCTAATCTTCCTCTACGTTTGCCATGGTTGCTATTTTTGTTTACTATAATAGTTACGCTTTTTTCAACATTTTTATTTTCAATCCAGCAAACAATACTTTTTTTATTTTTCTCCTTTTTTTTCTTAATTAATGCAATTCAAAGTGAATACATACTTCGAATATTTATTGAAAATCGTAATAGGCCAAACTATATTGTTAAAAAGCTATATGGATTATAGAAGTATTTATTGTTGTGTTTTGAATTACCCTTTAGTAATATACAAACAATTATGTTAGTTGCAGACTACATTCTCGATTATCTTGCCAAACAAGGAATAAAAGATGTTTTTTTAATGACAGGTGGAGCAATTTCATTCGTCGTTGATGCCTTCCATGGGCGAAAAGATATAGGATATATTTGTATTGCCCATGAACAAGCAGCTGCGATGGCTGCAGATGCATACTCTCGCCTTGGACCCAACCTAGCAGCTACTATGGTTACATCAGGCCCTGGTGCTACCAATCTTATTACAGGAATTTGCTGCTCATGGTTTGATTCAATTCCTGTCCTTCACATCTCTGGTCAAGTTAATACTTATGAACAAAAAGGAGATACTGGCGTACGTCAAGTGGGATTCCAGGAGACTGACATCGTGTCTGTTGTTAAACCCATAACTAAATTTGCAGCTCAACTTGATAAACCGGAAAATATTAGATATCTTCTAGAAAAAGCTACATATATCGCTAAATCTGGTAGACCGGGGCCTGTATTAATTGATATTCCCCAAGATTTTCAAAGGGTTGAAATAAACCCAAAAAAACTCAAAGGTTTTACTCCCATTGAAAAGGGGTTCAATAATGATAATACTGTTGTTAATAAAACTGAAAAAACAATCAAGCTTCTTAAAACTGCCAAGCGTCCAGTACTCTTGGTCGGTTTTGGAACACGAATAGCCAAAGCTGAAAAAGATATTATTAAACTTGCTTTAAAGTTAAAAATTCCTGTAGTTACATCATGGAGTGCAAAAGACATTTTTATACATGAATTCCCTTACCTCATAGGACAAATTGGTGTATACGGTCATAGATCAGCTAATTTTACTGTTCAAAATTCTGATGTTCTTCTATCAATTGGAAGTAGACTCGACACCAGACAAACTGGAGGTAAACCTCAAACATTTGCCAGAGGAGCAAAAAAAATTATTGTTGACATTGATGCCTCAGAAATTAATAAGAAAAAAGTCATTCCTGATATTGCTATTAACACTGATGCAAAGGTATTCATAAAAGAACTTTTGAAACAATTAAGTAAAAGTAATGTAGGAGATCATACTGAGTGGCTTGAAAAATGTAATACATGGAAGATTGCTTACCCAATGGTTACTCCTGCATATAAAAGAGAAGATAAGTATGTAAATCCTTATGTCTTTAGTCAGCGACTTTCACAATTACTCGATGAAAATGCGATTGTTATTCCAGATGACGGAGGACATTTAACTTGGACAATGCAGGGATTTGAAGTAAGAGGCAATCAACGTCTTATTTCTGCATTTGGCAACTCCCCTATGGGCTATGCTTTACCTGCAGCAATGGGAGCTTCCCTTGCGATTGGAAAAAAGCAGGTAATATGTATCGATGGTGATGGAAGTCTTCAAATTAATATTCAAGAATTACAGACAATTTCTCACTATAAAATTCCTGTTAAAATTTTTGTTCTCAACAATGATGGTTATGGAATTATTAAACAGTTTCAAGAACTATACTTAGGAAGTAGATTTGAGGCATCCGGAAAAGGATATTCTCATCCAGATTTTATTGAAATTGCAAAAGCATATGGAATTAAAACATTTGATCTAAAAACCCATAAGGAAATGGATAAAACCATTAATGCTGTTTTAAATGAAAAAGGACCGGTATTGGTCAATGTTCACATAAATCCTCGACAGAAACTAATCCCAAAGCTACAATTTGGTAAACCAATCGAAGATTTATCACCATTCCTAAATAGAAAAGAATTTTTAAATAATATGTTCGTAGAACCTCTAGATTAATTATGGATCAAAGAAAAAAAACTACACTTCTCACTCTTAGAAAGCTTAAAGACGAAAATAAAAAAGCTGTCTACCTGACTTCATACGATTATCCTATCGCACTACTTGCCGATAGAGCTGGAGTTGACATGATTTTAGTTGGAGATTCCCTAGGTATGACTACACTTGGTTTTAAGGATACACTTAAAGTAACTATGGATGACATGGTACGACACGCAAGTGCAGTAACGCGGGCAGCAACGAATTCATTTGTAATTGGTGACATGCCCTTTATGTCCTACCAAACGTCAAACAGAGACGCCATTATCAATGCTGGACGACTAGTAGGAGAAGCTGGATGTGACGCAGTTAAATGTGAAGGCGGTATAAGGGTAGTAGAAAGAGTAAGAGCAATGGTAAATGCAGGAATTCTTGTCCAAGGTCATCTAGGATTGACTCCTCAGAATGCCGCTCAAATGGGAGGCTATAGAGTTCAAGGAAAGACAAAAGAAAGTTATCAACAGCTTCTTAAGGATGCTCTCGCTCTAGAAGAGGCGGGAGTTTTTTCTATCCTGCTTGAAGGTATGCCTTCCCAGGTAGCAGAAAAAATTAAAAACCATTTATCTATACCTGTTTATGGGATTGGTGCAGGAAATAAAGTTGATGGACAACTTATTATAGTTCATGATCTTATTGGCCTTTTTGAACAATTTACCCCTAAATTTGTGAAGCGATACGCAGAAGCCGGTAAAGTAATTGAAGAAGCAATTATTCATTATTGCGATGATGTCCGAAAAGAAAAGTTCCCGACGAAAAAATATTTTTATGAAATATCAAAAGAGGATTTAAAAAAACTAGATCAATGAAAAAAACCCCTGTTGTTTTTGTCACTGGAGCAACTGGCTTTATAGGGTCTCATCTTGTCCGAAGACTACTCAAAGAGTCTTACAACACTCATATACTCTACCGCACCACGACCTCCAGCTCCAGACTGGACGATATGCTAAGCAAAACTACAAAACACAATGTAGATATTTGTAACAAAAAATCACTTGAAAAATTACTTAAAAGAATTAAACCTGACTATATTTTTCATTTAGCAAATATAGGAATTTATGGTGGTAAAGAAAGCCCAGATGAAGATGTAGTTAATGTTAACTTCTTAGGTACAGTAAACCTTATACAATCTTCAAAAGACATTCCATACAAATTTTTTGTTAATACGGGGAGTTCATCTGAATACGGTCGGAAAAATAAAAAAATGAAAGAAGATGATAGTTGTTTTCCTGAAAGTATGTACGGGATTACTAAGCTAGCAAGTACTCTTTATGCACAGAACTTTGCTAAAAAAACTAATAAGCCAGTATTAACCTTACGTCTTTTTAGTCCTTATGGATCTTATGATGACCCCAATAGATTTATTTCTACAATCATAAAACAAGCATTGGCTAATAAAGAAATACGATTAACTTATCCAAAAAATGTGAGAGATTATATTTTTGTCGATGATGTCATCAATGCCTATATAAGTTGTATTAAAAATGGAAATAAATTATCTGGAGAAATAATTAATGTCGGTAGTGGAAAACAGCATACTATTGAAGAGGTACTAAATACGGTTACTAAACTAATACATACTAAAAGCAGAGTGGTAAAAGATGACACAATAACAAGATATGAATCTGTGATTTGGCAAGCAGACATCACAAAAGCGAAAAATCTACTAGATTGGAGACCTACAACCACATTGGAAGATGGGTTAAAACAAACTATTGAATGGTATAAACAGAATTACTAGTTATAACGACTAAGAAATTCCGTAAACGCTTCTTTTAATCTCACTAAATGGGAAAGTTTTAAACCATGGTGGCAACCAATTACAAATCCATTTTCCATAATTTCTTGAGCAATCTTAAAATCTGATGCTGCTCTATACTTCATGTGTTTAAAGCCAGGTTGCTTAGTAATAACTCCTGTAAAGATTGGTCTTGTTTGGATATTATTCTGCTCAAGGAAGGTAACTAATTCTAATCTTGTAAAAGGTGCATTCTCTCTAATTGTCATAGGAAAAGCAAGCCATTGTGTACGAACTTTTTCATCCTGAATTGGAGTTATAAAATATTTAGGATATTTTTGGAAAAATTTTAAAAGATATGAAAAATTCTTCTCTCTAATTTTTCTAAACGATGGAAGTTTTTTAAGCTGAGCGTTACCAAAAGCAGCTCCAATCTCAGTTGGTAAAAAGTTATAACCAATTTCTCCGA
>Ga0154020_10003958_pt1 | contig 17689 bp, 10 predicted proteins | sample Klosneuvirus_201_FD_109709 | JGI IMG/M metagenome (GOLD analysis project Ga0154020, IMG submission 109709) | Active sludge microbial communities from wastewater, Klosterneuburg, Austria - Klosneuvirus_20160825_MG | ecosystem: Engineered > WWTP > Aerobic digester > Activated sludge | place...
GCTGGCACAGGCGCCAACGCTTAACACCCAGCGGGGTTCCGCCATTTGTTCGTAAACCTGACGAAGGGTTGGTCCCATTTTTTTGGCAATGGTGCCCATCACCATCAACAAGTCGGCCTGGCGTGGTGAAAAACTCAAACGTTCCATGCCAAAACGGGCCAGATCGTAATGTGAGGCCATGGTGGCCATAAATTCGATGCCGCAACACGATGTGGCAAATGGCAGAGGCCAAAGTGAATTGGCTCTGGCCAAACCCATTACCTCGTCGATTTTTGTAGCAAAAAACCCAGGGCCTTCAAGTCCTTCAGGTGACTTTGCAATTTCAAGTTTTGTTCTTTTAATGAGTTCTGCCATGGTACAGGTTTTTGCTAAGGCGAATTAATCTTCCCACTTCAGGGCTTTTTTTGAGATCATGTAATAGAACCCGATCAGCAACAAGGCAATAAAGCTAAACACTTCTATTACACCAAGCAGACCCAGTTCTTTGTAGTTTGCTGCCCAGGGGTACATAAAAATAACCTCCACATCAAACAACACAAATAAAATGGCAACAAGAAAATACTTAATGGAAAAAGGAACACGGGCGTTGCCCTGAGTTTCAATTCCACACTCAAACGACTCGAGTTTAACTTTTGTTTTGCGTTTTGGCCCGAGTTTATGAGTTGCTATAAGGGATACTGCGGCAAATCCCACAGCAATTGTAAACATGATAAAAATGGGCAGGTAATCTACAGGTGAACTGGCAGTCATGGGCAATCCAATTTGAGATTGTAAGATTAGGTATTTTTACACAAACCATCAAAAAAAGAAAGCCGAAAAACCAGCAAAATAGCGCAATTACTGCTTCAGTATTTTATATACCGCTTGCCTGTCTTTGTCCTTCAGTGTTAGTGTGTAAACCCCGGCACTAAACTCTGAAAAATCAATCCTGAGTTCAGATGTTGTCCTGTCTTCCAGATTGGTTGTAAACACCCTTTGGCCAAGTGAATTTGTGAGCTCAATCAAAAGGTTGGCTGGTAGTTTTCCTGAGAATTTTAATTCAAGTTCACGCTGAACAGGGTTTGGCCCAAGCTTTAATCCATTCGCCAGATCGGTCCATTCTTTCAAGGATGTAAATTCGATTAAAACCGGCGCCGATGAACTGAAACAATTTCCGTTTCCGGCCCAAATACTGTAGTAGCCTGCCTGAAGAGGTACATGAGTGGCTAAAGTGGCGCCTGGAATTGCCGTACCGTTTAAATACCATTGGTAACTGGAGGCGGTTACTGAAGTGCCAATGAATCCCGGCATTATTGTGATGGTGGGGTTTACAGGCAAAGGATCAACAAAAAGTGTTGAATTTCCGGTAATCTGGCAAGCCCCAAGTGAAGCGGTATAATTGTAAATACTGGTAACCGAGTTAGAAACAAAAATGTTCAACCCTTGCTGTCCGCTCGACCAATTCACCTGATTGGCATTGGTGTTTACACCAATCTGACCCGACTGCCCAACACAAACCGAAGCTGTTATAGGCACAGCCGTTGGATTTCCGACTACCGATACAGTGGTAATGAATGGAGCGCTTGGTCCGTTTGTGTTTGTGCTGATCAATTGCACCGTATAAATTCCTGTGGCGGTATAGGTCACTTGTGGATTTTGAACAGCAGATACTGAAGGGCTTCCTCCGGTAAAGGTCCAATTCCAGCCGTTTGGTTGATTCGACGACATGTCATAGAATTGAAGTGGAATGTTCACACATCCTGGCGCAAAAGCCGATTGAAGCGCTGCAAACGGAGGTGATCCCGGATCGCTGTAAAGGTCGGTTTCCCAAACTCCTCTTCCATATGTGGCAGCGCGCAGTTTCCCCGTTGGGTAATAGATTTCCATATCAAAAACAATTACGTTAGGAAGTCCGTTAAAATAAGGTATCCAGGCGTTCATACTGGCTTCGCGATAATAAACGCCCACATCGGTTCCCACATAAAGCGCTTGTGGCGAATTATTAGAATACACAATACAGTTTACCGGAATGTTGGGCAAACCTGTGGAGTAATTGGTCCAGGTAGCTCCCCCGTTGGTTGACTTGAAAACTTTGTTTCCGCTTGAATAGCCCGAAAGGGTAACGTAAATCGTGTTGGGATTTAAATTGTCCATGGCTAAATCCGTAATCTGCGCAGAGGCAGCCGGAATTCCACCTGAAACGTTTGACCAGGAAGTACCGCCGTTGGTGGTTCGCCAAATTCCTCCGGCATTAGTAGCGTAAATGGTGTTGGAACCGGCAGGCGATACTTTTATTTCATCCAGCTGGGATCCAATATTTCCTAATGCTTGCCAGGTTGAGCCTTGATTAGTTGATTTATACACTTGCTGGTAGCCGCAGTAAATGGTGTTGGGTGTGATTGGATCTTGCACAATTGGCGCAACCCAGGCACCGGTTCCGCTAAGTCCATTGGTAATGTTAGCCCAGGTGGCCCCGTTGTTGGTTGACCTTCTGAATTCCCCGTACTGTATTGAACCATACATGGTGGTATTGTTATTCCAGTCAATAAAACAATCCATGCCGTCACCACCCAAAACAAAATTCCAATTGTTGCCGTTTAAAAGATTTGTGCCATTGTCCTGATGACCTGTAATGATTTTGGAGGCTGTGTTTGCTGCCAAACCGAGCTTATACATCTGCGCAATGTTCATGTTGCCGTTAATGCTGGTCCAGCTTGCACCTGAATTTGTTGAACGGGATATGCCTCCGTCAGTTCCTAAAAAACAAGTTGTTCCACTGTAATATTTAACCACATGTAAATCGGCATGCACGAGGGGTTTGCCACCGCCTCCATACCAATGGGAATTCAGCACCCAGGTGCTACCGCCGTTGGTTGATTTCCAGGAATTCACCCCCCCTACTATAATTTCGTTTGAATTGGTTGGTGAGGCGTCTATGGCCAAATCGTACCAACCTTGCCCACCCGTACCTGAGCCGTTTGTGCTCCAATCCATCACGTTTGGTGTTGAGCTCATCAGCGTAAAATTGCTGCCTCCGTTTGTAGACCTGTATAATCCGCCAAAACCATTGTTGTTGGCACTTGCCATAATGTACACACAATTGTCGTTAGCCGGCGTTACTGCCAAAGAAAGTCGATTTGTATTCATGCTGCCTCCGGAAATTGCAATGGCAGTAAAACTCGCTCCTCCATTGGTAGACCTGTAAAACGTACCTCCATTAACAGCAAACACACGGGTGGTGTCACCGGGACGGTATTCCGCATCCACATAATTTCCATTTAAAACCAATGACCAGGTGGCGCCCGCATTAAGACTGCGGTAAATGCCCACAGAAGTTGCAGCAATAAGTGTGTTTGGATTCAATGGATTGATCAACAAACGGTAGATTCTTCTTTGCTGGGAAGTTTGCCAGAGTAAGCCGGTTTGGGTCCAGGTTAGTCCACCATCTGTTGAACGCAACACCCCTGTTGATTTGGTGTCGTTGGCATCTTTGTCACCGGTTGAAACGTAAATGTTGTTGTGATTTTGAGGGTCAATGGCAATGTCTGAAATACCACAAGAAGCAAATTGGTCAGTGGTTGTGGTGTATGTAAGTCCTCCATCTTTAGTAAACCATAAACCTCCGGCAGCTGCACCAACATAAATGGTGTTCGGGTCCCCGGGTTTGATGGCGATGCATTGAATGCGGCCGGCCTCGCCTCCGGAACCCGCACCAAGGCTGTTACCAAAAGGACCCACAGGGGTCCAGTTAGAAACGGTTGCACTTGCTACTGAAGGATTGAAAGGCGTGATCTGTTTTGCAGATGCCTGCTCTTCAAGAAATTGATTGTATTGGTCGAGGGCATAACTTCTGGAGGCGGTTTTCATGTTGCCGCTGGGGTACACCCTTGGCTCCACAAACCATTGCCAGCGACGGAAGGCGTTGTAACCATGCCCGCGCTCATAAGGACGGTCCTTCCAATAGGCATCGAATTCCTTTACGATATCGTAAAAGTTAGCGGATGTGTCCTGCATCAGGTCCACCCACTTTTGGGACCTAAGTTCCTGAAAAGGTGTCAGGATAAATAAAAACAAAGCAACCGAAGTTTGAATGTAAAGAGGTTTAAAAAAAATCATGATATAGTAGTAGAATTTCTAAATATAGTTCTTTTATGAATTGAACTTGTTTAAGTATAACAGTTTTAACTTTGGTTTGTTGCAGGTAATTCGTAAAATTTAATGAATTCCACTAAACTAAAATCAATAAATTGAAACTGACAAATAGAAATTCAATTGAAGAATCTATTTATTGAACTATGCGACTTTTTTTACCAATTAAGAAGTACATAAGAGGGCCCAGAAATGGCAAAAACAAGATAAGAATAACCCAAATTAACTTGTCGCTTTTCTCTTTAAATGTGCCCGTGATAACATGAATCAAAGCAATAATAGGAAAAACACAGACACCAAGGATAATTAACAGTATTATAAAGATTTCTGCAATGCCAAGACCCCCGATAGCACATATAAAATTTGCAACAATTTGATTCATAACAGTCTAACAATTAAGGCGTCAAAAAACATTGTTAAGGTAGTGTATCACCCTTGAATATTACAATTTTTGCGAAAATTTTTGGGCATTAATGTCTAATTTCTATTTTATTTGTACCTTATTGTGTACATCTCTTTGGATTTCATACATTTGTCAAAAAATATCATGTTAAACGATTTATTTATCTTGCTGTTTGGAATGGGTGCTCAGGAGATTATTATTGTACTCGTCATTGTCTTATTATTGTTCGGTGGTAAAAAAATTCCCGAATTAATGAAAGGATTAGGCCGCGGAGTAAAAGAATTTAAAGACGCCAGCAAAGGGCAAACCGAAGGCGGCGAAAACGAAGTTAAATAGTTCATTTTTCTCTCTGGTAAAGCGTTATTCTTACAGGAGTAACGCTTTACGTGTTTTATATCTAGTATGAGTACGTATTTTTTTAAGTCCATAGCCACATTACAATCCGACCTTCGTTCGGGAAACATCAGCGCGGAAACCCTGGTGAAGGACTGCCTGAACAACATCGAAAGCAAAAAACACCTCAACGCTTTTTTAGAAGTGTTCGATGAATCGGCTATTCAACAGGCCAAAGTGGTTGATGAAAAACTCAAACAAAACAAAGCCGGTAAACTGGCAGGAGTCATCATCGGTTTAAAAGACAACATCTGTTATAAAGGGCACAAGGTAAGTGCCTCTTCAAAAATTCTGGAAGGCTTTGAATCCCTTTATTCCGCTATGGTAGTGGAACGTTTATTGGCTGAAGACGCCATCATTATCGGGCGATTGAACTGCGACGAATTTGCCATGGGCAGCAGCAACGAAAATTCTGCCTTTGGTCCGGTGCTAAACCCTTTGAACGAAAAGTGTGTGCCCGGTGGTTCCTCCGGTGGTGCCGCAGCCGCGGTGGCAGCAAATTTGTGCCATGTTTCTTTGGGCTCTGATACAGGGGGTTCTATTCGTCAACCGGCTTCATTCACCGGTACTGTTGGATTAAAACCCACCTACGGCAGAGTATCGCGTTACGGTTTGATTGCTTACGCCTCCTCTTTTGATCAAATTGGTCCCATCACACACAGTGTGGAAGATGCCGCCATTGTTTTAGAAATCATCAGCGGAAAAGATAAGAACGACAACACCTCTTCTTCTGAAAAAGTTCCTGCTTATTCCTCCTTATTAAAGGAAGATAAAAAATACAAGATCGCCTGCATCAAAGAATGCATTGAAGCAGAAGGATTAGACCCAGCTGTAAAACAAAATGTTTTGAATCAATTGGAGGCTTTCAAAAAAGCAGGGCATACGGTAGAAATTATTTCCTTTCCTTATCTGGAGTATTTGGTGCCAACGTATTATGTGCTTACCACAGCCGAAGCTTCTTCCAACCTTTCGCGTTTTTCAGGCATTCACTATGGGCACCGCAGCGCTAAAGGAACTGACCTTGAAAGCACTTACAAAAAATCACGCAGCGAGGGTTTTGGTGCAGAAGTGAAGCGCCGCATCATGCTGGGCACTTTTGTATTAAGCGCGGGTTATTACGATGCCTATTACAGCAAAGGCCAAAAAGTACGCCGGGTGATACAGGAAAAAACCCTGGAGCTTTTTAAAACATTCGATTGTATAGTAACGCCTTCAACTCCCGGAACGGCTTTTGAATTTGGCAAAAACAGTGCCGACCCCATCAAAATGTACCTCGAGGATATTTTTACCGTTCAGGCCAATATCGCCGGCGTTCCTGCCATTTCAGTGCCTTCGGGCAAAGCGGCCAACGGTTTGCCCACAGGTATACAGCTCATGTGCGATTATTTTCAGGAAGCCAAAATGTTGGGTTTGGCGAAAAGCATTATTGTTTAGGATTGAGGAGCAACTAGAATTTTCCGAGTGTTAGAGTTTAGAGTTAAAGAAGTGCGAATAGTGCTTTATGTTTCTAGCGCAGTTAAAATTACCGATATAAAGTAATGCTCCCCGTGTAAACCTTTTCCTCCCTTTTCACATTGAACAACACCAATTTGTAATTGTAAACATCCTGTTTGCACTCCTGTCCTTTGTAAGTTCCATCCCAAACATGGTCTGAAGAACTACTTGCAAATATTAGTGCACCCCAGCGGTCAAAGATCTGTAACTCAAATTTTTTCACGCCACGCATCACAGGGTAAAACGTATCATTCAAGCCATCCCCATTCGGTGTAAAAGCATTTGGAATGTAGGTGGTAAAATCGCTTTCCACTTTGATGGTATGCATTACGGTATCCCAACAGTTAAATTCATTTTTCACCATCAGCATCAAACCGTACACGCCAGCTTCCTGAAACACATATGTTGGGGATGATTCTTCAGACTTAAAATCTTGCCAACTGTTGACTGTTGAGGGGGTCATTCCGAGCGGAGTCGAGGAAGCCCCTGTGGACTGCCAGCTGTACCCGATGATATTTGATGTCACGTTTACGAAAGAAACCTCATCCAAACCTTCTACAGGATTCTCAGGCGTAACATAAAACGCAGCTGTTGGTTTTGGTCGGCCAATCACCGATACACTCACAGTGTTTTTGCAATTGAACTCATCTTGTATAGGTCCACTAATGCTAAATTCTCCTGCTTTGCTAAAACAATTTGTAAAGCTGTTACCTGAATACATAAGGTTGTTAATGCTCCATGGTCCGGCCTGGGTGATTTGAGCCTGGGTGTTGGGAATAAAAGTAAAAGCGTTGCAATAAGGCACACAAAATTCAATTCGTTCAGGTTTTAAATAGCCGTTTGGTAAATCGTGCACTACTACAGGATGGGCGCTATAATTTGCGCAGCCATTTACATCCACTACTTTTAATGTAAAATAACCCGCTAAATTTAGGTGAGAAATAGGCAATTGCAAATTTTGAATTGTAAATGTTTGAAGGTTCGGGGCTTTCCACTCATAATAAACACCACCCTCTCCTTTTAAATGTATGGCATCATACAGGCAAACCTCATCTTTTACAGGTAAAATTTGTGGTGAAGGCAGCGGCAGAATGGACACCTGGGCTACCGCGGTATTGCTGCAATTATTCAGAGTGGTTACAACCGTATATTCTTGGTTTTGGTTTATGAATGTGCTCACCTGTTGAGTGGTATAACTTGTTAAACCAAACGGTGGCATCCACTGAAAACTGCTTCCGTTGCTTTGTGCAAACAAAGGCAGGGTGTCCCTTAAACACATTTTTAATGGGTCCGGGGTAACTTGTACTGTGGGCAATGGATTTACCGTAATTGTTGTTGTTTGCAAAGCTGAATTACAGCCCAAACTGCCTCCATAAACAGAAAACACCGAGTTGATCGTAGGATTGGCAACTGCAATGCCTCCGTTAGAGATAATCGTTGAGCCCGGTGTGGCCGAAGACCAGGTATAAGTACTTGCCCCCTGATTGGTGTAAGTAAAAGTTTCACCAGCACAAATTACAGGAGTGTAATTGTTGACAGTTACGCTTGGATTTGGGAGAATTGTAAACGTTAGTCCTACTGTTACTGTACACACTCCATTGGATCCGGACAATGTTGCTGAACCCGCACCGGTGTATGGAGGAATGCTGGTTAATGGGGAAACAGGTCCGCCTGGATTGGCATTAAACATGTCCGGTATGGTTACCAGAGAATAAGTATTCGCGCCTCCTGCAGTCAGGGTGATGGTATTGGGTGAACCATTAAACGCTTGCGTGCATAATGTAGAGCTATTAAACTGTCCGGTTAAAGATGGTGGAGACACCACATTTACTGTGCTTTGTGCGGAATTGGTACAGCCATTTAAACTTCCGATAAGGGTATAAATGGTAGTGCTGGATGGGTAAGCATCGGTTAATGTACCGTTGTTTGTACTCAGGTTTGTATTCGGAAACCAGGTATACGTTAAAGCAGGACTTGAAGCCGCAACAGAAAGACTCACACTTGTTGTATTGGCACAAATGCTTGAGCTTGATGGAGCAATGCTGAACTGAGGCAAGGGTTTTACTGTAAGCGAAGCTGAAGTAGTTGCAGTACAAGAGTTGAGTGCTGTAATAGTGACATCAAACACACCACCTTGGTTCAGTTGAACATTGCTTAATGTATTGTTGATGGAACTAGAACTAAAACTTTGTGGGCCGTTCCAAACAGCTGAAGTGGCTGCGCTCACAGAAAACAAAAGGCTGCCATTTTCGCAAATTGGGCCATTATGAGAAATAACAGGGCTGGGTGTTGGTTTTACAATGATAGAAGCCGTCGCGGCTGCAGTACAACTCAAAGCTTCACCCAATACGGTATACTGCGTGCTGCTGACAGGAGAATCCGTGAAGGTGCTGCCGACGGAATTGAGCGGAGTCCACGAATAATTGGTTGCTCCGCTAACTGTTAAGGTTCCGACTTCCAGGGGACAAATAGAAACATCACTTACGCTCAAAATGGGGTTCGGTACCCAATTGGCAGCAATGGTCTGCGTCGCTATACAATTGTTCGCATCGCTGCTTTGAACTGTGAATACATAACTACTTGCTACATTTTGTATTGAGGTGTTGGTTTCTGTGCTAGGCCCTCCTGTCCAGGTATAGGTATAGGCAGGATTTGCCCCGGGCGTTCCGCCTGAGTTTGTTGCTGTAAAGGTAATGCCCGTACCCGCACAAGTAGTCGGGCTGCTTGCCGCAATGTTCAGGGTAAGAGCGGGGGGCTGTGTAATGGTAAAAACGGAGTTTATCTGGCAGGCTGTTAAGGCATCGGTGACCGTAACACTCCAAATGCCTGCTGATAGGTTTGTTGGATTGGCGACGGATAAGGTTTGCGTACCATTAGTCCAAAAATAAGTTTGAGTACCTGAGCCACCGGCTAAGTTAAAAATGCCAGCTGTGCCATTGCTTGCTGCCTGACAACTCAAACTACTAATGTTTGCCAAACTCCCGGTCATTTGGTTAGAAGAAAGCAGGCTTAGGGTATGCGTGTAGGTATAACCATTATTAAGATCGTTAAAATATAGAGTATAGGTTCCCGGTATAAGTCCGATGGCTACAGCACCGATTTGTGCACCGGGCATCCAGGTGTAGGTAAGGACCCCCGTTCCATTGATGGGACTTGCGGTAGCTGAACCCAGGCTGGCGCAACTGATAGACTGACTTTGAACGCTTATACAAGGAAGAATATTCACCACCTGCCTAAGTGTATCTGTGCCCCCACCACAACTATAATAAACAATCAAAGAGGTTGAATAGGTACCCGGAGCGCTGAACACATGGCCAGGATTGGCAACCGTTGCGGTATTTGCAACACCAGAACCTGGATCTCCGAAATTCCATACCAGATTGGTAACTGAGTATCCATTGGGAGCACAAGCAATCATAGTGAAATTCTGTACAATAGGTGGGGCAGTAAAACTAGCTGTTTGGCAGCCTAAACTATTACTGGCGGTATATGTAAACGGTGGCAGGGAAGCCGGAGGTGGGTTGAAGTCAGAACCCAAAAAATTGGGCAAACCACCCAGTGTAACATTAGGTCCAAGACTTTGCTGAAGGTCAACATAGTTACTGGCAGCGCCATATGCATTCGGATTATTAATGACTCCAAGGGCAAACTGGCCTCTGGCAACATAAATTTTACCATTCGAGGCTCTTTGCAAACTGTGATAGCCATAAGTTGTAAGAGACTGAACAGCGAGCACCGTTTTCGATGCCACTATTGCTGCCGGTGAAGGGGCGCAAATGTCCCATTGCAATAATCCCTCAGTAAAGACAGGACTATTGGTGGAGTAATGGGTACCAAAAAGCTTTGTCCCGTCAGGGGAGAATTCCACCCCATAACATCCCAAGATGTTTAAACTTGGAGTGTTTGTTGAAAGGCTTATCGAATTCGTGACAGCGCCAGTGCTATTGTCAAAGTCGAAAAGATTGCATCTAGAATAAATAAAGTTGGTTCCACCGTAATTTGCCCAAGCCAGTTTTTTCCCATTGGGGGAAATTTTCATACAACCTCCACAAAATGGGTTATTTGAACTGGGTCCCGCTGAAGTGACGGCTACTGTATTTACACCGTTAGCAGTAAGGAGATAGGATCTAAACGTGGGCGAGATATTGTTCTGGAAGTCTTCCACCACTACCCAGTAATCCACTCCATTGCAATGACGCGTGCCGGTTATTTTTTCAGAAACGATTGCGGTCGTTAGGGTAGCATTTTTCACAGTCACCGAGCCTTGCCCGGCTGCAAGACTCATATCAACGATCGAATAGTATGCACCTGCAGTGCCAAAGGTTCCACACATCCCAATCACCGTAAAAACGTAATAGAGATTTTGACTTCCGGGGCGACGTATAATAATGCTGGACTGGGCGGGTGACCATTGTCCAAAAAGACCTGTGCCATTCGCCATAAAGTTGTGTGAAGAATTGTAAACTGTCATCCCATCTGTATAAAACAACAAATTTCCAGAAGCGTCGGAAATGCTTGCGCAACCCTCTGTATTTGCTAAGACCCCATTTGTAAGAATGGTCGGTGGGCTGGTCATAAAATCTAGTCCAGCCTGACTACCAAAATACCACTTGGCGGTTTCATTTTGCCCAATACAATACCATACCTGCAACACAAGTGCCAATACAAGGTATTTCCAGCGCAAAAACATGCTTAGGTTATAATCTATTAAAGATAAGCATTTTGAATATAAGGCAAGAGTAAGATTAATCATTTGCTTGTGCCAGCTATAGTATAGCTAACAACAAGTGACCGGAGTGTTGCTTGATATTTGGTTGACATTGAATAAATTTAAAATTTGGAGGCATGGATTACAATCCGATAGCAATCGGATCCGGGCCAACTGAGTTTTTAATAAGCCTGGGTGATAGAACTAATTTATTCTTAAGAATTAAGCCCTGTTTCCCCCAAATCCATTAAATTTGCCCAACAAAAATTTTAACCCATGAAAGTATCCGTAATTGGCGCCGGCAACGTAGGCGCAACCTGTGCAGAATACATCGCCCTCAACCGCATTGCCAGCGAAGTGGTGATTTTAGATATTAAAGAAAATTTCGCTGAAGGCAAGGCTCTCGATCTGATGCAAACCGCCACCTTAAACGGGTTTAATACCCGTATTACAGGCAGCACCAACGATTACAGCAAAACCGCCAACAGCAGCGTAGTGGTGATTACCAGCGGCATTCCCCGCAAACCGGGCATGACCCGCGAAGAACTCATTGGCATCAACGCCGGCATTGTAAAAACCGTTACCGAAAACGTTTTAAAACATTCCCCTAACGCGGTCATCATCATTGTGAGCAATCCAATGGACACCATGACCTACCTTGCCTTAAAGGAAAGCAAATTGCCTAAAAACCGCATCATTGGTATGGGTGGCATTTTGGATAGCGCCCGTTTTAAATGTTATTTGTCCATGGCCCTCAACGCGCCCGCCAGCGACATCAGCGGCGTGGTAATTGGCGGTCACGGTGACACCACCATGATTCCTTTAACGCGTTTGGCTTCTTACACTGGAGTTCCTGTTTCTCAATTTTTAAATGAGGAGTCTCTGAAAAAAGTAGCTGCCGACACCATGGTGGGTGGAGCTACCTTAACCGGCATGTTGGGCACCAGCGCCTGGTACGCACCGGGAGCAGCTGTGGCGGCTTTGGTGAGCAGCATCATCAACGATCAGAAAAAATTGTTCCCTTGCTGTGTTTATTTAGACGGTGAGTACGGACAAAAAGACATTTGTTTGGGTGTTCCGGTAATCATTGGTAAAAACGGATGGGAATCCATTGTGGATTACAAACTCAATGCCGATGAACAAGCGGCCTTCAACAAAAGCGCCGAGGCTGTACGCAGCATGAACAAGGTGCTCAGTGAAATGAAGGCTTAGTCTTTAATTTTCTTCTACTTTCAAAACCCGTTTCTATTCAGAGGCGGGTTTTTTGTTTTACAAATTATTATCATACAATAAGGTGAAGTTGGGTCGGGCGGGCAGGCAATGCCGCGGCGCATACCGTCTATTCACGCGCCCGGGACACGAAGGGCTTGGTTCTTTTCGGGCGGCTGCCTCTATCCGCCCGAAAAAACCGGAGCGATAGCACGACAGCAAGCCAGTGGCTTGATGGGCGAGAACGTGTGAGGGCCCGGAGTGGCCCGATAAGGCGCCCAAAAAATAAACAAGACTTTTAATAGCTCAACGAAATACCAGATGAACTTCTTGTACTTTTACAAAAGTATGCGTGTTTGGCTGTATAGTACTCTGCTTCTTTTTTCCCTAAAGGCCTTTGCCCAAAAAGAAGCCATGGCCAAAAACGCCTTTCTGCAGCGCGATGTTCAAACGGCCTTTGAATTTTGGAACACCACAAACCCTTCCACTGAATTTCATTCTTCCTTTAGGCCTTATTTAAGCAGCACTTACCTGAAAGCAAAGGACAGTCTTGTGCCTTTCAGATCATACGGGTTCCAGAATGCATTTTTTGAACGCTCCCTGAACAAATCCTCCATCAGTAAAACACGGCATAGCCTTCAAATTCTACCCATAGTGAACATGGAACTGGGATACGATCTTCTTGGCAACAAACCCATGCACAGTGTCAATGCAGGCCTCCATACCAAATACAACATCAACCACAATTTTACTTTTGCACTAACGCTCCTTGCCGGAAACAACAACTACCCCTTTTTTCTTGACACCTCCATTGCGAAAAACAACCTGATTCCTGAATTCGGGCAAGCTTACAAGGACAGTGCACTAGGATACAATTTTGTGGATTACCAGGGCTACATTTCTTTTAGTCCAAAAAATTCCAGCATCTTTAATTTTCAAATTGGGCGCGACAAACATTTTATAGGCGATGGTTACCGCAGTGTGCTTTACAGCGATTTTGGTCCGGCCACACCCTACCTTGGCATCAACACCAATTTCTGGCGCATACAATACAATGTGTGGTATACCTGGATGCTGGATGTCACCAGCGCGAACGGCGTAAAAAACAATTTCAAAAACAAATACGGCACCTTTCATTACCTCAGCTACAACATCCTAAAAGAACTTCAGATTGGTTTTTTTGAGAACGTGGTGTGGAGGGGAACAGACACCAGCGGTGTGAGAACCTTTGACATCAATTACCTGAACCCGGTTATTTTTCTGCGACCACAAGAATACGCCGTTGGCTCGCCCGACAATTCCTTCATTGGTTTTAACCTGAACTTTACGCTTTGGAAAACCATTAAGTTTTACGGACAATTGGGTCTGGATGAATTTTATTTTAAGGAAGTGAAAGCCGGTAACGGTTGGTGGGCCAATAAACAAGCCTGGCAGGCCGGATTTAATTACGTGAACGCTTTTAGAGTGAAAGGCCTTAAATGGAGAGTGGAATACAACCAGATTCGTCCGTATACTTATACTCACGGCGTTGTGGAACAAAATTACGCGCATTACGGTCAGGCCCTGGCTCACCCCATGGGGGCCAATTTCAAAGAAATAGTATCAAGCATAAGTTACCGTAAGAAAAAATGGGAACTGAGTGCACAGGGCATGCTAGTGTTGATTGGAAAAGATTCCTTGTCGGCGACATCCAACGTTGGTCAGAATATTTTTTTAAGTTATAATACCCGACCTTTTGATTATGGGCATTACACCACGCAAGGGGTACGCACACAAGTGATGCAAAGCGAACTGCGTTTTAGCTGGTTCATTATTCCAGAACTCAATTTGCGTCTTGAAGCCGCCTGGATACAAAGGGCAGAGGAAAACAACAGGAACTACAATCTTCAGAACCCTTATCTCTTCATTGCTATTAAAAGCAGCATCTGGAATTCATATAAGGATTATTAGTCGTTAAAAACTTCCTTCAACACTTCCGGACTTTTTAAAATTCCAAATCCGGGAATGTGAAACGCAAAGTAGTTCAGAAAAACATCCAGCACCAGGTGTTTTTCTTCTCTTGAAAATCGTGCTGCCAGAAGATTGCATTTGAGCACCTCGGAAAATACTGCCGACTCCTCCTTATTCAAACCAAAAGGCCAAACCATAGCGGTTTCAGTGAAGCGCCCTTCTCTGACATCAAAAAATAAGTTTGTGGAACTAAAATTGTTTTGGGACTCAAAGCCCAAGTGTTTGCTTAGCTCCAACAAAAAGTGTAAGTGCAGATTGGAATAGCCCTCATTGGCCCCGTTTAAAAAATCGAAACAGTCTTCAATAAACAGATAAAGATCCGCGTGCCCGTGTTGGTCTTTTAAGGTTTTTATCATCACCTCATGCATAAATTGCGCAAGGCTTAGCTTGGACATGTGCTGGTGAATGTTGGATTGCGTTTTATACACACTCAATTCAGTAAGCAGATGAATCTCCTTGTTTTCTTTAAAGATCAGCTCAGCCTCTACAAAATTAAGTGGCATTACTGAGGAACTCCGGATCTTTGCCATTTTCGACTGACCCACGTTAACAGCAGCGGTTAACATGCCATGCTGCTGAGAAAAAAGTTTTAAGATGTACTTTTTATCCCCGTGTTTGATGCTTTGCAGGATGAGTGCTTTTTCAGAAACGCGCATTAATTCATTACAAGAACTTTGGTCACCACTTTTTGTTCCCCGTCCGGAGTTGTTGCATACACAACATAAACTCCCGAAACCACCCTTTGTCCGTTAAGCATGGTCACCGGCCATTCCAATTGTCCTCCTGTAGATTTATTTTCCCAGACCAGATTTCCACTCTCATCCACAATCTTAACAACCGAGTTATCAATTAAACCCCGGATGTAAACTTTCCCTGAGAAACCCGGCCTCACAGGATTTGGATAAGCGAATACATTGCTGTAATCTTCCGAACCTGCTACAATCGAGGAACGGTAGGATTGTAATCCCAAATCAGAAACAATAAACACATCCCCCGTCACCTCATCGTAATTCAGGTCAAGTATGGAATTGGAATACAAAGGGCTGTTGTCTGTTGTGAAATGGTGCAATTCCGTGATGCCATCGGGGCTAAAACAAAACACACCGCCTGAGCGCGTGCCAACCCATTTGTTATCGGCTCCATCAACTGTGATGGCGGAAACAATATCATTTCCTAAAAGCAATTCAACGATGCCATCTTCCACCACCTTTATGGGTTGGGCGTCAAAATTTGAGCCGTTGAAAATCGCTGTGGGATTGTAAAAAACACGTATGCCTTCCGCGGTGCCCACCCATATTTTTCCCGATTTATCTTCGGCAATGGAATGAATGGCATTGCTTCCTAAATTCCCATTGCCAACATCCTTGGTGAGTACTTTATATGCCCCGGTTTTTGGATTAAAGACTGTAATGCCTCCATCGCGCTCATGAATGGCCCATACGTAATCGTTCTGATCCACCATGATGCGCCGTGTAAACCTGGCTGCGTCAAAATTATAGTTCACAAACTGACCATTGGTTTTAAGCACACTCAAAAAATTCTTCACATCGCTGTTGGCTATCCACAGGTTGCCTTCGCTGTCCATGTCCAGGCCGGTACAACGCGGGTTGCCCGGTAAAACCTGAGGCATGCTGGTGTTGGAGCTGTTGTAAATCTTGACCAGGGTGTCATTTCTGTATTGTAGCAAACCCGAGTACCAGGAGGAAGCCCATATTCTGCTTTTATCTTTGCGGTCGAACAATACATAGGTAATGTCCAGGATGGTATTGCCGGCGAGGTCCTTAGGCGAAAAGTATTTCCATTCTCCCTTACGCATCACGTTCAAAGCCTGATCGGTGTAATTGGTACCGCCTGCATCCTCGGGGTGAGAGGGCGAAATGCCAACAGCCCCGTCAAAAACATCCACAGTGTTCAGCACGCTACGGTTGATGCCGTTTGTGGTGATTTTGGTTTGAGGGTAAAAAGGGAAATAACTGTAGGTGTGAAACAAACCATTAACATAATCGGCAACCCAATAGGAGGTATTGGTTTGTGAATCCTTGCTAAAATAAAAATCACGTATGTCCATGCTCGTTGAGCCATTAAAGGTGGTGATGTAATTGATCACCTGCCCGGTGTTGATGTCCCTCACCAGAATGCCAAAAATATCCTGCACTGAAAAATACGTTTCCGAAACAGGGCCCACTTTGTAAATCGTGTTAGGCGAGTTGGCAGCTGCCGGATACTTTGACCAGCTGTTATTTTCCAACACATAAATACTGTCCTTATCTCTTATGCTTTTATCAAGTTTGCTTGGGGCAAACACAGAAACCACCTTTGAGCCAATGCTGGTCACCCCAACATAAGGCCCTTTAGGGATTTGCAAACTGTCCATTTTCCAACTGTTAAAGTTGTTGAGGGATGAAGTCAGGTAATTGGCTCTGTACAAACCTGTAGGTGTGGCTGCAAAAATCAGGGAATCATTCATGGCAACCTGATACACTTCCAATTGAGAGCCTCCAGGACCTATAATATACGTGTCTTTGATCTCCAGCTTTTCGGTATCAAACAACACAATGCCAAAACCGCAGGCCAAATAAGCAAACTGTTTGCGAAAGGTGACCTCATTCACTGTTTTTTTACCATTGAAGGTTTTTATTTTTATGTCGGGATAGTTGCTGACGTTATTGTTCAGGTCAAGCACATCAATGTTGCTGCTTTGGTAAATAACCAGCAATTTGTTGTTGTAGGGATTTGCCCTTAGAAGCTTAGGGCCAACATCTGAAAGTCCGTTGATTTTATTTAGTGGATTAGGTCCTCTTTCCACCTCATCCAGATAATACACCCCTGTGTAATTTGAACCATAGATGTTTGTACCCAATCTTGCCACCGAAAAACAGGCGTTCAGGCTCAGGTGGTCCTTCCAGGTACCTGGACCCACTTGTGCCCAATTGGTAAAGCTTAGAAAAAGAAAGAGAAAAGAAATACTTTTATTCATTTTATTGAATCACAGAACTTATAAACGCTAAAGTTAGGAGATTATTACATTGCAACAGGGCCACATTAGATAGAAAAAGCCCTCCAAGTGCATAGGAAGGCCTTTTATTTTTTGGTGTGACCCCGAGAGGATTAGCTATGGCTGATCCTTATGCCTCGAAAGAAGTGGACCAAAATTGCCTCCTTGCTGGGCAAGGCATTTATTTCGTTCATCAAAAATTGAGCGAGCTCAATGTATTGCTTCACTTCATAAATGAACAAAGGCAATTTTGGTCATCTGTGACCCCGAGAGGATTCGAACCTCCAACCAACAGAACCGGAATCTGTCATTCTATCCAGTTGAACTACGGAGCCAGAAGCCGCAAAGA
>Ga0154020_10003959_pt1 | contig 17687 bp, 9 predicted proteins | sample Klosneuvirus_201_FD_109709 | JGI IMG/M metagenome (GOLD analysis project Ga0154020, IMG submission 109709) | Active sludge microbial communities from wastewater, Klosterneuburg, Austria - Klosneuvirus_20160825_MG | ecosystem: Engineered > WWTP > Aerobic digester > Activated sludge | place...
AAGATTCAACACTAAACAGGCTCTTGGTGCCATAAAGTTAATTATAGTATCCATAAAGGCAATGGCCTTTTCTTTAGACATATTGGGGTTAGTTTGTAAGCCCGCTGCATTATTAGGATTTGAGGCAGCCCAAAAATCCCATGGTGAAGAGTCATATTTCAAGCTATCAGGTCTATTCAGTGGATATAAGCCTGAATATCCAGTCAGAGACTCTTGGAAATTTGATAATGGATCAAGAAAATCTTTATCTGCAAACGCTGCATTAAGACCTAATTCATCTACTTTTTGTTGTATTGCTAGTGCACCCTGCACCTCTACCACCGGCAGATTGACTTGTGGCACGATCAATACACCTGTGTTATAGGGCGCAAATGGATCTGTAGGAGATTGGAATGAGATCATGGGCGGTGTATTTTCATCCAACCATGAAATATCGCCAAGCGCTCCACCAATGTTTACTTGCAGTTGAAAATCAGAAGATGGGCCCAGGTTATTAGGTCTGTTCAGAGTGTCACCATCCTGCGGGTGACCCGGGAAATTGAGAATACCCCAAGATGTGCCATCAATATTACCATTAAAAGATTCTAAGACGTAAGGAAATCCATTATCCGGATTGATAAATTTGCCGGGAGGGCTTGTGGTATTAGGTATTTCACTATACTTATCCAATGTAGCTGTATTTAAAGTTACATATCCACCAGTACCTTGTCCAAAAAGTATAATTTTTGATGTATCCAAACTAATTGACTCTGCCTCCAATTTGAAATATCTGATCGCAGTTCGTGCATCTTGTACTCCTCTGTAAGCTGCATTTATGAGTGTATTGATACGATCTTCTATCTTTGGAGCTAGAGGATTCCATCCCAAACGATAATCACATGAAGCAACTACGTAACCCATTTTAGCCAATCTAGTACACATCTCAACTATAGTAGAATCACTACGCGTTCCACTTGGACCGCCATTCTGAGGAAAAGGCAGGAAATTTCCTGTATGGAAATATAATATCAGCGGTCGGGCAGTCTCAGTATCCCCTGTAGGCTGGTATAAATCATAAACTAGCGGCTGCAACCTAGAATGTCCTGTCTGAGGCACCAATAATACAGTATAATTATAGCCATAAATTCCAGAACTGACAGACACCTGATCAAATGTTTTCTCAAGGTATCTTTTTTGAGCTACGGCCAAGCTCGTAGCACACAATAAAAAGCATAGTAGTAAAAAATTCTTTTTCATGTTAATTTTAATTTTAGTTAATAATTATTTAATCCAATTATATAAAAAACTGATATAGGCCATACGACCGACACGAGGCCCACCGTAGGTCTGAAACACTTTATTATTCAATAAATTTGATGCTCCGATTTTCATCACTGTATTAATCTTAATAAAACCAACCGAAACCTGTCCATCCACCAAGTCATAGGTAGGAATAAATCCGGTAAACTGAGGAGAACCTTCAAAAATGAAACCTTGGATCCATTTGTATACGACATTGAAACCAATATTTTTTAATTGATAATCGCCAAAACTCAACTTAAGATCTCGGGCTGATAGGCTTATATTGTATTTATTTTCAGGTGTATTAAATGCGGGAATAATCGGATCGTCCGGGAATGCCTTATTCAGCTTATTCCAGGAATAATTTCCAGCCACCATAAAGTAATTAGCAAAATAGTAGTTTAGACCAATATTAAAGCCCTGAGTAGTTACCTGGTTCTTAGAGTTGGCAGCAAACCTGTAAACCCTCACATCTTCAGGAAAGGCTATTTCACTGAATTTTGATTTTATACCTATCTGATAGCCGATAAAATCATTGTAAAAGCTATAGTAATAGCTTGCATCCACATACAATTTCTCGAATAAAGTAGTTCGTACACCTGCTTCAATAGACTTTACCTTTTCAGGCCTGATTGCGTCAATTGAGAAGTATTTGAGGAGATTTTTATTTAAATTATTATCTAGATAATCAATAAAGGAAGTAGCATCAATTACGCTATCAATACCACTGAGGTTACCTACTAATGTTGCAGGGCCAACATTTAGATTAAGATACTGATCTGTCAGGGTTGGATTTCGAATAGCTGAAGAAAAGGACAATCTGAAAAAATTATTCGGACTTGGATTATAGACTATACTGGCTGCTGGAGAGAATAACCAGTTAAAATTCTTATTTTTATCTGCTCTCAGCGCTGCATTCACGGTAAATTTATCATTTAGTACTTTTTTCTCCAGTCCCGAATAGACACCGTATTCATAAGTTGATATCTTATATCCGGCAGAGTCATAGAATATAGTGCCATCACTATCAGGCCGATATAGCCTACCGCTTGCACCTACTTTGATCTGAGCAAATGTCGGATTAAAAGTATATTCACCCTGCATGTGATATAGAGCTGATTTATCATAGAATCGGGTTCCCAATTTTGCTCCTCGGTCGTTAGATTTTTGAGATATAATTTCATTCAATTTATCTTTAAACCTTTGTGTGCCCGGTTCATAGAAGGGTATCCCTCCATTAAAAATGCTGGTGACAGTATCGGCATAATTCTTGGCGTCTTGATACCAAACATACAATGAATCTGTATATGCAGTTTTCCAGGCGTCATACTTCTGAGGGTCAATACCATATTTAGGTCCGTTGATAGAATCAATTCCCAATAGCTCTAAATTAGGATATCCGGTTTCTTTGATTCTCTTCTTAATCAATGTGTTCCAACCAGTGATATAATCATTGTAATATTGATTAAAGCTCTTTGAAGATCTCTGCAATTGGAGGGCGGTAAAATAGGGATCATAGGAATCACCTGCATTTTCATTGGTTGAATAAGCTCTTATAAAATATTTATTCTCTTTTCTAAACTCGATTCGATTTTGGAAAAATAAGATATTCCGTAGACTAAATCGATTATCACCCTGATATACAGTAGTACCTGCACCCATACTCGAAGAAATAATCAGTTCCGGTGAGTTCATCACCTTGTTAGGAGAAGTACGCAGATAAATCACAGCATTTGCTTTGGTATTGCGTGTATTATAATCTACCAGATCAACTTCTTTGTAACCAGTTCGTGACCAACTCTCGAGTCCGATATATGAAATTCTATTTGAATTGGTGAAAGACCGTGAATATTCATCTCCATAGATATTGACAGCATCATAGCCACCGGGGTTAGTCTTAGGATTAGGTGAATCATATACTGCATCATAATTGTCTGCTTCCCAATCGTGTGCCCGTAAGTGGAAAAAATTGAGTTTGTAACCTAAGAAATCCTGACCATTCTTATTTTTAATTGCATCTGCCCATCTAATAGCTCCTTCGAACAAACTGCGTTCGCCTACCTTGATAGAGGTAGATAATCCCCGGTGATAGAAAGGACTTTTAGTCTCCATATTGATCACTCCGTTAAAAGCATTGGGGCCATAAAGAGTCGAACTTGCTCCGGATACTATGTCCACCTTGAGTATATCCAATTCTGAGACACCAAGAAAATTCCCAAGTGAAAAATTTAATCCCGGTGCTTGGTTATCCACACCATCGATCAACTGTAGTGAGCGTACCGGACTGGTACTATTAAAGCCCCTTGTATTGATAATGGTAAAGCCCAAACTGGCGGTGGTCATATCGACACCTTTTAGGTTGCCTAGCCCATTATAGAAACTAATGGAAGGTGTCTCTTTTATAGCCAGAAGATCCATAGTTTCTATGGACTTCGGATCAGCTTTTTGTTTTTCACTTACCCTTTGGCCTTTTATCACAACACTTTCGAGCAATTGTTCATCTTCGATCAGATACAGTGATGGCGGAGAAGTAGGCTTGGAAGGATAAGAATACTCTCTTGACTTGAAGCCAATATAGGATACTCTGAAGGTCAAAGGAAAACGGACATTTTCGAGGAAAAATATTCCGTCTTCATTAGAGCTAGTACCCTCATTTTCTTGATTTAATACTTGGATAGTTGCACCTACTAAGGGAACCCTAGCTGAGCTGTCGATCAATCTACCCGCAAACCGTTCTTGAGCGAGCAGGCTGTAAGTGACAAAAAAGAAAAATAATATTACAAATACTCGTAGTAAAGATTCACGCATAGGTAACTCATATGGTAAACAAGGTAGAGAAATATTTTGAAAGTCAAGCTATTAGCGAAAATTAATATGGGCAATACAATAAGATCCTTTGTTAACGTATTGATATATATAAAAATGCCGGCGTATAACCGGCATTTCAGATATAAAATGGTATGTCTTATTTCACGTACATATTAAACTCAACCCTACGATTGAGAATACGCCCTTGATCGGTTGAATTGTCATATCGTGGTTTATCAGGTCCATAACCTGCGTAAGACATACGTCCCGTGCTGATACCTTTTGATACCAGGTAATTATAGCATGCCTTTGCTCTATTAGTAGATAGCTTGGTATTGGTCTCCCTCTTGCCGCTTGGATCAGTGTGACCACTTATCTCAAGTGAGTAATCAGGATATTTCTTCATAATATCAGCAATATCATCTAAAACTCTATTACTTTGAGGAAGTAATACAGTTTTTCCAAGTTCGAACTGGACCGCCTGCATCGCTAATTCTAATTTTTGCTTGTCCTTAACTTCTATCTCAGGACAGCCTTTATTAGCTTTTGTACCTGGTACCTTAGGGCACCTGTCAATACGGTCTTCTACTCCATCCCCATCAGTATCCGGACAGCCTTGGAACTCACGTAGTCCTATCACATCAGGACATTCATCTTCACTGTCAGCAATTCCATCCTCATCGCGGTCAGGGCAACCTCGTGCAGTGGCACTACCAAATACATCCGGGCATTTATCCAGTATATCATCTATGCCATCCCCATCCCTATCTTTTATAGGGCATCCATTATTTGAGATTGGGCCTTTCTCATTAGGGCATTTATCTTCTAGGTCGGGAATACCATCACCATCGGTATCTGGGCAGCCGCTTGTCGCAGGAGATCCTTTGACTGTGGGACATTTATCAAGATAATCAGGCACCCCATCTCCATCAGTGTCAGGACAGCCGTCAAAGGCTGCAAGACCCTTAATATTAGGACACTTATCGATAGAGTCAGGAACACCGTCCATGTCCTGATCCATACTTTTTCCTTTTCCTATTAGATACTTTATTCCTACTCCCAACAACATACTTTTACGATCCACCTTATTACTGAATCTATACTCGCCTTGGAAATTCAAATAACCTCTATCAAAAAGTCTTAAATCTACCCCTAAACCTACCGGGAACTCAATATGTAGGCCCTGAGTATCTATTACGTTCAAACCCGCACCTACCAACAAATATGGTACAACAGCCTGGTTGGGTTTGTAGTATTGAAAATGAAGCTGAGCGTCCAAGCCATACATGAACAAATTTGAACTTTGTCCTTTTACGCCTGAATTTAGCACTTTCACGGGTAACTCTAAGTTGACAAAGGAAGCCAGATTTCGCGCATAAGCAGCACTGAAACCATACTGATAATTTTTATAATCAGATAAATTACCTCCGTTAGGATTGACGTAGTCAGCCCATAGAACACTGAATTTTATTGCATTTTTATTTTGAGGAATTTGGGCGTCAATTTTTAATGTTAAGCACACCATGAAAAGGCAAAGAGGTAAATATTTTATCATAGCTCTACAAATTATGTTCAAATTTAATTTATTGCGGTAAATATACAATTTATTAAAATCTATAATATATTAATATAATCAACTGATTTGTCCCATCAACGCTGGTTTACCGACTTGCGCACATCCTTCTTTTTATTATTTTTAAACAACTCCCAGAAAGTATCTACTGTCTTCTGATAAGTAAAGCCTACCCCACTCCTTATTCGTCTACCTTCGAATACTGCATCACTTTTCTGATATACACGCGCTAAATATTGCCGGTCAGGTGTTATAGCATATTGCACTTCGATGTCTCCTGCCACATAGGGGTCACTCTGATTTATCGTTCCGGTTTTAACTTCCGGATTAACCACAAGCCGATCATTGAAGAGCGATATTCGAGGACCAAACTGGAACTCTTTTCCTGATCTATTTGCGATACCCGCACCTGAGTTCGTATTGGCATCATAAAATAAATAGGCCATCTTGAGATCCAATCCACTCAGTACTTTGCCTTCGATAAGTGATTGATTGATCAAGGGTGAAATTACTTGTGATAGTTGATTAGATACTAACTCAGATAGTGTGTTATAGAGCGTAGTCAGGCCGGAGGAAGCCGTAAATGTCTGTGGCACAAATGAACGAAAAGTGATTAGAAAAGCAGCCTGCTTATTCAGTTCGTTTGGATTTTGTTCCAGAAAGGCTAGTTTGCTATCGACGTATGTTTTTAATTCCGGTGATATCTGTGGAAAAGCCAGCTTAAATGTAATTTGTGGTTTAAGAAGTTCTCCTTTCAGATTGAGTGAAAGGTCCACTGGTGTGGGTTTGGAAGCTTCTGAGATCAGGCGGTCTTCTTCCGGCAAATATTCATACAGAAAGCTATAAGGGGAGGGATTCAGTCCTTTATAATAAGCATCTATATTAATTTGTGCTGCAAATGGGTCACCAGACCAGACAATGGTACCTCCTTTATTGATAATGAAGGGTGTGTTGATAACTGAAAGATTAAATAACTTGGCAATAGTAAACTTGTACTCACCCTCAGCAATCTCATATGTTCCGTACATATTTAGAGTGCCATTTCGCGGTATATCAAGCTCTAGGTGACCGTTACCTTGACCTCTGATGGCATCACCTGATTGCTTATCGAAGATGATATTCATAGTGGCATTTTCATTAATATCTAGATTCATCTTAAGATCCAGACCCTTGGATACTCTTAGCTGTTTGATATCCTTTTGTATGGTGGTATCAAATTTGTTTTTGAATTCAATAAAACTAAGCGCAGCTACATCTTGCTGATTGGTTGTTGGCAAGGAAATCTCTGTTCTTGGTCCGGTTACGGCATCTATATTTATATTCATTTGGTCAAAAGGTCCATTGAACAAGGCTCTAAATTCTCCTGCAGCTGTTCCATAATAGAGACCGTTTTGTTTCTCTGTAGTCTTTAGCAACAAGAAATTTTCCGAAGAAATCTCAAGATCTGTTCTAAAGTCCTTTAATCTGTTATGTCTTATGCCACCTGAGACATTTGCAATATTTCCCCTTTCATCAATCAATTTCAGATTGTCCAGATCTATTAAGTTGTTGTTAACTTGAACAGTATAATTAGTGACGAAATACCGTGTACCCAAGTAATTTATTGTAGTCGCAAAGTTTTTAAGGTCCAGCGTACCACGCACATTCAGGTTATCTACTTTTCCTTCAAGATTTAGATTAGATGCGAAAATACCCTTTGTGCTCGAAATCATATCTCCAAGGAAGGCTTCAGCAATCGCCACCGGATAGTTAGTAGAATTTATACCCAATTTAAGATAGTTGGGCGCGACGTCTTTGCCGGAATATTGCGGTAATGTATAGTATCCATCAACATTGAATTTTTTATCACCCCCGCCCAATACCATTTCAATACTGAGCTTATCATTTAATGATTCGGCATGCCCTTTGATATCAGCCGCTCCCAGTGATGTGGTATTAATAAAGACACTATCGAACGTACCAGTGAGGTTTATGTTCTTCATAGAGAAAACACTATCTATTTTGAGATTTACGTGTCCCAACCCTTTTATCTCAGTTTGACTCGGAGGAAGAAATCCCTTCAATACGCCAAAACTGAAATTTTGTATATCTACATCCAGACCAGATTTTCCATAGCTGTTAACTGCAACATTTTGAACACCATTATCAAATGTTAGATTATTAATTATTAACTCCTTATGCCCGAAGCGCACTTCATTCTCTTTGTTGACTGTCCAGTCATCGTCTAAGAAGTCAAATTTTGATTGATTGAATCTTATCACTTGGTATCCACTGTCCACAGTATAATCTGCATCGATATTCAGATTTTGAATAGCATTCTGAATTTTTGGTGTTTTAACATTGAAATTTACTAAATTACCTTCCAGCGTAGCTGAGAGGTCCATTTGCGTCAAAGGTGTGTTACCATAGCTTCCATTATTGGCGAAGGCAAAATACTCAGATGATTTCTGGTCACCGACTCCTTCAAGAAAGAAATATTTTAAACTGAAATGTTCATTTTGTAATTCCGGAATGTTGGCATTCAGATATAGATCATATGCTGTGCTGTCAGTATTTTTAAACTTTCCTGAGACTACTCCATGTTCAATCTTATCCAGGTTTAGATCGATTATATTAAATAAGTTTTTAGTATTTTTTAAATAGAAGTTAAAATCAAAGTCATGGTTGTATACAAAGGCATCGGAGGAATTAATGTGGAATTGATTCGCAAGTTTAGTGTGGTTGTAATGGAATATACGCTGAATATCACTCCCTATTTCTTCCATTCGGAATCTTCCATTTATTTCACCGTCAATCAAATCGGTATTTAGAGCATAAATTTTTCGACCTGTCAAATCATTTTTCGCGGAAAAGTTAAGTGTATCAATTTTTAATGCTTCCCCATTTGCTATTTTAGTCAAGACAAGATTATGGCCATGTAGATCACCTTTTAGATCATCAATATTAGAAAAAGTAAGATCTGACTCCAGTCGTCCGGCATAGGAAAGTCCGGTTTTAGCCAACTTTAGTTTATCCAAATCCAATTTTTTGATATCAGTATTGAATTTTAAAATTTTGACCTTATTAGAAAAATCAAAAGTGCCGGAAAAATCCAGATCTGCATTTTCATCCCTGAGTGAAAGATCACCAGTAAAGCTTTTATCCTTAAATGCTCCATTAATCTTGACATTCTTATAAGTGTAATTATTATAAGTCAATTCGCTCACCTGGCCATTAAAGTTAGCTGCCAGATTATTTAAGTCCAGGCTTGAACCTTGCTTAATAACTATCTCACCTGAGAATACGCCTAGATCCTTTCGTCCGGTAACTTTACCCAAATCAAAATGCTGCAAACCTATTAGACCATCATATAAGGCATACTTGACTCCTCGCCGAATATCTAGGTGGAGCTTTGTATATCCGTTGCCGGGAGCGGATTGAAACTTTCCGTCTATGTTGAAATCCTTAAGGTATCCTTTAAATATACCTTGGTATTTGACCCTGCCAAGTTTGATGAGCTCAGGAGTAAGTTTAAATTCGGGCAAAAAGGCATCTAATTCTTTAGCATCCGTCTCTGCCTGATCTATCTGGATATCTAAGTAGGCTTTATGTTGATCAGTAATCTGGGTCATATGAAATCCACCCTTCAGACTTGATTTTCCTATGCCAATATCTACATTACTGCCTTGCAGATCATTTACCGTGCCTTTAAACCTGCCGGAAAGATAAAATTGACGACCGGCATTTTTTCGAAAAAAATCTTCACTTCTCAACTTTGGTTCAAAGGTGACTATATCCTCTACCCCCACTACAGCATTGGTAAAGCTACCTTCCATAACTACCTTGTCTATAAAATCCTCGAAATCACTTATCTTTTGATAATTAAATCTAAGTTGATCTTGTAAATGTGAATGATTAGTTACTAAATCAAAATTGGACAATGACATGAATTTTGGTGTATATTGAAACTTGTCTGCCTGGAATTTTTTCACATTTAGAGGGGTACCTGTATTCAATGCAATATTGTTAATCACACTGCTGATTTTCTCTGGAGTAAAATCAAAATTGGCCAAGCTGATGTTGATGTCTACTATATCCAAATGGTTAAAGTCTAGTGTCTCTCCCGGCTTTCCCTTTCGCAGCTTTCGCTCTTTATCTAATTTAAAGGCACCTTCAGATATACTTACTACATCGCTATGAATTTTAAGTGGTTGTGGAATCATTTCAGCTCTTATCTTTTGGCGTAGCACCTTATAAGGATCGATGTATACTATTTCATTGAATGATTTACCTTGATAAGTCCTTATCCTAAAAATTGGCTTATCTAGTTTTAATTCCCGGAGTGAAAAATCATTTGTATTTAAATCAAATTTTTTAAATCTCGCATTTAATTTATTGAAAGCAACATCTATGTTTTTCCCCTGTCCATGATTTATATAATTGACCTTGAAGTGTTCCAGATCGAGTGAATTTAGCTTTAGATTGACCTGTTTAGTATTTTTCTTAGGTTTGGAAAAAAGTGAATCCGGATTGCCCCGTTCCAGATAATTAAGAAGAAACTGATAGTTATTGTCGTATTCCGGGCCATTGGCGATCAGATTAGCAGTTACGTTTTTTAATGAAATGTGCTTTATATCTATCTTATTATCCAGAAGATCCACTAGACCCCCATTGAGACTTGCTTCCAGAAACTTAGCGTAAAGTAGTGTATCCTGATTGCGATCTAATATTAGAAAGTCTTCCAACTGAAGTGTTTGGACAAAAACGATTTTGACTCTGCCAATGGATACTGTGGCATGCAGTTCTTTGCTTAAAAAACTGGTGAGTTTGGAGACAGTATAGTTTTGAAATGATGGGATTTGAATTAAAAAGTAAATACCTGTAACGATGAGTAATATACCTATGAATGCATATTTGACTACTTCCCAAAGTAAGTCTGGTACATACCAAATCAGGAATCGATGTTTCCGCTTCTTCTTAGAGACTGTATTATCTATTTCTTCTATTTCCAAAAAATACTTTTGTCAAAATCTACTTTAAAAACAACGAATCATTCACAATCATTGCGCTTGAGCACAATTTCAACCTTTTATCCTTTCAGAATCCCGGCTATACAGGCTACCATAAGACAGGCAATCGTACCACCCAGCAGCGCTTTGAGACCCAAAGTAGTCAGGTTATTTCGTTGATTTGGAGCTAACTGGCTTATACCACCGATCTGAATTCCAATAGACGCAAAATTAGCAAATCCACATAAGGCATAGGTGGTAATCAGAATTGATTTTGGTTCGCTAATCATACCACTTGCTTTCATCCCTCCGAAGGTTATGTATGCCTGAAACTCATTGATTACAGTCTTTTCGCCCAGGAGCTGCCCTACTTGCAGCATTTCATTACTACTTATACCGATCAACCAGGCAATAGGCGCAAACAAATAGCCCAATAACATCGTAAAGGTAAGTCCTGGATATCGGCCGCCGCTAAAAGTAGCAATAACTCCATTGACATGGGTCCAGTCACCGACCTTAAACAACGTATAATTCAGTACTTCTACCAGTGCAGTAAACACGATAAGCATTGCACCTACATTGACCGCCAGCTTTAATCCATCTGTTGTACCAAGACTGATTGCATCAAGTAAGTTGTCTCCTAGCTTTTCCTTAGGAATATTCAGCTCCTTTTCCAACTCTATATTTTTGTCTTGCGGGAAGAGAATTTTTGAACAAACTATTGCTGCGGGTGCGCTCATGATAGATTGAGTAAGCATATGCAAGGCAAAGTATTTCTGTTGTACCGGGTCATTTCCTCCTAGGAAACCTACATAAGCGGCCAGTACAGATCCGGCGGTATTAGCCATACCCCCGACCATAATACAGAGCATCTCCGACTTATTCATTCTATCCAAAAAGGGCCTAATCATCAAAGGCGCTTCAGTCTGACCTAGAAATATATTGGCTGCAGTAGACATACTTTCAGGTCCTGATATCCGTAATTTACTCAGTATAAGAGCAAATACATACACTATCTTCTGGAGTATACCTAAGTAGTAGAGTATAGAAGACATGGCTGCAAAGAATATAATATTTGGCAGTACTTGTATAGCAAACACGTAAGACCAGGTGCCAGTGGGGTTAGCCAATTTGCCGAAGATGAATTCTGTACCCTTATGACTGAGATTGATGAGCTTGACAAAAGCATCCGAAAGAAACTGAAAAATCATCGTTACAAAAGGAACCTTAAGTATCAGAATCCCGAATATCAACTGGATTATCATCCCCGTGATCACTAACTTCCAGTCAATACCTTTACGGTTATTACTAAATATAAAACAAATGAGTAATAAAGCTACAAGACCTATGCTACCCCTTAAAAGTGAATTCCAATCAAACATGTAAGATTTTCTTTAGAAAATTTGATCTAACGGGGTACATCCAAATGAACCCTAACAACCAAAGGTAATTATATTATCAATTTCTAAACCATTCCTGACAGCTCCCACCTAATACAATTTGAGAAATTTATATCTTTCGGGCATATTTCAGTGAGTAGCTATATGATAGAAAATTTATCTCTGCGAGAAAAACCTTTTGTGATCGGTATTACAGGAGGAAGTGGCTCGGGTAAGACCACCGTCTTACGCGAACTTGCCAGAGGGTTCGGACCGGGTGATCTGAGTGTGATGTCAATGGACAACTATTATAAAAGTAGGGAGGAACAGGAATATGATGACCAAGGTGTCCAAAATTTTGATCTTTTCAGTTCTATAGATACAGAAGCGTTTTATCAAGATATCCTTGTCTTGATAAATGGTAAACCTGTTTCTATAACCGAGTATGGCTTCAATAATCACCATCACCAGCCTAATATCATCAGGATTGAACCTGCTCCCGTACTAATTTTAGAGGGAATTTTCTTATTTCATATGTCTCAGCTCGATCCAATTATTGATCTGAAGATATTTGTGGAAGCCAAGGATGCAATCAAGATAATCCGGCGCATCACAAGAGATAAAAACGAGCGTAACTATCCGGTGGACGATGTTCTGTACCGTTATGCAGCCCACGTCGTGCCTGCCTATGAGCAATATATAGCCCCTTATAAAGAGAGAGCAGATATAATCATTAATAACAACGATAAAACTGGTTCAATCATAAAGGTCATTAGATCATTTCTGCATTGGGAAGTACAACAGAAAGGTAAAAGAAGTATTGTAAAAAATGGATAAACTACCCCGGATAGGCGTTTTGGGTGGCGGACAATTGGGCCGCATGCTTCAGCAAGTAGCCACTCGCTGGAACTGGCCGGTTTTCTGCATGGACAAAAGCACTGATAGCCCTGCAGCACTGTACAGTGAATACTTCACCACCGGAGATATCAACAGTTATGACGATGTGATGGCCTTTGGTGGAGACAAGGATATTCTTACCGTCGAAATAGAACATGTAAACATCGAAGCTCTATTCGATCTAGAGAAGGCCGGGAAGGAAATTCATCCAAATCCAACTGCACTTAGTTTGATTCAAAATAAGTGCAAGCAAAAGGATTATTACAAAGCAAATCTCATTCCCAGTTCCCCACATTTCAATTTTGATTCAAGGTTAGAGGCTATTGATTTGTTTGATAAAGGGATCATCAAATTACCCTGCATATATAAATCAGCTGAGCTGGGTTATGATGGCAAAGGGGTAAGGTTGATATCAAATCGTCAAGACATTAAGGAGTTACCTGACTTGCCCGGATTGTTTGAAGAAAAGATAAATATCAAAGCAGAGCTAGCGCTGAGTGGATGTGCCAACGCAGACGGCGAACTAGTTTTTTTCGAACCTGTGACAATGACTTTTGACCCGGAAACACATATTCTCCCTGATGTGTATTGCTTTCCCGGCGCATTAGAAAAATACAGACCCGAACTTGAAAATATCGCTACTAAATTGATTAAAGGCTTGGCAATAAAGGGTTTGCTTGCTGTTGAATTTTTCTTGAATCAGGAAGATCAACTCATAGTAAATGAGATCGCACCCCGTCCGCACAATAGTATGCATCACACCATTGAAAATTCTACAACGAATCAGTTTGAACAACACCTTAGAGGAATAGGAAATATGCCGCTTGGACTTACTTCTACATTGACATCTGCCATTATGTTCAATATTATCGGTAGAAGCGAGAAGTTGGTTGAAGCTGATTGGCCGGGATTTAGGGAGTGCCTGAATATACCCGGTTGCCACATACATCTGTACGGAAAGAAAGTGAACAAACCGGGCCGAAAGATGGGCCATATTACCTTGACAGGAAATGATATGACTAGCTTAAAAGAGAATCTGAAAAAAGTTAAAAATACTTTTGATCATGAATAATACAAAGCCACTGGTTGGCATCATTATGGGTTCAGACTCCGACTGGCCGGTGATGAAGGCTGCCGCTGAGATACTATCTGAATTTGACATTTCTTATGAAACAAAGGTAGTATCCGCCCATAGAACTCCTCAGGAAATGTTGGCTTATGGCACTGACGCTTACAAGATGGGAATGAGAGTCATCATTGCAGGTGCAGGTGGGGCTGCACATCTCCCAGGTATGATTGCCGCTGTCAGTATTCTTCCGGTCATCGGCGTACCGGTTAAGTCATCTAACTCTATCGATGGATGGGATTCAGTTCTTTCAATATTGCAAATGCCTAAAGGAGTTCCAGTTGCTACTGTGGCTCTCGATAATGCTACCAATGCGGGATTACTGGCTGTTCAAATATTAGCGACGTCTAATTCTGAATTGTGCAATAAACTGATAGAATATAAAAATAAACTCAGAGAGCAAGCCTTATCTAAGAAGTTGGATTGAATTCGTTTAGAATACTAATGGAGCCAATAATGAATCAATCGGTCTTTACGAACTGTATCAAATATTTTTTTCTGATGCTAGTTAGTTTACTAATGGCATGTCAGGGAACTAAAAGAATCAAATCGGGTGCAGACACCTTTGCTGCGGGAAGGTATTGGCAGGCAACTCAACTATTGTCTAAAGAGTTTGAAATGGCAAAATCTGAGGAATCAAAATTTCGAATTGCCTTTCTTTCTGCGGAGAGCTTTGAACACATGAATCAGCCATATGAAGCGCTACAATGGTATGAACAGACTCGTAGAATAAAATCTGATGATGCGTTAACAGAGTTGCGATACGGATATGCACTTAAAAGTGTGGGAAGGTATGAAGAGGCTAAAAGTCAATTTGAGGCACTAGGCAAGCAGCTAGATGATCCGAATAGATTTAGAAATGAGATAATAGCCATAATAAATGCTTCCGATTGGGAACGTGATAAATTAACCAACCAGTTCAGTATTGCTATAGCTCCTTTCAATTCATTGAGCGCAGATTATGGCACAACCTTCGATAGTCTAGGTAAGATCTATTTCGCATCTGACAGGGTAAATGATCATGATCAAGTATATCTATGGACTGGCAGATCATATGCCAAAATATATAAGTCTGATTCGAGTAGCGCAATAAGTAAAGAAATCTATAGTTTTGTAAATCAAGTAGATATAAATACAGGATTATTGACGTTTTCTCCTGACTTCAATCAATTAGCTTATTGCAAATGTATCGGAGAAGAGAAAACCGACGCCAAGTGTAAAATCTATTATTCTCAGAGAAAAGGAACGGGTTGGACAGATGCCTATCCACTGAACTTCATCATAGATTCATTGAATTATCTAAGCCCGGCCTTTGACAAAGAGGGTCAGGGTATATTCTTTTCAATGGAAGATCCTAAATTAAACACAGGATTTGATATCTATTTTTCGAAGCGATCAGGCAATGAGTTTATGCCTCCTGAGCGTTTGTCTGAATCAATAAATACATCTTTTAATGAAAAATATGTATCTGTAAACCAGGATACTTTGTACTTCGCTTCTGATAATAATATCGGCATGGGTGGTCTGGATATATATAAGACTTATCTGATCAACGCTAAGTGGACGCCTCCGATCAACCTTAAAGCCCCTGTTAACAGCGCGTTTGATGACTTTGCATTCGTAGTCGATCCCTTCTTCAAGCCCACTTCTGACATTCTTGAGAAAGGCTATTTTAGTAGCAATCGTCCGGGTGGTCTAGGAAATGATGATATCTACACCTTTACAAAAAGAAATTTAATACCAAAAACCAAGATAGATACGCCTTCTATCGTGATCCGAGGTGTAGCATATAAGCTCAATATTTACGTCAATGGATTCGGTGTTAAAAATGGACAGGAGACTCAAAATCCAGCCGATTTGGTCGCCTTAAATCAAGGTACAGTGCAGATAACACAGCAAGATGTACTGGATACTACCCTATTTACCAATCCAAGAGGATATACCTCAGCGACTATTGACATTCTAAATCCAGTTACTCTGTATATAAGACATGAAGGCTATCTAAAGTCCTCTAGGTATATCGATCCGGCAAAATTAAAGACAGATTCTTCAAAGCAATTGCAGGAGCTCACTCTCATCATCAACCTCCACCCCATTCTGTATAATCAAGAATTTGTAATCAACAACATCTATTACGACTACAATAAATACAATATTCGCCCTGATGCTGAGCCGGCTCTGGATGAGCTGGTAGCCCTGCTAAAACTGAATGATGCCTTTAAGATTAAAATTGCATCACACACCGACTGTCGTGGGACTGAATCATATAATCAAAAACTTTCCAGCCAAAGAGCTCGTTCAGTCGTAGAATACTTGATCAAAAATGGGATAGAGGCGAACAGACTGACATCTCAGGGTTATGGCAAATCAAGGCCACTGAGTAATTGCAAATGTGCTGAATGCACTGAGGATCAATATCAACTCGATCGAAGGACTACTTTCCAACTAATCAGGTGATCAACTTAAAAAATGAATCTTATCTTTACAATCGGAATTATAAATATAAACTCACAAAAATGAATAAGAAATATTGGCTATTTGGTCTTTTAATTGTGGCCGCTATTGTCAGCAGACTAATACCTCATATGCATAACTTCTCACCGATTTTGGCGATCTCACTATTTGGCGCTGCTTATTTTCAAAATAAAAAAGTGGCGCTTGTGGTTCCCCTTGCCGCTACTTTTCTAAGTGATGTATTGCTAAGGCAGTTTGTATATCCGGATTACGCACTTTTCTATGAAGGTTGGTATTTTCAGTACATAGCTTACCTATTGATCGTTATTTCGGGTCTAGGCATCTTTAAAAAGGTCAATTTAGGCCGTATCGCTTTGGGTACATTGTCCGGAACAATCTTGTTCTTTCTGGTCAGTAATTTCGGCTCATGGTTGGCTTTGGCCATGTATCCCAAGACCTTATCCGGACTGGTCTCAGCTTACACCGCCGGAATACCGTTTATCCAGGGAACCTTCCTGAGTACAGTACTATACTCTGTGGTCTTATTTGGCGCTTATAGGTTGTACGCCAGAAAGTTCTCTGTCGCTACGAGTGACATTCAGGGCGCTACTATTTCCAGCTAGAGCTGTAAATACACATTCACTTGCTCAGTAATGGGTGAAGTCACTTTCATTTTATCCTAAATATATATCCACCTTCTTCAGTGAGGAATATGGTAGTGATCAATCTATTTATTTACATCTATAAGTTATTTTCTCTACGAGCCTGATATAGTAGCTAGATGATCCGGTTCATTCTAATTATTGTACCTCGGGTACTCGTGTTGTCAGCGAAATAGGACTTCAGTCGAACTCTGGTCTAAGGTCTCGTAAGAAATATTTAAGCAGGTTAAATACTAGATATAGCTCCGTTCACACTCACCGCAACAAGGTCACCGAGCCGGCTTGTGTCTTTACCTCATTGTTAAACTGGCTGCGATAGGTGACGACATATACGAAGACTCCGGGATCGAGTGTCCGACCATCGAAAGTGCCATCCCACGGCTGACCTGTAGTGGGGGTATAGACACAGCCACCCCAGCGGTTGTAGATGCGCAGCGACAGTATGGTCGCATACCAGGTAGAGCCGGCAAACTCATCATTCACACCGTCGTGATTTGGCGTGAAGACATTTGGAAAGAG
>Ga0154020_10003960_pt1 | contig 17682 bp, 10 predicted proteins | sample Klosneuvirus_201_FD_109709 | JGI IMG/M metagenome (GOLD analysis project Ga0154020, IMG submission 109709) | Active sludge microbial communities from wastewater, Klosterneuburg, Austria - Klosneuvirus_20160825_MG | ecosystem: Engineered > WWTP > Aerobic digester > Activated sludge | place...
ATTTTTCCGCCCTGGAGCGACATGTCGATGGGGATTGTGATGATCTGCTCAGGAATCGGCTCTTTGCCTTCCTGCAGCACACCGGTACGAAGCACGACCACGATTTTGCCGTTGTTGAAATGGACGCGAATTGGATCTGTGTTGCTGAAGGCGAACGAAGTCGGGGCGTCTGCTTCTTCGTCTTTGGCGGCAGGCTGCGGGGTTTCGTCTTTATTGAGCTTGATGTCGCGCTGAAGCAGGTCGCTGAGGGCCGCTTCCAGTTCCTTCGTCAGATCCTTTTCAGGAATCGTCCGTCCCTGAAAATTCAGGGCGTCGATGGAATTGTTCAACGCGCTTTCATGTAACTGAACGGCGGCCCCTTTTGCGATCAGCGCTGATGGAGGCTGCACGGAACCACCGAGCCGGGCGAAGCCGATCGTGCGGGAACTGAGGGCTATGTGGGTGTTGCTGGAACGAGCACTGATGCTGTCGGGAGCGACATCGCGTTTTTCCAGCGAGGTACGCAACTTGTTCAGCGTGGTGTTCGCGTCAGCAAACTGTTGTCTCGTTTCGCTCTCGAACCTTGGCAATGCCTCATCCCGAATCTTGCTGGCGGTGATTGCTTCTGCCTTTGGTTTGCCTTCTGCAATCTTGTCTGCCGCAATACTGCGAACAATACCGCGAATTATTGGAATTCCATCGTATTCAGTTCTCAACCCAGTGATCTGGCTGTTCGTGTTAATGCTGAATGTTGCAGCGGCGGCGCTGACATTGCGACCATCGAAGAAGACTGATTTGTTCATCCAGAAGTAGTTGTTGCCGCGTGACCAGATGGTGGCCGGACTTTTTTGAGCGACCGTACTGGACTGGGCATGGCCACTCACGGCGATGTCAAAGGACGCACTGGTCAACGACGGCTTAATGTCGGCTCGCACGTCTACAGTCGTATTTGATGAGCCGGTCACCCACGCACCCAGGATGCACTCGGCGATACAGCCGGTTTCAGTGCGGTAGTCGGAAATCAGACGTGACAGCAGCTCTTCGGAGACCACGACGTGGAGGTTGTGATTGAAATAGTTTTGGTTGACTGCGGGCCGCAGACGGGAGGCCGCTTCAGGGAAGTCGGCTCGCAGCATTCGCCACGCAATGCGGGCGTGTTCGGCACCCGCAGCAATGTGGTCATTTTCATAGCTGAGCAAAGAAGCAACGAGCAGATCGACCTGATAGTTAAGCTCACCCTGGGCTGCTTCAGTGTCATCTTTGAAAGCGGATCGACGAATGGCTTTGTCGATAGCTGCCTTCAGGCTTTGCAGTTGCGGTTTAGAGGCGAAGGCCTTCTGAGCAGCATCCATGGAATCCGACGCGGAGAGGTTCACTGATACCTGTTTCAGCACGTCCGGGCTGACTTCGGGTTTCTGGAGATCTTCAAGATGCAGGTAAGAGACCCACGTTGATCCGTTCGGAATTCCCGAGAGCCAAGTCACTGTCGATGAAGCGGTTTCGGCAAGGTTCGACGGCACTGCGGTGGCAGGCGTCTGAGCGGCTTCAATCGAGGCTTGAATCAAGGAAACACGCCGCATTAAAGTGCGCTGCAGGTTCTCCTTTTCAGGGGATGATGGATCAATGGCGTTGGTGAGAGTCTGCAATTCGGCGGCCGCTTTGAGCCGCTCGTCAGCGGGCTTGGTGGCGTCAAACAGAGTTCGCAGATGGGGTCCGGCGGCTTTGGACAGCTCACTGTCAATTTTCTCGATCGATTCCTCGGTGATGTCGGAGGGAACTTTCAACTCCGATATCAAGATCGGGCCGGGTTCTGATTTTGCCAGCAATGCCGCTGGGAAAACGGCGGATCCAATCAGCAGTGCAGCGGCGATTGAAAATACACACATGGCGCGACGCATGCGTCGCTCACGCAAGAAAAAAATGACGTTCACTTTACCCCCCCTGTATTGCCTTTGGTGAGCAAAGGCAGAATTGACGATCGCATCGTCATTATCGTCGTGTGCGATCATCAGGTCGTCCAATTGCAAAGCAACTCACACAACATTCAATTTCGGAAGAGTCCACGCACTTATCCGGCGCTCTGCAGGCGTCCCAAGCTACCATGAATGACTGGTCCACTCAATCATCAAATCCCGCGCAACCGCTCCAGACGGGAAAGAAAGATGCGGTTATCAAGTCCGAGAGTTGGAAAAGAGCGATTATCCAAGCGCCGATGCTTCGAAAATCCGCAGTTCATGCTGCACAGGTGTCCTGTTCGTCGCATCTGGTCGAGTCACCTGCACATCTTTCGGAGCCTCAATGCCGAGCTGAACTCGGTTCTTGCCGACGCTGAGAACCGTGACGCGAATGTTAAACGCAGGGATAAAGATCTGTTCCTGAATTTTTCGTGACAATACAAGCATAGTTCAACTCCGTTTGAAATGATGAGGGGGTTTGAAAAGTCTTTGCGGCTGCTCGCCGTCGCCCACTGTTGACAGAAACTGTCAACTCATGGTCCCAAAAAAAGCGAAGAGACCAACTCTTCGCTCTGCCATAACCGGATTCGTCAGAATTCGGATGGCCTTAAAACAGATGCTTCTGCCCAGTGAAGGCGTCGAGACCTGCGTACAGATCGCGTGTTCCTTCCGGGATGTAAATAATGTCGAGTCGAGTCAGGCGGACGATCAGATTGGAGATCGTTACCTGTGCTTTCTCGGCGATTTCATAAAGCGCTGGCCACGATGTGACATCGATATCCTTCACGGCGTTTCTGATCAACCATTCCGGCATCAGCAGCGAAGACTGATAACGATCGACCGCGCTGCGGACTTCCGGCGAATCCTGGCCAGCGGTGAGTTCGCGATAGAGTTCGAAATAACGCTCATCGTACGCGGCGCGGTTGAGGACTTCGACCAGAACGTGCCGATCCGTCGCCTGCCGTCGGACCACATTCTGCTGAATTTCAAAGCCCGGTAGCCGAGGGTGATGCAGGCTGGTGCGATCGATGTCGATGTCCCAGTGCCCGGCTTCGTGTCCGATCGTGCTCCGCTCCAGTCCGGGCTTTGACTGAAACAGGCTGAGGTGTTTACTGTTGAGCACAATCTGACGTTCTTCGGGGATGAGTCCCGCCAGAATCTGTTCGCCGGTTTGCTCTTCGATTTCAATCCAGTCAAAATTCAACCCCAGAATTCGCTCCACGATCATCTCAATCGGGACTGGAAACATCACAGGCTCACCCGTCAGCTGTTCGTACTGACGGATTCGCATCCCGGTAATTCCGTCGATTGTGCGAGTGCGCATATTTGTTAAATCATGGCGTCTCACGATTCAGCACTCCCTGCGAAAAAAAGCGCTCGTCTTCGGGCGCTGCCAAGCCTTGGGGACAGTATTCCCCCAGCGATAAAGATGAATGGAGTCGGTCAGTTCAGCGGACTGAACTTGATCGACCGGGTTGCTGTTCAATCTGCTGGATCAATTCTTCCAGCGCGGTGTCGGACAAGTTCAGAAGTTTGCGAAACACTCCGGGCCGCGACAGGATTCGATCGCGGTAGGCATCCGGAATTCGTCTTGCCAGCAGCAACAACTCATCCGGATCCGTCTGCAGCGCGCTGGCGATTCGCTGTAATGTTTCTTCACGTGGAGTTTGTTCGTCATCGAGACGATCGTTCTCGACACGGCTCAAGTAAGTGAAATTGATGCCGACGCGATCGGCGAGTTCACGCTGCGTCAGATTGCGGCTCTTGCGGATTTCTCTGATCCGCTGTCCGATTGTGCTCATGCAATCGCTCCTTCGAAAACCGACGTGTTGAAAAAATATCTGGAACTTTGGAGGCATCAAAAAATATTGGAAACTTGATGGTGTCGGAGAGTTCCAGACACCTTTGTCAACAGCTCGCCAGAACCTTTTCCCGTTCCGCACGGCACGGAAGATAAAAGAGTTGCGGTTCACTGTCAACGTCAACTTTTAGGCAATTTTGCGATTTCCTGGTGAGCTTGTTATCTATACTTCACACGGTCAGAAATGAGGCTGTGGATTTTCTTGCGATTGTCCCCTCTCCCCCGCAATTGATTTTCCAACTAGGCACGTTTTCCACGGGGGAGAGGGCTAGGGTGAGGGGGAAAGAATGCACTGTTTTCTGGTTCATATTAACTTCAGGTCAGCCCCCTCATCCGGCCTGTCGGCCACCTTCTCCCCCTTGCCAGGGGGAGAAGGGACATGGAAAACGTTGCCTTTGAAAGTACCTCAGTCTGCACCGCGTGAAGTATAATTCGACTGTCCCATGTTGGTGTGAGCAGAGGGTCGGGAGTCTTTTTCGGACGGAAACGTCAGTGTTTTTCACTATGCTACTCTCCGCAAAAGACTCCCGACCCTTTCATTCATTCACGTCAGCTGAAGAACTGACCCTGACCAGTCGCTTCAAACGCATTTTGAAAATGCTGGATCTGCGGCTCGCCGCTGTCTTCCGGCCACACAATCGAGACGACGTCAAAACGCGAGGATTGTTCCAGCCGCCCGTATTGCTTGAGCCACGCGAGCGCGACGCGGGTGATTTTGTCCTGTTTGCGACGATCGACGGCTTCAAAGGGCTGGCCGTCTTCGGTGGATGTTCGCGTCTTCACTTCCACAAAAACAAATGTCTGGCCATCCTGAGCGATGATGTCCACTTCACCAAAGTTGTTGCGATACTGCTTCGCCAAAATTCGATACCCCAGCCGCTTCAAATACTTCACCGCCGCCCGTTCCCCGCGATCTCCCAGCAGTTTACGAAACAGGTTTTTCATGTCGTGTACCAGAGTGGAGATTTCAGAGGTCGAGTCATTGAACATCGACAGGGGGAGATTGGCGTCGCCACGATTCCACAGCACAGCTTACAGACTTTAAGCACTCGCCGGAAACGCTCAAGGGCGCTTCAGGTGATGGGACTCGCCGAGCCAATGATAAGCGAGACGCGGCAATATGTCATTTTTCCAATGAATTGAGAATTCATTAAAAAACGTCGGATAGATGGAGTGTCTGCGGCCACTCTACCTTGTGTTGCCCGATTTTTTGTGTCAACCGCTACCAGGAAGTGTGTGACGCTCATTATCCTGCCTGTATGAAGTCAACCGTGGGTCATTGAGATGTGAATTCCATGTCGCACGATCCGAACAGCAAATCAGGGAAATCATCCGGAACCGGCAAGGACCGGTCTCGCAGCATCATCGACTCGCAGGTCCCCGCAGCACCTCCTGCATTGAAACCCGACACGGCCACCAACGCAGACGCTGCCGCTTCGACGCAGCCAAAGTCTGTCACGGCCCCATCTCCCGTGATCAGGACGTTGGGACGATACACGATTCTGGGCGAACTGGGTCGCGGCGGAATGGGTGCCGTTTATCTTGCCGAAGACAGTGTGCTCAAACGCAAGGTCGCGCTGAAAATCCCGCAGTTTGAACCATCGAACGCCGCGCAGTTTCAGGCGAGGTTTCTCAGAGAAGCGCAGATGGCCGCCCAGTTGTCGCATCCGAACATCTGTCGTGTTCACGATGTCGGCGTGATCGATGGCCAGTATGTGATGGCCATGGAATACATCGACGGCAGGACCTTTGCTGCGTTTACCAGCCCGGAGAAATTGCTGGCGGAACGTCAGGCGGTGCTGCTGGTGAAGAAGGTGGCTCTGGCGGTTGAGGTGGCTCATCAGAAAGGAATGATTCATCGCGATCTGAAACCTGGCAACATCATGTTGCCGAAAGCGACAACGACTCGCAAAACAATCGAACCGAAGGTGATGGACTTCGGACTGGCCAAGAGCATGGATTCGCGGACGGCAGAATTAACGAAGAGTGGCATGATTGTCGGCACACCGTGCTACATGTCGAAAGAACAATGGTCAGGCAAGGACGCTCAACTGGGACCGCCATGCGACGTCTACAGTCTGGGAATCATTCTGTACGAACTGCTGACAGGCAAGTTGCCGTACGATGTCGAAGAGGGGGAACCGGCAACCGCATGGTTCGTGAAACTCATCACGGAACCCCAGCGTCGCGTGAGCGAACGCAAACCCAACATTGACGCGGCTCTGGAAGCGATCGTCATGAAGGCCATCGCGAAGGAGTCAGCCGATCGATTTGCGAGCATGGCTGAATTTGCGTCGGCTCTGAATGCCTGGCTGAAACCAGACATGTCACCTCAGTCATCAGAAACGTCCGCCGTATCGGGATTTGAATTCCCAGGTTCGGCTGGTCCTGAAGTCCTGCCCGCAGATCCTCGTCCCGCTCGCTCCCGAGTCTCTCGTCCGCCGATTGGCAAATTTCTGCAGGGAGGAATGGCCGGAGCAGTGTTGCTTCTGCTTGGAATCGTCATTTGGTTCCGGTTCGGCAACCAACTGGTCAGAGTCGAAATTCTTGCCGACGGTTTCGACGTCACGTTCAAAGAGGCCGAGATCAGAATTGCGGACGGCGTACACGAAACAAGAGTCCAACCCGGTCACCACACGCTGCACATCAAATCCAGAAGAACGGATGGAGACAGCGTCGTGCAGGAATTTGATACGGAGCAATTCACTTTAAAGAATGGAGACAAACCCGTGATCAGAGTCACGCTGGAACCGGATGCTATTGTCGCAGCGTTGGACGGCAGAGCGATCGCCCGCCAGGCAATCACTGCAAGTCCCGACATCGACAAGTCGTCCCCCCCTGCCGATCCGGTATCCGGTCAGGAAAAATCCCCGCTCGATAAGCCATCTAGTACAGACGTGGTAGCCGCCGCAAAACCACTTGACCTCAAGCCAGGGGTCTGGATCAAGTTGCTCGACACGAAAATGGAGCCGTCGGATGCCTCGCGGGTCAAACTGACGGACGGTGTGCTGGAACTGAATGACACGAGCGTCAAGTTTCCCGAGATTCTCGCGAAGGACATCGTTTTTCGCGCCAAGATCAAGCGACTGGATCGCGACAAACACCTCACGCTGAATGTGCGCGACTCGGCCAGGGGAGGTTATCTCGGATATCACTCGTACAACGCTGTCGGGAAATGGGTCGGCATTGCGAAGTGGCAGGGGACCTGGAACGACATCCGGTTTGTGAACGCAAACATCGGTTCGGACTTCACCGAAATGTCGATGGAGGCGCGCGGCAATCAATTGAATTTGTCCGTCGAGGGAAAGACGGTTGTAGCCGTCACCGACAGTTCGTTTACGGAAGGATCTGTTGGAATCTCGGCTCATCTCGGGCGAGCGCAATTCAAAGATCTGGAGGTCATGATTCTTGATTCGCCACCGGCAGCGAAACCACCGGATGTGGTGGCGACGACGATCAATCAGGTTCCGGTCGCCAAATCTCTGAAGGGACATAAAAGTGGCGTGATAAGGCTGGCGTTCACTCCGGATGGGACTCGTATTCTGTCGGCAGGCGATGACGGCGAGGCGCGGCTGTGGAGCGTTGATTCAGGAGAAACTTTGCACGTCTTCAACGGACACAAGGGTTCGGTAACAAGTCTCGCTGTTTCCGGCGATGGCACTCAGGCACTGACCGGTGGCGCGGATCGGACGGTTCGGTGGCTGGATCTGACGAACGGAACTGAAATTGCCGAATTTCGCGGTCACGGCTCACTGGTTCACGCCGTGGCGTTTATTCCCGGAGGTCACGAAGCAATCTCCGCTGCCGAAGATCAGAGTATCTGGCACTGGAATCTGGATACGAAGGCAGATGTGGGGCACTTCGAAGTCCGATCCATTCCGCCAACACCCAAAGCTGATACCCTCAACCAGATGGGGGCTCGCTTCAACAAAGATGGAACAAGACTGCTGTTGTCAGGCTACAACGGCACAGTGCATCTCATTGACACAGTAAATAAGTCCGACATCGCCACGTTTCAGTCGTGGGGACGCGACATGGCGTTTTCGCCGGATGAAACCCGGTTTGTCAGCGGCGCTGGCAGAGACCTGAGTGTGTGGGACATCCAGTCGAAAAATCGTGTCTGCCAGTTTCAGGGTGATGTGGGTGAATGTCGGGGTATCGCATTTACTCCGGATGGTCGTCGTGTCGTCACTAGCAGTTGGGACGCAACATCGCGAGTCTGGGACATCGCCACGCAGACCGAATTGGGCCGCATCGGAGAAGTCAGCCAGAGAAATAAGAACATGGTCGCTGTCGCTGTTTCACCTGATGGGAAATGGGCAGCTTCCGGCGGCTGGACCGCAACGATTCACCTGTGGCCGCTGTCGTGGATTGATGAGTCAAAATAGTTGTCAGAGTTGTGTATCACCGAATTGCCAGCTCGTTGGGCTTTCACCTGGCCTTTTGTTTGAAATTGTACTGCTTGAATTCCATCGCCGCGAAGGGTTTGTGCCAGTATTTTCGGGCCAAAGGCCCATCCGTTCCAATCGCCTGGGGCAACGCCCCAGGAAATGGAATCCGCGTAATTCATGAGCCCCAACCGGGGCGGAAGTTCGAATTTGGTTGTGCGGTTTGTTGAAATTTGGAATGACCGGTCTGTTGGGCATTCTGTCAAATCCGCCAAATTGCAAAAACCTCGGACAGCTGCCTGCTATTCGGCCACTCTCCTTGTGTTGCCCGATTTTTTGCGTCATCCGCTACCAGGAAGTGTGTGACGCTCATTATCCTGCCTATATGAAGTCAACCATCGGTCATTGAGATGTGAATTCCATGTCGCACGATCCGAACAGCAAATCAGGGAAATCATCCGGAACCGGCAAGGACCGGTCTCGCAGCATCATCGACTCGCAGGTCCCCGCAGCGCCACCCGCCGTGAAACCCGACACGGCCACCAACGCGGATGCCGGGGTTTCGACGCAGCCGAAGTCTGTCACGGGTCCATCTCGGGTGATCAGAACGCTGGGGCGATATTCGATTCTGTCGGAACTTGGTCGAGGCGGAATGGGCGCTGTCTATCTGGCTGAAGACAGTGTGCTCCAGCGCAAGGTGGCGTTGAAGATCCCGCAGTTTGAACCATCAAACGCCGAGCAGTTTCAGGCGAGGTTTCTCAGAGAAGCGCAGATGGCCGCGCAGCTGTCGCATCCGAACATCTGCCATGTTCACGATGTCGGCGTGATCGACGGCCAGTATGTAATGGCGATGGAATACATCGAAGGCAGGACTCTGGGGGCGTTTACGAAGCCGGAGAAACTGCTGCCGGAACGTCAGGCAGTCTTGCTCGTAAAGAAGGTTGCTCTGGCGGTTGAGGCGGCTCATCTACTGGGAATGATCCACCGTGACTTGAAACCCGGCAACGTCATGTTGCCGAAACCGACATCGACTCGCAAAACGATCGAACCGAAGGTGATGGACTTCGGACTGGCCAAGAGCATGGATGCCAGAACAACAGAACTCACGAAGAGTGGCATGATTGTCGGCACACCGTGCTACATGTCGAAAGAGCAGTGGTCGGGCAAGGACGCTCAACTCGGACCGCCCTGCGACGTCTACAGCCTGGGGATCATTCTGTATGAACTGCTGACGGGCAAGTTGCCGTACGATGTCGAAGAGGACGAACCGGCGACCGCATGGTTCGTGAAACTTATCACGGAACCGCAGCGTCGCCCGAGCGAACGCAAACCCGGCATTGACGCAGCTCTGGAAGCGATCGTCATGAAGGCCATCGCGAAGGAACCAGCCGATCGATATGCGAGCATGGCCGAGTTTGCGTCGGCTCTGGACACATGGGCGAAATCCGCTGTTGCTAAGCAGAAGCAACCTGAAGGCGCTGCGTCACAATTCGATTTTGACGCGACGCCAGAATCACTCCTCACCCGTGCGACGATGCGGATACGCAGGAAAGGTCCGCCTTCACGGACGGTGCTGCTTAGCGGCGTTGGCGGATTTTTGTTGGTACTCCTCGGAGTCATTCTTTGGTTCAAATCCGGCGATACCTTGGTGAAAGTCGACGTTCTGGCGGATGGCTATGAGGTCACATTCAAAGAGGCCGAGATCACGATCACAGATGGCAAACATGAAACCCAAGTCAAACCCGGTGAACATACACTGCATATCAAGTCCGGCAGGCCCGGTGATAGCGATGTTGTGCAGGAATTCGACACAGAAAAGTTCACTTTGAAGAAAGGCGACAAACCGGTCGTCAAAGTCACACTCGAAACCGGCGAAGTGGTCGCCAAGCTCAACGACAAGCCGATCGGTCGACGTCCCCTGACCATTTTGACAACGACGATTCCTGCGGATGTGCAGACGTTCGAGAATCATTCGTACAAGTACTACGACGAAGAACTCAGTTGGAAAGAGGCCCAAGCGAAGTGTGTCTCGCTCGGCGGAAACCTCGTCGTGATCGACAACGCCGAGGAAAGCAAGTTCGTCGCTGGAATCATCGCAGTCAGCGGTGGCGAAGAATCGTGGATCGGTATTACCGACGAGGTACAAGAAGGGAAATGGCTCACCGTCACGGGACAACCGCTCACATTCACGAACTGGTCCGATTTGCAGCCCAACAACAAGGATGCGCAGGAGCATTACGGAATGATGTCAAATCGCGAATTCGCTGGCGTTCGAGCCAATTGGAAATGGAACGACAGAAAGAACCACGATTTATCGCTCAATCAGTTCGGCTTTGTCTGTCAGTGGAACAACTCAGCGAAAATCGGCAATTCGATCGACCTGCTGAAGCAGATTGATTTGAAGCGGGACGTTGTGAAAGGTGCGGCTCAATTCGAAAACCAGCGACTCGTTGTGACTCAAGGGACCGCTGATCGAACACAACTGCAGTTTCCGGTTTCAGCGCCTCCCGAGTATTCGTTGACGGTGGAGTTTCAAAAGACGGCTGATGTCACGGGGCATAGTTTCAATATCGGATTTCCGATCGGCGATCGACAGACGATGGTCGTCGTCGATGCTCATGGCAAGTACAGCGGCCTTGAAACGGTTGATGGAAAAGACGTTCGCGAAAACAGCACTCGTTCGGAATCCACAAAAGAGCGAATCGTCCTGGGTGAACTTTCCGTAATTCAAATTGATGTCCGAAAAAACCGTATCACCGCTATGCTCAATCGAAACTCAATTGTGGATTGGACGGGCGATTTCTCGCGACTCGGCCTCATTGAACGCTGGAGGGTTCCAAACTCGCGTTCCGTCATCTTGGGTAGCTCCGGTTTTCCATTCGAGATCCAAAGTTGTGTTCTCACTCCAATTGACATGAAAAAATGGCGGTCATTGTTCAGCGGCACCAACATGGAAGCGTGGGAGATCGGTTCCGGTTCGCTCGGACTGTGGAGTGTCGAGGCCGGTGAGTTGGTGATGCGTGGAACAAATGTTGTCAATGATCGCGGGTGGCTCGTGACGAAGGAGTCTTTTCGCGACTGTCGTTTGCGCTTCGACATCAAACTCACCAAAGGGTGCAATAGCGGCATCGGCATTCGGATGGCGACCAATGAAACGGGGCCGCTGGAGATCCAGCTCGCCGATGACACGAGTCCCGAATTGGGCGCGCAAGTCATCCGGACTTGTGGCTGCCTCTATGGACTCGCAAATCGCACGGTCGCTCCTCCGCTTAAGCCAATGGGAGAATGGAACTGCGTTGAGGTCGATGTCATTGGCGAGCAACTGACCTCGCGAATCAACGGGACCGTTGTGTTCGATGCCAAGCTCGACGACATCGCGAAACTAACGCTCAGCCGTCGAGACATCACTCGTCGCGAAGGTCATCTTGGTTTGCAGGCCGCTGTCGGCGAGGTCCGATTCCGGAACATTGAGATCGAGGATTTGTCTCAGCTTGTTGACGGAAATCAATTTGCCCACTCGGGCAGCAAGCTCGTGCCAAAAGCATCAGCGGCGACACCTGCACCGGCAATCGCGCCCACCCGCAAAGTCGCCGCTGGCCAATGGCTGCCACTTGTCGATGACCAGACGCCTCTGCCCGATCCAAGCAAAATGAAACTTACGGATGGCGTTCTGGAGTTGGACAACACGAACTATTACTGCCCAAACGTCGTCGCCAGGAATGTAATCGTCCGGGCAAAGGTCAGGAAATTGACCGCCAACAAGCACATTTCGCTCATTGTGCGTCGTGCGGACGGTCAGCAGTATGAAGGGTTTCACTGGTTCAACGTGGGGGCGCAAGGACTCGGCATTGCAAAAAACGGCACCGGAGGATGGAAAGATCTGCCATGCTTTGGCGGCGCAGTCTCGTTGGGAAACGAATTCTTCGACATGGAGTTTGAGGCAAAAGACAGCCACCTGAAACTTTCCATCAATGGCAAGGTCCTGCGTGAATTAACGAATTCTGACCTTAACAAGCCTGGAGATATCGGATTTGGAATCTTTGGTGGCAAAGCTCAATTCAAAGATGTGGAATTCATGGTTCTTGACGAGCTGGCGGTCGCGGGAAGTTCACCTGTGGCACCAGTCAATGGCACTGCCACACTTGCGACTGATTCGGTCCCATCGCCTGTCGTGCCGGCACCGAAGGCGGAAATTCGATTGGATGCCACGCAGCGGGAAAAATTGCTGATCGCCGGTGGTCGTCATAGTTGGGCTTTGACTGCGGACGACAAGAAGATCGTGACGGGAACATTTAACGGTGACGTCGAACTGTGGGATGCCGAGACCGGTGCGAAGCTGCACACATTTCCAAAGCATGACGAGTGGGTGCCAGCGATCGCGTGTTCGCCGGCGGAGCCGCACATCGTCTTCTTTTCGGGCTATGCGAAAGGCAACATTCGCCGTCTGAATCTCGAAACGCTGACGTCCGAACCCATCTACACACTCGGCGGTGCGGCCACAAGTTTGTCCGGGTCCAAAGACGGCAAACGTGTCCTCGTCGCGACGGGAGGTGGTAACCTCGACATTTTCGACGCCACTTCGGGAGAAAAGATCGATCACGTCGCAGGAGCCCGCGCGCCGGCCTGTTATCGGCCCGACGATCCGAACGTGGTGTTCTTCACCCGGAAGGATTCGACCAACTCGGTTACGGAATGGAACTTGTCGGAACGCAGGGAAGTGCGTCGCTACAAGGCGAGCGCTCCAGGCTTCTCCTGCGTCACCGTGTCTGCCGATGGCCAGCGGATCGCTGTGGGCTGCGGCAACATTCCCTACGCCAACGGTTCCGGTCCAATCGACCAGATTTACGTTTGGAGCACGGCGAATGGCGACAACCTGGCGACCCTCAAATATCAAAACACGAAATTCGGTTCCAGTGTCGCCTTTTCGTCCGATGCAAAGTCTGTGTGGGCCAGCGGTGCGACCACCGTCCAGTTCGACATCGCGACCGGCGAACAACTAACGACTTCAACGCAATCCGGCGTCGTGCAATGTTTTCATGACGGTCGCCGAATTCTGATTGCCGGTGGCAACGGCATCGAAATGTGGCGACTGCGTGAAGTGCCTGTGGCGTCCGTGGAAGGTGATGCGAAGACCAGCACTAATACAATCTCGAAACCCACTCCCGAAAAGCTCGCTCAGTGAGTCAGGTCGCCGTATTGGATTCCGGTGACGCTGACGATAGCAGGGCGCACGGATATGCGTTTGAAGATCGTCTTCTCTCGTGATGGCACCGAATTGTTTTCTGCCGCTGAAGATGGAACTGTGCGGCTGTGGAATACCAAAATTGGCGAACTCATTGTCACTCTGAAAGGACATTCGGGCGCGGTAACCTGTTGCGCGATTTCGATCGACGGCAAAAGGGCTCTTTCCGGAGGCGACGACGACACCGTCCGGTTCTGGGATTTGGAGAAGAACGAGCAGTTGGCCGAATTCAAAGGACACGGCACTCCGATCTACGCTGTCGCATTTGCCCCCGGGGCAAAGGAAGCTGTGTCGGTGGCGTCGAACCATACCATCTATCGCTGGAATCTGGACGAGAGGAAAGAGGTGTCTCATTTCACCTGCGGAGGAATCCGCGCGTCTCCAAACGGACGCCCAAATGTGCTCAATATGCTGGTCGCTCATATTTCGACGGACACCGGGCAAGCCTTGATACCAAGTTACTGGGGAACAGTTCATTTGATCGATACGAAGAGCCAGTCAGAACTTGGCACGTTTGGGGCGTGGGGCTTACGTGGCATCGCGCTCTCAAAGGATGAAACCTTAATGGCTTGCCTGTCAGAGCATGAGTTGACAGTCTGGGATGTGGCGACGAGAACACAGAAGGCAAAACTGCTGGGAGGCAACGGTGGCTTAAGGACAGTAGCATTTACAGGCGATGGACAGAGGCTTGTCGTCGGCGCAAGCAATCAGCCGACACGAGTTTGGGACATCGAGTCGAAAGCCATCATCGGCGAACTGAGCGAGAAAAGCCCGGCATGGACCGCAGTGGCCGTTTCGGCGGACGGGAATTGGGCCGCGTCGGGCGAAGACAAAGGAAAGATTTTTCTGTGGCCATTGTCGTGGATTGATGAGTGAAAATAATTGGATCGCGTGGTTTGATGGAATTCGAATTGTCGGCCCGTTGGGCCTTTTTGTGATCGTGTTGATCGTGAACCAGGGCCGATGGCCCTGGCTATTGGAACGGATGGCCCTTTGGGCCGGAATCGCCAGGAGTGGCGGCAGCCGTTGTTTTCTTCAAGCCGCTGGGGCATGACTTGCAGAATGCTTACGTGACAGGATACGCTGCGGTGGCAAGCTGGTTGCTGACGACCTGGATGGCTTGCAATGTGCCGCAAGATCACGAGTTCCCCACATGTCCGAGGGCCGCCCCAGCGAATGGCTGAATGATCTCCGACAGGGAGATTCCGATAGCGCGCGGCTGATCTTTGAACACTTCTCCCAGCGGCTGTGTCGCCTTGCGCAACGACACCTCTCCACAAGGGTTCGGCAGCGAGTGGACGGCGAAGATGTGGTTCAGTCGGTGTTTCGCACATTTTTTCAGCGGGACGCGGAGGGACAGTTTCAGGTCGATCATTCGGACGAACTCTGGCGATTGCTGGTGACGATCACAGTCCGCAAAGCGCGTGGCATTTGGCGTAAAAACAACTCCGCTCGGCGGTCAGTGGGTCGTGAAGTCCGCATTGATGATTCCGATCCTTCTCAGCTTGCGGCATTTTCCCATGAACCATCCGTCGTGGAAGCTCTTGTCCTTGCCGATGAGGTTGAGACTCTCCTCAATGGTTTGAATGAATCCAGTGCTCGTGCTCTGGAATTAAGATTGGGTGGATATTCGCCGACTGAGGGTGCCGAACTCATGGGCATAAGTCGTCAGGCGTTTTATCGGCTGCTGGACCCAATCAAAGAACGTTTGCTCAATCGCGATGCGACTATGGGCGAATCCATCAATGACGCTCAATCAACAGGAGATGGTTTGTGAAAGTACTGTTGACCGTCATTGAAGGCCCACAGGCTGGGACAGTTTTCGAGTTCGACCGGCACGATACGTTTATCGTCGGGCGGGCGAAGGCCGCGCAGTTCCGGCTGTCAGAAGACGATGAATTTTTTTCAAGGAATCATTTCCTGGTGGAGGTGAATCCTCCGTTGTGCCGCATCATGGACCTGAACAGCACGAATGGGACGCGAGTCAACGGCAGGAAGATCCAGGCTGCCAATCTTCAGCATGGTGACATCATTCGAGGTGGCAAGACAAAGCTGCGAGTTTCCATCGGCACCGACGACAATCAACCAGAACAACAGCAACGGCCATCAGCACACGTCAGCGATGCGACGATTGTCCCACTCAACAGGCCGCGTACCGAGAAAGATCCCAAACGCGAAAACACAGATGCCACGCTTGAGCCGTTGAAATCCGACGTGAAGTCCGGCGAGTCAACATTCATTGCCCATCGTGCTGATCCTGATTTCGGCCCGTCGGCGAGTAGCCCTTCATCCGCGTCGTTGCCCAGCTTCCCCGGCTACAAGACGTTGGGGACGATTGGCCGTGGTGGAATGGGGGTCGTCTACGAGGCCGAGTCGTCCGTGGACAGGTCTCATGTGGCAATCAAGGTTGTTCTGCCGGATTCAACCGCAACGGAAAAAGACATCTCACGATTTCTCCGCGAAGCAGAGATATTGAAGGATCTTAACCACCCAAATATCGTCCGATTCCGAGAACTCAACCAGTCAGATGGATCGCTGTTTATTGTGATGGACTTCGTTGCCGGGAAAAATGCGGAACAGGTCATGAAGGCTTCGAAGGAGCGTTTACCGGTCAGCCTCCTCATCAAGTGGGTCATTCAACTTCTGGACGCTCTGCACTATGCGCACGAACGTGGCTACATCCATCGTGATGTCAAGCCGACAAACCTTCTGGTGGACTTGAAGAGTCAGACGGACACGGTGTACCTGGCCGACTTTGGTTTGTCGCGCGCCTATCAGTCTTCAAAACTGAGTGGCCTCACCATGACGGGCGACATTGCCGGTTCGACGCCGTTCATGCCTCCGGAGCAAATTACCAATTATCGCAATGTGGAACCGTTTGCAGATCAGTACTCAGCCGGAGCCACCCTTTATTATCTGCTTACAGGAAAACACGTCTACGACATCCCGCGAGAGATTCCGAAGCAACTGCTGATGATCCTGCAGGATCCGATCGTTCCAATCCTCAGTCGTCGTTCCGACCTGCCGCCGTCGCTGGTGGAGATCATTGAGCGATCGCTGGCACGTAATCCGTCAGCCAGATTCCCCAGCGCCGCTGTGTTCCGTGATGCGCTTCAAGACGTGCTGCGGAAGTTGCCCGCAACATGAATGAATACGTCACGCGGTGAATAATACGGCTGGCGAGCCGGAGACGTCGGTCTCCGGTTAGACCGATCTATACTCTACGCGGTCAGGGATGATGCCGGCAATTCTCGTTCCGCGGCTCCAGCCCTGGAACGCAATGACCCGGAGGCTCTCGCCTCCCTGAGCGTGGACGGGAGGCAGGAGCCTCCAAGGCAGTGTGTTCCGAGGCTGGAGCCTCGGAACAAGAGCATCATCCTGAATTCTGTGAACTCAGCCATCTCATTTGCCGGAATCGCTGACCTGGACTTCCCATGGTTTGGCTCGGCGTTCTTTCAGGCGAGTTGCCTTGCCTGTTCGTTCACGCAGGTAGAACAGCTTCGCACGACGGACGCGGGCGTGGCGTTTGACTTCGATGTGGGAGATCTTTGGTGAATTGAACGGGAACTTACGCTCCACACCTTCACCCTGCACGATACGGCGGACAGTGAACATCTCACGTGTTCCGTCGCCGCTTTTTGCGATTACGACGCCACTGAAAATCTGGATGCGTTCTTTGGTGCCTTCCAGAATTCGACAGTGAACATCAACAGTATCGCCAACGGCACATTGCAGTGGCTGCTCACGGAGGCTGGACTTTTCGACCGCATCCAAAAGTTTGTTACGCATGACTGGGTTCCTTTTATGAATCTGTTTCAGCGACATCCGAGGCACCCAACAGATCCCGGCGGCGTTCCGCTGTTCTCTGCAGGCTTTGTTCCCGCTGCCACTCTTCTATCTTCTTGTGATCGCCACTGATCAGTACATCAGGCACTGTCATTCCCCGAAATTCACGAGGTCTCGTGAACTGCGGATGTTCCAGCAAACCGGAGTGACTGAACGAATCATATCGACTGCTGGTTTCGTCACCCAGCACACCCGGTATCAGCCGGATGACTGCGTCGATAATCAGCATTGCCGGGACTTCTCCGCCATTGCAGACAAAGTCACCGACGGAAACTTCCAGCGGCTGTAGTCCCTGACGAATCCGGTCATCAAAACCTTCGTATCGTCCACAGAGCAGCAGCAGCCGAGGCTCCTGAGCCAGTTCTTCAACCAATCCCTGATCCAGTTTTCGACCCTGAGGGGTCATCATCA
>Ga0154020_10003961_pt1 | contig 17681 bp, 17 predicted proteins | sample Klosneuvirus_201_FD_109709 | JGI IMG/M metagenome (GOLD analysis project Ga0154020, IMG submission 109709) | Active sludge microbial communities from wastewater, Klosterneuburg, Austria - Klosneuvirus_20160825_MG | ecosystem: Engineered > WWTP > Aerobic digester > Activated sludge | place...
CGCTTCATTAACGGCTTCGGCATTCGGAAACGCAGCAATTACGTCAGGCTCTAAACGAACTGTATCGCAAAACCTTTTGCGCCCAGACCCCAGTTTTCTTACCTGCAAACTTTGCAAATCATATTCGGGCCGTAATTCATCTTCTATTTCATTCTTGTTCATAGGCTTTCCGCTCCGATAGCGTTGCTTCTCTTGCACTGATTAAACGAATACCGTTGTTACGCTCCATATAAGAAACGAACAATCATCTCCCTTGAGCCGATTTACCCAGCATGATAAAACGGTGTTCCCCGAAGGAATGATCAGGATCATAGAAATCCACATACAATGGATCATTAAAAACTGTTTTCGCTTCTTCAAAAGAGACGCTATGTTTTGACAAATTTGCTACTGCTTTGATTTTATCCCAATCGTATTCCATTGAAGCCATATCCTTCGCACACATCAGAATACACTATATCTGTGTTCCTTTCCTTTTAGCAAGTATCATCCAGTGAGTCGCTCCAGTGTTTCAGGTGAATGACAGTTGAAGGAAAAGGCAGGCTCAAAAAGATCAAAGATCTGTGCGATTGACATTGCGCCATTTTGAATCACAAGTATTGAGGCCTTCCTGCAAGAAATGGTACATTTGCAAATCCGAGCAATACACCATCAGGCAATCGAAATGATATTAAAACTTAAAACTGCTATCGCGCTTATAACCCTTCTCCTCAGCAGCAGCCTATTCTTTCCATTCGCTGCACAAGCCCAACGTGTCCAGACAGAATTCGAGGTCCGATCAATTGCCAGCGGATTGCAATTCCCCTGGGGCATGGCTTTCATGCCAGATGGCAATGTGCTGGTCACGGAACGTGTTGGTCAATTGCGCATCATCACACCGGATGGCGGCGTATCGGCACCAGTTAAAGGCGTTCCTGCGGTGTTTGTACAGGAGCAGGGTGGTTTGCTGGATGTTGCGTTGGATCCGGAATTTTCCAGAAACCGTCTTATTTATCTGTCCTATGCTGAACCGGAAGGTTCAAAAGCCAGCACTGCAGTTGCCAGAGCCGAGCTGAAGGACGGTGCTCTGGAAAACTTGCAAGTGATTTTCCGCCAACTGCCGAAAACGCAAGGTGCAGTGCATTTTGGTTCACGCTTGGTATTTGCACCCGACGGCAATCTTTTTATCACATTGGGCGATCGCGGTGATTACATGGAAGATGCGCAGCAGCTAGGCAATCATCTCGGCAAGATAATCCGTATCCGCGCTGATGGCTCGATCCCCACCGACAATCCTTTTGTAAAAAATCCGCAGGCAAAACCTGAAATTTGGTCGTATGGCCATCGTAGTGTGCAGGGTGCTGCCATTCACCCCAAAACCGGCGAGTTATGGATTCATGAGCATGGTCCCAAAGGTGGCGACGAAATTAATATTCCCCAAGCCGGTAAAAATTATGGCTGGCCCAAAGCCAATTATGGTGTTCATTACTCGGGCGCTCCAATAAAAAATGAACATGCGGAACAGGGTTTTGAAGAACCCATTTATCACTGGACACCTTCCATCGCACCTTCCGGCATGGTGTTTTATACCGGCAATCAGTTTCCAGGATGGCGTGGCAGTCTGTTTGTCGGTGCCTTGGCAGGCAGGCACGTGTTGCGATTGACAACGGATGACAAGAAAATTCTCAGTGAAGAACAGTTATTAACGCAAACGGTGCGCTTCCGTGATGTGGAACAAGGCCCGGATGGCGCATTGTATTTATTGACGGACGAGCAAAACGGCAAGCTTTTAAAGCTTACACCGAAGCATTAACATGCGTTGAAAAACATATTCGAAGAAGCCGATGCAAGGAATGGACACTCACTACACAAAACGGCATCAAGGTGCCGAAGCAGTGGTGCAGCAATAACTACTTAAGGGCGCCTCTAAAAAGACAGGAGCGTCCAACAAAATGGAGATTATTGCCGAAGGTAATTAGGGAATGCCGGAAAATAGCCAAAATACTATAAAATTAACTCCAAAGTAATCAACAAGTCGGAAATTACATCTTTGAATAAATTGCTTCTATCCGACAATCCCTATCAGTATTCAGATATCTGAGAGAAGGCAAATGAATTTTCAACAACTTCGCATTATTAGTGAAACAGTTCGGCAAAATTTCAATCTGACAGGAGTGGCAAATGCTTTATTTACATCACAGTCAGGTGTCAGCAAGCACATCAAGGATCTTGAAGACGAGTTAAATATTGAATTATTCATTCGCAAAGGCAAGCGGTTTATTGGTCTAACAGAACCTGGTAAAGAATTGGTAAAAATTGTCGAACGCATTTTATTTGACACAAAAAATATCAAGCACCTAGCTGAACAGTTTAGCAATCATGATCAGGGGCAATTAACTATTGCAACTACGCATACTCAAGCGCAATACACATTACCTTCAGTAGTTACTCAATTTAAGAAAACTTATCCAAAGGTTCATCTGATTCTTCATCAATCTAGTCCTGGCGAATTATTATCGATGCTGATCGATGGTCAAGCAGATATCGGTATTGCTACTGAGGCGTTGGAAAGCGCCGTTGATCTGGTGTCTTTTCCATTCTACACGTGGCAGCATGTTGTCATCGTTCCTTCAGGGCATCCTCTGCAGTCAATATATCCACTCACTCTTGAAGCTATAGTGGAATTTCCGATCATTACTTATCACCATGGTTTTACCGGTCGATCCCGTATTGACCAAGCATTTGCCAAAGCAGGATTAATTCCCGATATTGCCATGTCTGCTCTGGACGCTGATGTAATTAAGACCTATGTCAAATTGGGACTAGGTATAGGCATCGTTGCTTCTGTAGCATTTTCCGCTGAAAGAGATACGACATTAATTAAACTTGAAAGTGAGGACTTATTTGAAAAGAATACAACTTGCATTTCAGTTAGGAGAAATCATTACTTACGTGGCTATGCTTATCGGTTTATTGAGCTGTGCGTCCCGATACTGACTGAATCAGTTGTTCGTTTGGGAGTCAACCCACTTATTGCTGATGAGTGAGAGAAATAGGAAATAACATGCTTTTTTATAAGACAATACCAATATGAATATTTGAAGGGATATTTGCTGTCAAATTTAATCGGCATTCATTACTTTCTGTGGTTTTCTGTCAAAAATTTTATATCTAATAGCTCAGTACATTGCCGAATATCGGTTTCTCTGTCAAATGGCAAAGTACCTAGCAATGGACAACCTAGTTGTCGCTCGAGTGTGCTGATATTTTCTGCAATGGCCAGCATCTGCGGATCCATGCAGTTAGCCACCCAGCCAGCCAGTTCCAGACCAGTTGATTGTATTGCCTTGACCGTCAGAAAAGCATGATTTAGACAACCGAGGTACATTCCGACCACCAGAATCACCGGAAGATTAAGAATTTTCGCCAGATCCGCACCATCCTGCTGCTGATTGATCGGCACCAGAAATCCGCCGACGCCTTCGACAATGACGATGTCCGCTTTCATGCTTAATGCGCAATAAGCGGCACGAATAACTTCCAGATCTATTTCCCTACTTGCCCGCTGCGCAGCGATATGAGGGGCAACTGCTGGCTCGAATGCGTAAGGGTTAATCTGCTGACGCGAAACATTCACGTTACTTGCAGCCAGCAAAAGTTCAACATCCATCCACAATCCGTTTTCGCTTCCAGCGGCAATCGATTTCATCCCGACAACTTTTTTGCCTTGTGCTGCAAACGCATAAAGTAATGCGCAACTTACGGTAGTCTTGCCGATGCCGGTGTCAGTTCCGGTAACAAAAAAACCCTTAGCCATAATAAGCTGGTTACCCCATTAAACCCAGTTGCCTGCGCGTTTCCGGCGTTAATACAGACCGGCGCGATTGCGGTTTCCAGGCATGGCCGTAAACCACTTCAAACGTGGCGGGCAATTTATCTTCGCAGCGCAATTTCTCGTATTCCGCGAATGCTTTCTGCCACTTGTTTTTACCCATCAACCCCTGGCGCCTGCCTTGTGTCACGTTATGCGCGCCGATTGCTTTTAAATCGCGCATAACACTCGTGACATCCGGATAGGTCAAGGTAATATATTCCATATCCATCACCGGCGTAGAGAAACCATTGTGCACCAGCAGATCGCCGATATCATGCATGTCGATAAAGCGGTTTACGTGACTGAACGCATCCACTTGTGCAAAAGACTGGCGTAGTTCCTTCAGCGTATCCGGGCCAAAGGTGCTAAACATCACCAGGCCATCGGTACGCAAAATGCGATGCATCTCGGCAAACGTGTGCTCCAGATCATTACACCATTGCAGCGCAAGGTTAGACCATACCATGCCGACACTTTCATTTTTGATAGGAATTTGTTCAATATCGGCGCATACATAGAAGGAGTGCTGTTGCAGCAACGGCAACAAGCGCTGCCACCAAGCTGTGTTAGGCCGGGCGTGCGACAGCATCGCCCAGGCGATATCCATTGCAATCAATTGACTGGCGGGATAACGTTTGGCCAATTGCTGACTACCATAACCCGTTCCACTCCCAGCATCGAGAATGACATCGGGTAAATATTTGATGTATTCCAAGCGCGACAGCATGCGGTTACTCACTTCACGCTGCAAAACCGCCGCCTGGTCGTAACTGCTGGCGGCGCGTTCAAACGCAGTGCGCATTTGTTTTTTATCAAGCGTGTGTTCGGAATTCATTGAGACAAGTCACAAATTGATCGGGGTAAGATAAAAACGGCGCGTGACCACAATGTGGAAACATCACCCTTTGCGATTGTGATAATTGCTGATGCATCCAGTCGGCAGCAGCGGGATGGGTAATCACGTCATTTTCACCATGCAATAATAAAACGGGTTGTTTGATGGACGCCACGCGATCGCGCAAGTCACTCTGCTGCAAAATCTCGAGCCCCTTTTGCAATGCATCCGGATCGGGTTCAACCCGCTGAAAAAAGTGCTTGCGCAGTTGCAACAGGATCCTGCTCGCATCCCGGTCACCGCTCATTTGCAGCGTCAGGAACCGGTTTATCGTAGCCGCATAACTGAGTTTCAGGTTTTCTAGAAAAAGTTGTAGCAATTTATGCTCCATACCCCATTCCCAGTTATCGCGTTTGGCAAAACAGGGAGTGGTCGAGATCAAAACCAGTTTTTGCACACATTCCGGTTCACGCAATGCCAGTTCCATCGCGATCTGCCCGCCCAATGACCAACCGCCGACCATGCAACGCTCCGGCAGAATATCCGTGATAATCTCGACCAAATGATTCAATGTTCCCGGCTCACATGCGGGGCTTAGTCCATGCCCCGGCAGATCGACCAAATGTAGGCAGAACTGCTGACTCAGTTGATCGCGAACGCCACTCCAGATACCACTGTGCATCGCCCAGCCATGTAATAAAACGAGATCCGGGCCGCTCCCTATCGATTCGACATGCAGATGCATCATGAATCGAGCGCCAACTCATTCAATGCCTGTGTCAGGCGCCGGATATCGCGCAACTGATGCGCAGCGGACAAGGAAATACGTAATCGCGCCATACCCTGCGGCACTGTCGGCGGGCGAATGGCCGGCACAAGAATACCCTGTTCGCGTAAACGCTCACTGATGCGCACCGCTTCTGTACTTTCACCAACCAATAATGGCTGGATCGGGGTAGTAGAAGGCAGCAGCTTCCAGGACAATGACTGTAACCCATTTTTCAATTGTGCAATGTTTCGCAGCAAAGCATCACGCCGCCATTCATCCTGTTCAATCAGTTTCAGACTCGTCAATAGCACGTGCGATAGCAATGGCGGTGTAGCTGTTGTGTAGATATAACTGCGTGCTGACTGGATCAAAGTTTCGATCACATCAACTTGCGCTGCGACAAACGCACCAAATACACCGGCGGCTTTGCCCAGCGTGGCCATATACACAATGTTCGGCGAATGCACATAATCGCTATCCGGCAGGAACAAACTGCCCCTTCCCTTTTCTCCCAATACGCCAAAACCATGCGCATCGTCCAGCACTAACAATGCATGATACTTCTCACACAACGCGATAAGCTGCTTGATCGGTGCGATATCGCCTTCCATACTGAAGACAGCGTCAGAAATGACGAGCTTACGCCGGGCGCTGGAAGCCGCAAGGTGTTGTTCCAAAGCAGTTAGATCCAAATGGGGAAAGCGAATAAATTTAGCTCGTGACAGTAAAGCCGCATCGTTAAGCGAAGCGTGGTTCAGTTTATCTGCAATAATGGCATCTTCACGCCCAACCAGAGCTGTGACCACACCGATATTGGCCATGTAGCCGGTAGAAAACAACAACGCTTTCGGAAAACCGGTAAACTGCGCCAGAACATCTTCCAGAATGTGATGTGCGGCAGAATGACCATTGATCAGATGCGATGCACCCGCCCCCACACCGTATTGCTTCGCACCCACGCAAGCTGATTGGATCAAGTCCGGATGATTGGCCAGCCCAAGATAATCATTACTGCTGAATGCGAGATAATTACGGCCATCAATCGTGATATGGCTTGCTTGCGGGCTTTCCACGACTTGCCGGAAACGCCGCAACCCTTGCTGCTCGCGGGCACGCAGTTGTTCAGCCAAGTCTGGAAACATGGGTTACAGCGCGTGCAGCCCTAATTTATCCAATAGCGCCCGATCAAGATCCGTTTCCGGATTACCCGTCGTCAACAATTTATCACCATAAAAAATCGAATTGGCGCCTGCCAGAAAACACAGTGCTTGTATGGCGTCGGACATTTCCCGCCGACCTGCAGACAAACGCACCATGGCTTTTGGCATGGTAATCCGTGCCGCTGCAATAGTACGCACAAACTCTAGCGGATCCAGTGCTGCGATGCCATACAACGGCGTGCCTTTGACTTGCACCAAATGATTGATCGGCACCGATTCCGGATAAGGATTTAGATTGGCTAATTGTGCAATCAGCCCTGCACGCGACAGACGCGTTTCCCCCATGCCCACAATACCGCCGCAACACACATTGATTCCGGCATCGCGAACTTCCTGGAGAGTGTTCAAGCGATCCTGATATTGACGTGTGGTGACAATTTCTTCATAAAATTCAGGCGCAGTATCCAGATTGTGATTGTAATAATCCAAACCGGCTTCACCCAATTGCTGCGCTTGACCCGGCTTTAACAAACCCAATGTGGCGCAGGTTTCCATTCCCAGTGACTTGACCGCGCGAATCATCATCGTCATTTTATCCATGTCGCGCTGCTTGGGGCCACGCCAAGCAGCGCCCATACAGAATCGCGAAGCGCCCTGAGCCTTTGCCGCGGTTGCCGCGGAAACCACTTCATCCAGCGACAGAATTTCCTGATTATCAACCCCGGTATGATACCGTGCTGCCTGTGGACAATAACCGCAGTCTTCTGGGCAACCGCCTGTTTTAACTGAAATCAGTGTAGATAATTGCACGCCGTTGGCATCATGATGCTGGCGATGCACACACTGCGCACGGTAAATCAGATCGTTAAACGGCGCATCCAGTAATGATTGAACTTCTGCCACCTTCCAATAGACAGAATCATCTGATTTCCCGGTTATACTACTTAAGTCATTTTGTGTTTCGCTGGTTGTGAGAGAATCCAAATTCATACCAATTTACCTGTCATTTTGTTTAAGCGGTTCATCATTCGTACTATTTGCCAAAAAATTTGGATCATCAAGGATTCAATGAACATTGTCAATTTTTCCACACCCTGAATTTAAACAATTGATTAATTATCATGCAGATCTTGAGCTTGAAAAATTGTGTGTTGTGCGGTATCCCCACAAAACAGGATTTATGCGAGCCTTGTTACAATCATTTACCGCAATTGTCGCCTAACCATTGTCCTATTTGCCTGTGGCCTGTACCGACAGCAGAAATCTGTGGTGCTTGCCTGACAAAACCGCCTGCATTCACACGTACCATTGCAGCATTTCGCTATACCTTTCCTGTCGATGCAATGATCCATGCATTAAAATATCAAACCGATCTTGCTATCGCACCGATTCTTGCCAAATCGCTCATCACAGGATTGAAATCAACAAAAAAATTTCCGGATGTCATCATACCAATGCCTTTACATCCGATTAGGTTGCGCGAACGCGGATTTAATCAGGCGATGGAAATCGGTCGTTACCTCTCGAAACATATGGGGATTGTTCTTCTACCCGACAGTTGTCAGCGTATCAAACATACGCCACCGCAAACTGGATTAGCCTGGAAGGATCGTCAGAAAAATATCCGTAAGGCTTTTCTTTGTAAAATAGACTTGTCGGGAAAACATGTTGCACTGGTTGATGACGTGATGACAACGGGCGCGACATTAAACGAGCTAGCTAAAGTATTGCGTAAGCAAGGCGCTGCTGAAATCAGTAACTGGGTTATCGCCAGAACTTTGCCAGAGTTGAATCAGATCGGCCCCTACACGCTATAACCAATTCATCATCAATCTTATTTCATGTTTAATATCATTCTTCACCAACCGGAAATCCCACCCAATACGGGTAATATCATCCGCCTGTGCGCCAACACTGGCATGCGATTGCATCTGGTTAAACCATTAGGTTTTCCACTGAAGGATAAGCAGCTATTGCGTGCCGGACTGGATTATCATGAATTTGCTCATATAAAAGTGCATGAAAATTGGGTGGATTGCTGCCAAAGTTTGAAAGAACATCGCATGTTTGCGATAACAACAAAGGGAAAACAACACTATGACAAAGTGAAATACAAAGATGGAGATGCTTTTTTATTTGGCGCAGAAAGCTGCGGATTGCCTGTTCACATCATGGAATCTTTCCCGGAAGTACACCGTATCCGTGTGCCGATGGTCGCGACCAGCCGCAGTTTGAATTTATCCAATACCGTAGCCATTGTCGCTTATGAGGCATGGCGCCAAACTGGATTCCAGACGGGACAATAGAAAACTTTTATTGTAGATTGAGATTCTCGCTTAAGATACGCGGCGTAACAAAAATCAGCAACTCGCGTTTATTATCCACTTTAACCTTATTCCGGAAAAGATGCCCCAGATAGGGCATGTCACCCAACAACGGCACTCTATTAACAACTTCATTTTCATTACGATCAAAAATACCACCAATCACCACAGTTCCACCGTTCTCAACCAAAACTTTGGTCGTTACTTGCTTGGTATTAATCGGTGGCGGCAGGAATTGATTGATAGCTGCGCCAATCTTATCCTGATTAACATTTAATTCCATATCAATCTGACCATTATAAGTAATCAATGGCTTAACCTTCAGTCTTAGTGTTGCATCCATAAAACGTATGCTTGTAGCGCCGCTACTTGTCGCTTGCTGATAGGGTACTCGATCACCTTGTTCAATAGTGGCTTCTATACCATGCGCAGTCACAACACGCGGACTGGCAATCACTCTACCCTTATTGTCAGTTTCTAATGCAGATAATTCGAGATTGAGTAACCGATTGCCATTAATCTTTAACAAACTCAATCCTAGTGCAGCAGGCCCGCCCATTAATCCCACTCCAGCAGCAGCCGGCAAATTTACATTCAAATCACCGCCACCACCCACTGAGCCACCCTCAGCTAACGAACTTGAATCATGCAGATTACCTGAAATCCCTAATCTTCGATTAGCAAATTCCGAACTATTCTGTACACCAAAACGCACGCCCAAAGCACGACTAAATGTATCAATCGCTTCTACAATCCGCGCCTCAATCTGCACCTGCCTCTCAAAAACATCTAACCGCTCTATACGCTTTCTAATCTCACTTAATCTAGTAGGAATATCTGTAATCGTCACTGTATTACTGATTTCATCCAAATTGATCGTACCACGCTTACTTATCATTCCTTCAAACGATAATGAATTAACTCTGCGATGATTCAAATGGAAAATTTCTGTACGCAGTGGCTCCATTTCAGTTATCTGCAGCTGTGCCTCCAGATCCAGCAATTCTCTGTCGGCCATTTCTTTACGCGGTGCCACAAAAATGACGTTGCCTGTCTTTCTCTTATCCAAACCATGTGACTGCAGTACGATATCGAGCGCCTGATCCCAAGGTACATCTTTTAAACGCAAAGTAAGATTTCCCGCAACGGAATCACTGGCAATAATATTAATATTGGTAAAATCAGCAATCACCTGCAGCACCGCCCGCACTTCAACATCCTGGAAATTAAGCGAAAGTCGCTCACCCGTATATCCGCCATTGGCACGTTTCTTTCTTGCCAGCTCCTCCTCATCCTCAGTCAAGGCTCGAACTTCCAGAATAAACCGTGTACCAGATTGCCGCGCAGAGTGTTCCCACCGGCCTTTGGATTTCACAATCATACGAACATTATCGCCTTTCTGCGATGTTTCAATGGTATGCACAGGGGTGGCAAAATCCATAACATCGAATCGTCTTCTCAGACTACCAGGAAGTAAAGCATCCACAAACTCGACAAAAATATCATCACCTTGCTGTTGTACGTCAACGGCTGTACCCGCTTGTGTCATATCAACTTCTATACGCCCTACGCCTTTTGCACCACGACGAAAATCAATATCCTGCAAACTATTCAACTGCTTACTAAGTGTCTCTTCTGCAAAGAAGATATCGGTGTTGGCCGTTTGATTCTCAGCCACACTGACCAGTTTGATTAATAGAATATTCTCTTGCGCCTGGATATCATGTCGCATTAATCTTGATAAATTCAATACCAGCCGAGTTCTATCCCCAACCTGCACAATATTGACACTACGTAAATCTCCATCTGCGGCTTCTTGAACGTTCTTGCCCAGACCATTAGCAACCTGATAAAAGTCAAAATAAATACGATTGGGGTTGTCCAGTGCAACGCCCACTGGAAGTGCGTCTAGCGGTTGATCTAAAGTTACCTTGGCAATTACCTCGCCATTCCGGAAGGTAGATATATCAATAGAGCGAATACTGTTTTGTGCTGTTTCTGCAGTTACAGTTGATTCAGCAAAAATTACCGTTGCAAAACAAATTAACAGCATTGCTATAATCACGCGTAGGCTATATCTTCTCGTTATCGGTAGTTTCATGGCTTTATTCCTAATTTTTCAGCATAATCGCACTAGTTCGTTCAATCCATTCATTCACACCATCCTGCACAATCTCAGACACTTTCACCTCTGCTTCTGAAATTTTGTTAATTTTTCCAAAATTCTGGCCAAGGTGATTGCCAGTTTTCACTCGATGCAATGTACCATCCGGAGATTTAATCAAGGCAAAAATTATTTCTTGTTGTTGCAGTGAACCAACCATTGATAAGCTTTCCAGTGGATAGGATTCGAGTACTTCCTTATGCCGGTTTAAATCAGGTTGAATTCCACTCGTGATATTCTGCGCTTGATCATTCTTACGCGGCACAAATGGGCTGGGTATATCAAACGCCTGATAAGTAAAGAACTGGTGCGGCCTTACCTCAGGCAATGGATCAATCCTCCCTTGCAAGCCATCCCCGGAACCATGGATAAATGTTTCCAGATCACTATAGTTATTCTGATTACAGGCAGTCATCATGGTCAAAGCGACCACAGACAACACTAGCAGGAATATTTTTCTTATCATGATTCATTTGCCTCCAGCCTGCTTTGTTATTTCTTCTTCATCCAGGTAGCGGAATGTTTTTGCAACAGCATCGAATACTAATTTTCCATCACTCCCAGGCGTAACGCTAATGTCATTTAATGTCACGATACGCGACAACTGTGCAACATCGCTGGCAAACGCCCCGATATCATGATAACCACCGGTCACACGTATGGAGACAGGAAGTTCGGCATAAAACGCATAAATCGTTTCCTTCGCTGCTGGCTTAAATAATTCGAACTGCAGTCCACGACCTAATCCAGCCTGGTTGATGTCTACCAACAATGCTTCCATTTCTGACTTATCTGGAAGTTGTTTCAGCAAGGCACTGAGAGATCGTTCAATTTCCTTTAATTGCAGACGCAAAGCGGGTAGATTTACAGCGATTCTTTTTTTTACCAGATATGTATTTTTTAAAGATTCTTCCTGAGCTTGAATATTCTCCAGCATTTCAATTTGCTCCTGCCAAACCACGAAATGGCCTGCAACAATAATGGCGACAAATAAAATGACAAGTGCAGCAGCCTTAAATGCCACCGGCCAGTTTCCTGCCTGATTGATATCAAGCTGGCGCAATTCAATAAGTAGATCATTCATCGCAACTGTAGCCTTATGATTTCACAGCGGTACTGACGGATGGGTTCTGTACAGCGTCCATAGTTTCCCGCTTGAGTTTTATTTTCATGTTAAATTCATTTTGGCGCACATTATTGACGGTCATCGCCTTAATTTCTATCAATAAGGGTGATTCAAGCCACTGAGACGATTCAAGGTTACGCATCAACACTGAAACCCAGGCATTGGATTGTGCATACCCAACTAGAGTAATGTTATGATCTTCTTGTTTAACACTTTGTAAATACACACCATCCGGGAGTAATCTCACCAACTGATCCAACAAATGAACGACCTCAGATCGGCTGTTCTGTAATGTCTCAACAACTTGCTTGCGCCCCAGTAATTCCTGGGTCTGCGTCTTTATTTCTCTGATTTCTGCAATTTCTTTATCCAGAATAGCAATCTGGTCACTTAAGTATTGATTGCGACCATTCTGATAATCTATTTTCCCAGCGATAATCGTATGAATTCCCATAATAACAACGATGGCGAATAAACCAATCAGACCTGCCAGAACTGCAATCTGTTGCTGTCTAGCCTTACGCTTAAGTTCGCGATGAGGTAGTAGATTAATACGAATCATGATGGATCAAAACTACGAAGTGCCAGACCGCAAGCAATCAGCAGAGAAGGCGCATCCAGATTAAGTTGCCTTGGAATGACACGACTCGACAACTCCATCGTTGAGAAAGGATTCACAATGAGCGTGCTTACTTGCGTACGTGACGCGATGATTGCGTCTAACCCGGGAATAACTGCGCATCCACCCGCTATAAAAATATAATTAACCTCGGTATATTGTGTTGATGTATAAAAGAACTGAATAGCGCGCATCACTTCTATAGCCAGTGTTTCGCAGAATGGTTGCAATACGTCCGTCTTATAGCTTTCAGGTAGATTCCCACCTTTTTTAGCAGTCTCAGAATCTTCCAACGAGAGATTAAATTGATTATGAATCTCCTGAGTCAGTTGGTTCCCACCAAATGGCTGATCTCGCGTATATAATGACTCTCCGTTCAGAAGTACATTAATTTTCATGATGGTCGCACCAATGTCAACCAGCGCAATTACCTGATCTTCTCCACCTCCAGGCAATTGTCTCAGAGTTAACTCAAATGCAGTCTGCGCTGCGTATGGTTCAACATCCATAATGGCTGTTTTAAGACCTGCCGCGAGAGCAGTAGCCACACGATCTTCCACCTTCTCTTTCCGCGACGCAGCAATAAGCACTTCTACTTCTTCTGGATTATCAGGCACTGTTTTAGTAACTTGAAAATCCAAATCAACTTCATCTAAAGGAAAAGGAATATATTGACTAGCTTCATTCTCGACTTGGAAAGTCAAATCATCTTCACGCTGACCAGCCGGCACAACAATCTTTTTGGTAATCACATCAGTCGCGGGTAGTGCAAGCACTACATTCTTTTGGCGTGTTCCCATACGTTTCCATCCACGCCGCAGACATTCACTCACCACTTCCATATTTGCGATTGCACCATCCAACATTGCATCTGCCGGCATGGATTCAATCGCATAACGTTCAATACGGTAGGTTTGACTTTCTTTATCTGTCAATGATAATTCGACCATTTTTACAGATGAGGAGCTAATGTCCACACCTATTAATGGAGGTGACTTCGTCTTAAAGAAGTCTAAACTGATAGAAAAATTTCCCTTGAACATTGGCTTATTAGAAGCGATACTCGCAAGTTATAAATTAGCACATTAATGCTGAATATATGTAAACTACTAATTATCTACATCTATTCAATATAGTTATTCAGCAATCTGATTAATAGGGATTTATTCTGACAGAACCCAAGAAATTCCATTTAAAGAAAAACGATAGATATACCCCTCTTATAACTGTATTTTTTAACGATCGCATCAATTAACAAATCCAAATTCATGTTAGTACGCTGGCTGTATTACATTTTTGTCACATTTTCTGCTTTAGGTTTGATTGGTGTGTTGCTAGCTGGATTTGCTGCACTGGTCATACATTCCAACTTACCATCATTAGATACCCTGACGGATTATCGTCCTAAAATACCATTACGTATTTATAGCGATGAAGGTTTATTATTAGGAGAATTTGGCGCAGAACGTAGAAATGTCGTCAATATTTCTGAGGTACCGGCACATCTTAAACAGGCAATCCTTGCTGCAGAAGATGATCGCTTTTATGAACATGGCGGTGTTGATTATATTGGCGTATTACGTGCTGCATATTCAAATTTTTCTGCGGGCAGTGTACGTCAGGGCGCCAGTACCATAACAATGCAAGTAGCACGAAATTTTTTTCTAACAAGAGAAAAAACACTAACAAGAAAATTCAGCGAAGCGCTTCTGGCCTTCAAGATTGAAAACAATCTAAGCAAAGACAATATCTTAGAACTTTACGTCAATCAAATTTACCTCGGGCAGCGCAGTTATGGTTTTGCAGCAGCGGCACAAACATACTTCGGAAAATCACTGCAAGAAATTAATATTGCTGAAGCTGCCTTGTTGGCAGGATTACCTAAAGCACCTTCGAGCTATAACCCTATCAGCAATCCTAAGCGCGCTAAAAGTCGGCAACTTTATGTATTGGGCCGATTACATAAACTTAACTACATCTCAAGCGAAGAACTAGGCGAATTAGAAAAGCAACCTATTCCTGTTAAAAAGCAATCAACTGCCTTAGCATTACCGGCTGATTATGTAGCTGAAATGGTACGCCAAGTGATATATGACCGTTACCAAGAAGAAACTTATAGTAAAGGTATCAAAGTTTATACAACTATCCGTCAGCTGGACCAGGAAACCGCCCATCAGGCTGTACGTAAAAACGTCATTGAATACGACAGGCGTCGTGGTTATCGCGGCCCAGAGGCGTATATTAATTTGCTAAAAAATGGCAGTAATCAAGAAAAAACGCTTGATGATGCATTGGAAGAAATCAATGATAGTGATGATATTTTCGCAGCCATCGTTTTAAGTGTTAAACCTAATACAGTCCAGGCTTATCGTAAAGGTGGAGAAATCATTGAAATTACGGGCGATGGACTTAAATTTGCACAGAAATTTTTGACTGATAAAAAAGAGGCCGGAAAAAAATACATTACTGCTGGTGCATTAATTCGTATACAAAAAGACAAAAAAAACATATGGCATATCGCTCAGTTACCAGAAATAGAAGCTGCGCTTGTTTCCCTTGATCCCAATGATGGCGCTATCCGTGCTTTAATTGGCGGATTTGATTTTCACAAGAACCAATTTAATCATGTCACACAAGCTTGGCGACAACCTGGTTCCAGTTTTAAACCTTTTATTTATTCCGCAGCTCTGGAAAAGGGTTTCACCCCAGCCACAATCATTAACGATGCACCGCTTTCCTTCAGTGCTGCCCAAACAGGTAGTCAATTATGGGAACCCAAGAATTTTGATGGGAAATTTGAAGGGCCTATGCGCATGCGTACTGCGTTAGTTAAATCAAAGAATCTTGTATCTATTCGAATACTTCAGGCTATCGGCATACAGTATGCCCAGGATTACATTACTCGATTTGGCTTTGATGCAAATCGTCACCCCCCCTATTTACCCATGGCATTAGGTTCTGGTTCAGTTACACCAATGCAAATGGCCGTAGGATATGCAATTTTTGCAAATGGCGGCTTCCGTGTTGCGCCCTATTTTATAAAGCGGATTGAAGATGAAAAAGGCACGACAATCGAACAGTTCCAACCCGTAACAGCTTTGAATGGCGCCAAACGTGTCATCGATCCTCGTAATGCTTTTATCATGACAAGCATGATGCAAGACGTCGTCAATTACGGCACAGCCATTAAAGCTAAACAGCTGGGGCGTAGCGATCTGGCAGGAAAAACTGGCACCACCAGTAATTTCGTTGATGCCTGGTTCTGTGGTTTCCAAAAAGACCTGGTCTCAGTAGCCTGGACAGGATATGACGAACCTAGATCATTAGGAAATAATGAAACAGGAGGACGGGTTGCATTACCTATTTGGATGGATTATGTGGGTCCAGTCCTGAAAGGAATACCCATGGCAGAATACACACCTCCCAATGGAGTCATTGCAACAAAAATTAATTCAGCAACAGGATTCCGAGAATCAACTGGAGATGTTATGGAGTATTTCTTTAAAGAGCAGCTTCCTCCAATCACGGACAATCCTGTAAATGAGGAACCTAAAATAACAAGAGATTTAAAAGACCAATTGTTCTAATATCAATTCCAGTGAATTCTTTTCTTAACCCGGATATTGCATGAATTCGCACGATGATCACGCATGATATTGGTTTCACAAGGGATTTTTCGAAGAAGCGGTGTAGTTATTCATACACCTGACTGAGACAAATCCCTTGTGGAATCAAGAGACAAGTGAGGGCGTGTGCAATTCATGCAATATCCGGGTTAAATGCATTAAGAGTTTTTCTTTAACCAATTTGCTGCTTCTACAGCATAATAAGTTAGAATCCCATCAGCACCAGCGCGTTTAAAAGCAAGCAAAGATTCTAACACGCAAGCTTCTTCATTTAACCATCCATTAATTGCGGAAGCTTTGAGCATGGCATACTCGCCACTGACTTGATATACAAAGGTCGGTGCACCATATTGATCTTTCACACGACGTACAATATCCAAATAGGGCATTCCAGGCTTAATCATCACCATGTCGGCACCTTCGTTCAAGTCCAATCCAACTTCCCATAGTGCCTCGTCTGAATTTGCGGGATCCATTTGATAGGTATATTTATTACCAGCACCAAGGTTTGCCGCAGATCCAACTGCATCACGAAATGGTCCATAGAAACTTGAAGCATACTTAGCTGAATAAGCCAAAATGCGTGTACGAATAAACTGCTGGCTATCCAAACCATTTCGAATTACCGCAATGCGTCCGTCCATCATATCAGATGGCGCTACAATATCAGCACCAGCTTGTGCGTGTACCAGTGCTTGCTGACAGAGAACATTTACAGTTTCATCGTTCATTACGTAACCATGTTGATCAATCAATCCATCTTGACCATGACTCGTATAGGGATCCAGCGCTACATCAGTAATCACTCCTAACTCAGGAAAATTCTTCTTTAATTGCCTGACTACTCTGGGCACCAACCCATCAGGATTGTATGCCTCACTTGCTGTAAGATTCTTAAGTTCAGCATCAATAACCGGAAAAATTGCAAGTGCTGGAATACCTAATTGCAAACATTTCTCTGCCTGGGTCATTAACAGATCAACGCTCTGTCTAACCACACCAGGCATAGATAGAATATTCTCTATACGATTTTTTCCATCCAAAACAAAAACAGGATAAATCAAGTCATCAATTAGAAGATGAGTTTCTTGCATAAGGCGACGGGAAAATGCGTCTCGGCGCATACGTCGCATTCTTCTTTGAGGAAATTGGCTATTGTAAGAAAACATAATGAGTAGAAAGTAGAAAATAGAAAATAGAAAATA
>Ga0154020_10003962_pt1 | contig 17677 bp, 10 predicted proteins | sample Klosneuvirus_201_FD_109709 | JGI IMG/M metagenome (GOLD analysis project Ga0154020, IMG submission 109709) | Active sludge microbial communities from wastewater, Klosterneuburg, Austria - Klosneuvirus_20160825_MG | ecosystem: Engineered > WWTP > Aerobic digester > Activated sludge | place...
GCAAAAAGATGAGCTTGTACGCAATAAAATTTTGGTGTACAAACTTTTCAAAATGCCGGAGCGTCCCGACAATAACTATATGCGGCATCATGGATGGTGTAGAAGCCTTGCATATCACTTTTTTAAAGAAGTGTTCAAACTGCCCGACACAATGGGCGGTATGATGAATGAGTTTGATTTGGCACGAATAATTATCAGGAAGAAAACATTTGATGAAATACACCAATTGATTAAAGATAATAACCTCACTCATGTTCAGGACTTAATATTTTTCATCATTGCTAAAATCGGGGATGTATATATTAGTGAAATTGAATTTTTTGAGAGACCCGAAATGGTTAAGCAGATAAACAATGCAGGTAAGGAAGCGGAAAAACTAATTACAGTTATTGAGAGGGTAAGACCAGATATACACGAACGATGGAATAAAGAGCCATTGCCTGAAATTAGAAACATCACATTTGATTTTCCCGATATTGACCCCATAAAGATTGAAGACCCCTGGCTGAATAGCTCTCTTGTAGAGGCAATCAAAAGAGACTTTGAAGACAGACCATATAAGAACTGGCGTAAAGAAGTAAAGAAATATGCAGCGATGTATAATGAAGATATTGAAAAACAGAAATACCGTTTTCATGTTGCCAAAGCATTGCATAATTTATTTACACATCTCAAAACATTCCCTGTTAAACCGGGCAAGGCTACTGCTGATGCTGAAATGCTTTGCATTGCAAAAATCCTTGAATTTGGCTTAATCAAAATTGGAGCAGAAGGAATTTCCGAACCTCAAAAAATAAAAAACATTCGCAATTATATAAAGCCTGAAAGAAATCCGCTTTTAACTTACCCAAGCCATATAGAGACAAAGCCAAATTTCGAAATGCTTGAAAAGTATTTTGAAAAGGACTTTCTTAAATCAGTACAATTAAAAAAACACATTGATGTTTTAAAAGAAGCAATTTATATAAGTGAACGTTTCGACATACAGCATTTAAGAACAGAGCTTGTACATTTGATTGATTGCATCCAAAATCGAAAGCATCAAATAGGCTGGCAATTTTCAACACAGGGAATACCGACAGAAAACCATCCGGTTATTGGTACTCTTTTTAATTTGATTTCACCTTTTAGAGTTGATACAGATAAAGTAAGATTAACTGAACTTTCTTTTCAGTTAGAGCATAAACCGGAAACATACCACATAAAAGATGAATTGCCTTTAATGCTGATTGAAAGGGCATTGACAGAATATTACCATAACCATCAAGAGGAATTTGATATTGATATTTTCGCTTCTAAAATCCATGAGAATCCACAAACTGGTGCACATAGAATTGAAGAATTAGGAAGGTATCAAAAACAAGGTGAAAGATTTCTGCCTACACTATGTACAAGGTTATATAAATTTCTTTTAAATGAAGCTCCACCCGAAAGAACAGTAGCATCAGCGACAGACAAATATTCAGAGATAATTGCCGTTATTTTGCAGCGTTGCCTTATCTTTAATCACATAAGGGATGAAGAATATGTTGTACAGGAAAAAGTCAAACAATGGCTTAAAGAAGCTAAGGAACAAGTAAAGACTAAACCAGTATAATTAATTGAAAATCAATTGGAACAAGCACCCCCAAAATTAGCACTTCTCTGTTCCAAATAACCTGCACTACTCTTCACAATTTTACACTGTTACACATTCAATAACAGTATAAAATTTAAAAAATGGAAGTAGTTACAATTCAATCGCAAGCCTATCAGGAAATAGTAGGCAAACTTGATGCAATCAACACCCGTCTTAATGCCAAAGAGAAAGAGCCAAAAGAAAATTGGCTGGACAACCAAGAGCTAATGCAGTTGCTCAAAATCTCAAAAAGAACTGCCCAGCACTACAGGGATAGCGGCCTTATATCTTTCTCACAGGTTGGTAATAAAATTTATTATCGCCTTAGTGATATTGAAATTCTTTTAGACAAACATTACATCAAAGCACATAAGAAATAATCACTTGCTGAAAGTGCAGTGGAAAATTTTTAAATCATTTCAGCAAAATGAAAGTTTCTGTTTTTAAACAGTGTAAGTATTACGATAGTGATACCAGCACACAAATGGTTATAGAGACCATCCGCAGTGGTAGTACAAAAGCCCAGGTGAATGCCTTACGGCAATTGCTTAACAATGGTAAAATCAAAGAATACGACAAGCTGAAAAAAAAGTTACCCGGCTTCACAGTCTCAGGTATTTTCCGCAATGGAAGAAAAACTGAAAATTTACATGAGTATAATGGAAATATAGTTATTGATGTAGATAAGTTGCCAAGTAATTTATTACAGCCTGCCATTGCAAAAGCAAGGCAATCAGTGTACACTTTTGCCTGCTTTATTAGCCCAAGCAATCGAGGGTTAAAAATCATTAGCAAAACAGCAGCCACAATAACAACACATAAGCAAGTTTACAAAGCCTTAAAAGAATACTATGAAGAATGGCTAAACCTGTTTATTGATGAAAGCGGTTCAGACATTCCACGCCTATGCCTGTTCTCATTTGACCCCGATGCTTACTTACTTGAAACTTCACAAGTGTTTAATCCAAAAAATATTTTGCAGATGGAAAATAATAAAGAAATAAACGACCCAGCCGCATTGTTTGAACATTGCAAGCGATATACTGATAAGAAAAAAAGTTATGCAGATGGCAACCGTAACAATTATATTTATTTGCTTGCAAATAATTGTAATAGAAGAGGTTTGTCAGAACAAGAATGCCTTTACTATACCTGCGATACATTTGATTTTGCAACAGAGGAAATTAAATCAGTTATTAGTAGTGCTTATAAAAATGTTTCAGAACACAATACAGAAAGTGGTAAGACCGAAGAACCAGCAGTTTCAATTATTGACCAAATAGAAAACTTTTTATCGGCTAAATATAATTTTAGATACAACATTGTTACAAAGCGTTTAGAATACAAGTTGCTGCAAGAAAATAATTACAAATCATCTAATGACTATGCAGAAAACTCAATGTTCAGAGAGCTTCTAAAAGCAAATATTAAATGTAATATCTCCAAGCTAAGAAATATTTTAGGTTCGGATTTTTGCAAAATATACAATCCTTTCATTGACTACTTTACAGGATTAAAGCAATGGGATGGCGTTACTGATTATATACAGCAGTTATCAAGAACTATTACCACAACACATAATGAGTTATGGGAACTTTGCTTTCGCAAATGGTTAGTAGCAATGGTTGGTTCTGCTATTAATGATGATACAATAAATCATACTGTAATTGTTTTTTCAGGTATGCAAGGAGCTGGCAAAACTACATGGATAACAAATCTTGTTCCGGCTCAGCTTAAAGACTATTTATATTCAGGTACTATTAATCCCAATAATAAGGACACTCTTATTCATTTGTCTGAATGCTTCTTAATAAACCTTGATGAATTAGAAAACCTGAATAAATCCGAAATTGGTTCTCTTAAAGAAACTATCACTAAAGCACATATCCGTATCAGAAAAGCGTATGGTCATAATAATGAAACCATGCCCCGTAGAGCATCTTTTGCAGGTAGTGTAAACAGCAACCAATTTCTAAATGATACCACCGGCAGCCGCAGGTTTTTATGTTTTGAAGTAACTGATATTGCTTACCAGCATACAGTTGATTTAACATTAGTATATGCACAGGCATTACATCTTTACAATTCAGGATTTCAATATTGGTTTGACAAAGAAGAGATTAAAATTATTAATGCCAATAATGAACAGTACCAATTAAAATCAGTAGAAGAAGAATTATTACTAACATGGTTTGAAAAAATGAATGATGCAGAAGATGCTTCTTATTTAACCACTACAGAAATTGCCACAAAACTTTCGGTACATAGTAAAATCAATGTTTCAAATTCTACAATTAATTTATTAGGCAAAGCCCTTCACAAACATAAATACCACAAGCTAAAAAAGAACGGTAAGCAGGTTTTTGTTGTCAGGGAAAGAACTATAACAGAAGTAGAAAGACTTGCCAAAGAAAAGTTGTAATCAAAGGCCGGTATTTAATGATCCAATGCTTTGCATTGGCAGGATAGGCAGGATAAATTACATAAACCTTCCGTAGTTAGTTTAAAGCCTCATTTTTCGGACTACTTTGCACCTACATACTGCAAAGGGAAGCAATAGCAAAAGCATTTATTTTGTTTCATTTACTCTGCCTTAATAAGCTACTTACCCTGCCTTATCCAGTTTTCTTTAATTTACTTTCATTTGCATACATTATCTTTGACAACAAAGTCCAAAACATTATGCCTAACAAATGGAGTAAGTCTTTCGGCAGCATGATTTCCATGCTAAGGGCAGAGAATAATTTACCCTTACGCAAGGTAGCTGCGGAGTTAGATATTGATACATCTACACTAAGTAAAATTGAAAAGGGTGAGCGACAAGCCAGCCTTGATATGATACCTATTGTAGCAAAGTTGTTTGGCAAAGACTTTAAAGAATTACAAGTCCAATTCCTTGCTGATTTATTGCAAGAGGAATTTGGAAAAGAAGAATTTTTTATTGATGCTTTGGAACAGGTTGTAAAAAAATTAAAAGGTAAAAATGCTATTAGATAATAAAACCAAAACAGAAGATAACGAATACTTTAAAGTATTTGATTTTCTTAAAAACTACATAGAGAAGGGCAACCTTGACCTTGTTACCGGATACTTTTCGGTAAATGCACTTGCATTATTAAATGAAGATACTAACCAAGCTGAATCATTCAGAATGATTTTAGGCAATCTGCTGCAAGATGAATCACAAGAGAATAAAATCATTGATTTGCTTAATGGTGATGCTGGTATTGGCAACACACTTTCATTAAGCCTTTCGGCTAAAAAAGCAGTTGCATTTTTACAGCAGCAAAAGGTTTCTGTAAAAAACATACAACGTAATTTTTGCCATGCAAAAACTTATATCTATAACGATAAAGACCCACGAAAAAACTTTCACATAATTGGTAGTTCAAACCTTACTGATGCAGGTTTAGGATTAAAAGAAACCAGCAATATTGAATTAAATACTGCATCTACTGGTAACGATGCAGACTTTAAAGAATTAAAGAAATGGTTTAAACATCAATGGGAAAATATTGCACAGGATAAAATTGAAATGCCTGATAAAACGAAAATTGATGTTAAACAACATATCATTGAGTTAATAAACAATCTGTTTAAAGAATATACACCTCACGACCTTTACTATAAAGTATTGTACGAACTCTTCAAAGAAGATTTACTACAACTAAGCAATGATGCAGAATTTAAAAGAGAGATTGCACACTTAGAACAAACCATCATTTACAATATACTGTTTTCTTATCAGCAAAAAGGGGCAATCAGTTTAATAAAAATGCTTCAAAAATATAACGGAGCAATTTTAGCTGATGCAGTTGGTTTAGGTAAAACCTGGACTGCACTTGCCGTAATGAAATATTTTGAAATCAAGGGATATACAGTTGTTTTGTTTTGTCCTAAGAAGTTGCGTAATAATTGGGAGCAATACCAATCTGGCAGAAGCTCTAAGTTTGAAAGGGATGAAATAGAATACTATGTACGAAACCATACAGACTTACAGGATGAAAGATTATCAACTAACTACCCTGATTTTCCATTGAGCAAATTGCAACGCAAACAAAAAATTTTATTTGTTATTGACGAAAGCCATAACCTGCGTAATGATAAATCCTCACGGTACAAATTTTTAGTTGAAAAGGTGTTAATGCCTAACAGGATTAACCGGGATGTAAAAGTGTTACACTTATCGGCTACGCCGATTAATAACAAGCTGGTGGATATTAGAAACCAGTTTAAATTAATGTCCAAAGGCAATGATGATGGCTTTGCGACAACAGAGTTAGAAATAAGCAGCCTTGAAAGCATTTTTAGAACAGCACAAAAAGACTTCAACGATTGGAGTGAGTTTGATAATAGAAAAATTTCAGATTTCATTTCCAAATTACCTCAAAAATTCTTTGCCCTTACAGATGCATTAATTGTTGCAAGAACAAGAAAATTAATTGAAGGGGAGTTTGGCTCAATGAATTTCCCCAAAAAAGAAAAGCCAATAAATGAGTATATCACTCCTGAAAATTTCGGCAGCTTAAAATCATTTGATGATATACTACATGCACTCCGGGTAAATCTTACAGCTTACCGGCCATCTGAATATATCAAAGACTTAAAGATTGAAAGTGTTTTGGAAAATCCAAAACAACGGGAAAAGTTTCTGGTAAAAATGATGTACATATTATTGATGAAGCGTTTAGAATCAAGTTGGTTTTCTTTCAAGAATACAGTTGAAAGTATTTTAAACCATCATACAAACGCATTAACCAAAGTAAATGCCTTTATAGAAAGCAAAGTAGATGCAACAATTGAAGATGATTTTTCAGAAGATGAAACAGATGATATTGATGAAACTTCCGAAGGCTACGATGGCGAAGATGAAGAGGAATCAAATTTTACTTTAGGTAAAAAGAATCCAATACACCTTTCATATATAACTAACATTGATGTTTTCAAAAAACATATAGAAGCAGATATTGAAAAACTCACTGCATTAAAAAATAATTTGCTTGAGTTTGAAAACGCTTTTAATGCAGGTAAAGCAGAAGACGAAAAGCTAAGTAAACTCATTCATCATATCACTACAAAACAAAAGGGTTCAAAGAATAAAAAAGTATTAATATTTACTGTATTCAAGGATACTGCACAATACCTGTATAAACAACTTCAAAAGAACGGCATTAAAAATCTTGCCTATGTATCGGGTGCTTTATCTGAAACCCATGATGGATATTCAGGCTCTAAGTTTGAACCTATTTTAGAAAGGTTTGCACCCTATACAAAACTATACAATGAAAAAGACTGGACAGAATTGTATGAAAAACATTTAAGCCTTGAATACAAAGCGGTTGATAAATGGGTTGTGCCTTATGTAAAATGGCTGGAATTAATAAAAGAGTTTGATAAAACCACACTAAAGAAAATTGAAAGCACTATTGATGTATTAATTGCCACTGATTGTTTAAGTGAAGGGCAAAATCTGCAAGACTGCGATTATCTTATCAATTACGATATACATTGGAACCCAGTTAGGCTAATTCAGCGTATGGGTCGTATAGACCGTTTAGGTTCTCCCAACAAAACCATTTCAGGCATTAATTTTTGGCCTGGAGAAAATTATGAAGATTACCTGCGTTTAAAAGAAAGGGTAGAAAACAGGATGGCATTAATGAGTGTGGTTGGTACAGAGTTAGACGATAACATGACGCCTGAGTTTCAGAAAATGGTAGAAGAAAATCCTTTATTGCCCAAACAGGCTGAAAAAATGTTACAGCAATTGCAAATAACATGGGATGATGTGGAAACCAGCGATGAAACTTTGGGCTTGAATGATTTATCCTTAGAGCAATTCAGGCAGGAACTCTTTGAGTTCTTTAAACAGAATGAAGAATTTTTTAAGAAAATCCCAAACGGAGTTTTTACAGGCTTCAAATTCAAACAGAATAAGAAATGGAAAGAAATGCCGGATAGTGTTGTAGCTGTTTTAGGCTATCCACGTAAGCCAGACGAGGCAACAGATCATGTATATAATGAAATTCATTTACTGCATCAGCCCTACGATAAGGAAGGCAAAAAAGCTGCAACCGCAGTTGTTTTAAATAACAATCAGGAAATACTTTCTTTATTACGCAACCATAAATTAGAAATGAGAGTTGTTCCCAAAAATATTGAAATGGGTGATAAAGACGTATTACAAAACTTATCAACTTCCATAGGTAGTTGGGTAAAGGCACAAGCTCCAACAATAGCCGTCAACCAAATTCAGGACTTATTCACCGGGCAAATAGCACCACAAAAATTATCACCTGAACAAAAGAAATTAGAAGAAAAATACAAGGAGGAAAATTTTGATTTGATAAACTGGTTTATAATAAGCAATAAATAATTAAGCTATGGAATCTACTTTCACAGTTAATACAAAAAATCTTAAACAGGCTTTAAGCTCAATGAAGAGAGTGGCAGGTAAAAGCTATAATAACGATGTGCTAAAAATTTCTGTATTGCCTGATAAGGTTGAAATAGCAATACAGGGAGTAACTAAATTCCTTACATCACAAACAGAGGGCTTTGCCGATATATTCATCCCAACCAAAGTGTTGGAAGCATATATGCAAACCACATCCACAGCAAGCATCACATTTACTTTTAAAGAAGGCGAAATGCAGTGTGGAAGTTCTATTTACAATTCAAAGGCAATAAGGGTTGAAACAATTTTTTCAAACCCGGATAATGATTTACCAATCAATACAAACAATCTTGTACTGCTTCGCTATGCCGAAAATAATACGGAAAACAAGATTGAAAAATTGGGTTTAACCAATCAAATCAGAAACGCAAAAAGACAGCTAACAACCAATATAAATAATGCCTTGAAACATTTAAGTAAATACGAGGTCAGTTATGACGAACTGCATAACATAATCTATAAAAAAATTAAACCTGAATAAAGCCTGTCATTATGAATCTTTCATCTTTCCATACTTTGTCGCTTTATGATGCCTCTGCCGATATGTTTCAGCAGTTGGGTATAAAGGTAAATTCAAATACATCAGAGCCTTTACCAATTGAAGGATTGCTAAAGCAACATTTGAAAGACACAGACATTTTTAAATCAATAACCAAAACTTTTTTCATTGGTATTATTGATGATAGCGTTTTTCAACAAATGAGTTTATTTAAAGGCGACTACTCTTACAGTGATGCCTTACACCAAGCAGATAGGTCTTATGATGGCTTAATGTTCTTTGCTTTGGAATTAGCCAAGCAGCCTACCAGAACGGAGATTTCAGACCTTACAAGGGCTTTTAATCGCATAAGCCAGAAAATGCCTGTTGCTTTAATACTAAAGTACAAAATGCTTCCCACTCTATCGGAAAAGGGTGCGGCTGAAGTGGCCATATCAATCACTATCAGCGAAAGATTTAAATACAAACAGAATTGGCGGCAGGGAGAAAAAACAGGTAAAGTAATTATTTTAAGAGATGTAAAAACGATTAATACCCATGCAGGCCATCAAAGAATATTGCTGGATTTGGTAAAGCCGGTTGGAGTAAACAATTATGCACAGTTACATGAACATTGGTTACAGGTATTGGATGTAAGTGTTCTGAATAAACAGTTTTACCAAAAATTATTTAACTGGTATTTGTGGGCACTCACCAAAGCCGAGTTTCCGCAAATAAGACCAGAAGAAGATAAAATAAAAAACGATGTTCACCAAAGCGAATCATTGATCCGCTTATTATCCAGGTTATTGTTTTGTTGGTTTATGAAAGAAAAAGGGTTAATTAACCCCAACCTATTTAATATTGATTATTTAAGAAAAATATTAAAAGGCTTTGAAGGCATAAGAAGCGAACAAACCATTTATTATAAAGCAATATTGCAAAACCTCTTTTTTGCAACACTCAATAAACCAATTGACGAAAGAAAGATTATAGATAAAGGCTTTAATAAAAAAGAATATGGCGACCCTTTAGTGTACAGGTACGAAGAACTATTTAAAGATGATAAAAGCGTTTTATCTCACTTTGAAAATATCCCTTTTTTAAATGGTGGTTTGTTCGATTGTTTAGACCAAAAGAAGGACAAAGACAATCCAGTTGAAATACGTTTGGATGGCTTTTCTACAAAGAAAGACAAGCAACCTGTTATGCCAGATATGTTTTTCTTTGGTGAGTATGATGGCATTGATTTAAGTGAAGAATATGACGATAAGAAAAAGAGTAAGGTAAAAGTATTTGGTTTGCTGGATATTTTACACCAATATAAATTTACCATTGAAGAAAATACACCACTTGAAGAAGAAATTGCACTTGACCCGGAACTGTTAGGAAAGGTTTTTGAAAACCTTTTGGCAAGTTATAACCCCGAAACAAAAACAACTGCCCGGAAACAAACAGGCAGTTTTTATACCCCCCGTGAAATTGTTAATTACATGGTAGATGAAAGTTTACTATGCTATTTAAAAAATACTGTTGATGATGAAGAAAGACTGCGAAATTTATTTAGTTACAACGAAACCATAAATCCCTTTGATAAAAAAGAAACAAGGGCATTAATAGAAGCTATTAATACAGCCAAAATTTTAGACCCGGCTTGTGGCTCAGGTGCATTTCCTATGGGTATGTTACAAAAGCTCATTCACATACTGCATAAACTTGACCCGGAGAACAAAATTTGGTTTGAGTTGGTTATTGCCAACTTCCCTTCTGCTATGCAGAATGTTGCCAGGCAGCGTTTAGAAAAGGAGAACTGGAACTTTGTAAGAAAGTTAGGTATTATACAGGAATGTATTTATGGGGTAGATATACAACCCATAGCCATACAAATTTCCAAACTTCGTTTCTTTATTTCATTATTGGTTGACCAAACCGATAGACCCAAAGAACCCAACAGGGGTTTTGAGCCTTTGCCCAATTTAGATTTTAAATTGATTGCTGCAAATACACTTATAGCTGCACCAGAAAGTGATGCAGTAACCACAGGCTTGTTTGCAGGGCAAACAGACCCCTTCTTTCAGGAATTTGACTTATTGACAAACGAATATTTTAACGTCCATTTGCCTAAAGATAAAAAGGATAAGAAGCAGGAAATATTAATACTGATTGATAAGAAAATTGCTGAAAAACAGAAACAACTGAAAAGAGCATTAGATGTTAAAAATAAAAAACAAACTGAAGCAGGAGAAGCCGAAATAAAATTATGGACGAGTTATGCAAATTTATTCAAGCATGAAGCTGTTGGTTTTTTTGAAATAAAATACTTTTTCCCAAAAGTGGTAGAGGGATTTGATGTTGTATTAGGTAATCCACCCTATGTCAGTGCAAACAATATGTCCATACATGATAGAAATTATTTCAATGCTTCAAATCAATATAAGACACTAAAAGGTAAATGGGATTTGTACGTTGCGTTTACTGAAAAATCTTTAGTCAGTTTAAAGGCTAATGGCCTCTTTACTTTTATAATTCCTTTTGGGTTTCTTAATCAGCCTTTTGCCGAAACAATTAGAGAGTTTGTTTTGAAAGATTACGCATTATTAAGCATTGTGGACTTACATAACAATAAAATTTTTGAAAGTGCAACAGTGCCATCTTGTATCCCTTTAATTCAAAAGAAAATAAGTAAAGACCACAAAGTAAATATTTTAGAATTTACTGACAATCAATTTTTAAGTAAATATCAAATTGATATTCAAAAATATGCTGAAGGAAATCAACATATGTTTAGGACAGAAGACCTAACTCAAAAATCTGATTTATTACAAAAAATAAAAGATAATGGTGCATTTTTAGAAAACTATTTCTATACATCTACTGGTGCTGAAATTCATGGTAAAGAATCAAGGGCAACTGATGGAACTACTATCTCAGGTAAGAGCAAGTTTGACGTTTTGCATAGCCATTATATAAATGGTTTGAAACCTTACATTGAAGGCTCCGCAATTCATAAATCAAAGGAAGGGCGATATTCTTATCCAGTAATTGATACATGGCTTGACTATAGCAAGCCCGATGAAATGAGGTCTCAGAAGTTTAAGGAGTTGTTTGACAGTAATAAAATTATAATAAGAGGCAGTTCCGGCCTTCTAAGGATATTAGCAATATATGATGAAAGTAAAATTTATACATCTCATAAATGCACTTTAATAATCAAAAAATCTGATTTACCTAAAAACCATAGTCAATATGAAAAAACAGCAGAAATAGATTTAAAATATTTATTAGCAATCTTAAATAGTAGGTTAATAGATTTTTATTATGAATCTGTTTACGGAGGCTTTATTGATGTTTATCCCAATAATTTAAAAGAATTACCAATTAAAATTGCAGATATATCTACAAGAAATGTTTTCATTTCTATTGTTGATTATTTGTTAGAACTTAAAAGGAGTAATGATTACTTTCCACAAGTACAGTTTTTCGATAGACTAATTGATATTTTGGTATATGAATTATATTTCCCGAACGAGATACGACAAGCTGAATGTGAAGTCATAAAGCATTTAACAGATTTGCCCTTGCTAAATGATAAAGTTGATAACCTGAAAATTATCGAAAGAATTTATAAGAAATTAAGCAGTCCGAGTCATCCGATAAGTGCTGTAATGCTAAAAATATTAAATGTAGCGGAAGTTAAAATAATTGAAGGCAATAAATGAAAAGAATAACTTCCATACAAATTGAAAATTACAGGGCTTTCTTTGGCCGTTATCAACCATTAATACTACCTAAAGGCGAAAATCTTTTGGTGTATGGCGAAAATGGCAGTGGGAAAAGCTCATTGTTCAAAGCGTTGTACCATTTCTTTGATACATCTATTTACAACAATTTTGATTTTGAATTAAACTCTTATTTAGTTCTGCCACAGCAGGGTGAAGTGGCAATAACTTTTGAAGATTACGTTTTAGCAACTAACGAAATTACTCCTGGCACAGCAAATACATATTCATTCAACAACCACACCCATACCCACCATATACCCTTTATTCAAGATACTGCACTAACCAAAGGCTTTTTAGAATACAAGCACCTGTTGGAAGTATATATGAATAAAGGTCCTAATCCAGATTTATTTGATTTTATTATTGATGATTTATTAGGTCAGCACATACCAACAGGAGAAACTGAAAAAATAGCAGATAGATGGGACAGGATACACAGCACTCTTATTAGTACCGACAGAAGATATAATGATCACCATGATGCTATCGCTGAATTGCCACATTTTCAAGCCATGCTTGAAAATTATTTAAAGCAGGTTTTATTAAAATTAAACTATCTGCTTATAAAGTATTTTAAGCTCAATCTTCGGGTTGGCTATATTATACAACCTTTTACTTTTGACTATACAGGAGGCGTTTGGGATACCACAGAAAATTTCAAGTTTGACCTTCGTATTAATGGAGTTCCACTTGCTGCACACACCGACTATTTGAATGAGGCAAGGCTTTCAGCCCTTGCCTTGTGTTTGTATTTAGCTTCGCTAAAACAAAATCCGCAATTACTTGACTACAAAGTTTTATTCTTAGATGATGTATTTATTGGTTTGGATTCTTCAAACCGCATTCCTATTGCAAATATTCTTAAAACGGAGTTTGCAGATTACCAAATTTTCATAACTACTTATGACAGGCATTGGTTTGAATTAGCACAACGGTATTTTAAAAGCAATATGCCTGATAAATGGCAGAGCTATGAATTTTATGCAATAAAGAAAAAGAACAATGGAATTACTTTTGATGCACCATTAGTAATATATCAGGAAGATAATTTTTCAAAAGCAATTCATTATTTACACCATGCAAGCAAGCCAGATTATCCGGCAGCAGCCAACTACTTTAGAAAATATACAGAGGAACTATTAATAAAACATTTACCAAAACATGAAACTCGTTTATCAAAAGATGATAGTGCAATCGAATCTTATAAATTAGGCTTATTGGTTAGTGCAGGGTTACATTTTCTAAATAAAATTGGTGCAGATATAACTTTAATGGTTAGGTTGAAAAATTCTTTGCCAACTTTGTTGCACCCTCTATCTCATTATGACTTATCAGCCCCCATCTACAAAATTGAATTGTTGGATATTTCAAATTGTATTCAAGAACTTGACAAATATTTGATAGAATTAAAAACTAATTACCGTCTTTTATTTACTCCAGGAAGAATGATAAAATTAAATTTTACGATTTCTGCTACTGATACCGGCCACTATGAAATTTTTGCAAAAGATGCCATCTATATTTTAAGAGGTACAGGAATACCCTTGTCTCTATCACAAGGTCACTGCCATTGCAAGACAAGTTATATTGTTGCCAATACAGTTGAGCAGCCAAGAAATAAATACAGGAATACGGATAAAAAATATCAATACACATCCCTTGAAAATGGCTACGACCTAATTCATGCTTTTATAATTACACAAGGTGCATTTGCTCATATAGCAAAGCAAGCAAATTATAGCACAGAATATACTTTGCAGGGAGCGGCTGGTATAAGCACATTGGAACAGTATATGAATGCTTTTGTTTGGTGATGATTAGTATGTAGAAAATAATTTGATTTTTGAATTTATGTAGCTTCAGTGAGAAGCAAGTAGAATATTATAAAAGAACAAACAGTATTATTTCTTATGAATAGAATGGGATATATAAGTAAAATAAACACCTATGCAGCAAGGTTTGTATTAGAGGTAGAGGGCTTTAATGCTTCTAATCTTTATGATATAAATATTCATGCAGAAGGTTTTCTTATTCCTGTTTTAAATGAAGTGTTTGGTTTAAGATTAGAGAACCTGAATGCTACAGAAAAGAAAAATTATCCGGCAATTGATTTAGCAGATTTTAAAAACCGGGTAGCATTTCAGGTTACAGCTACAAGCGATTTTGATAAAATTAAAACAACCTTAGAAAAATTTAAAGACCATAAACTTAATGCAGCCTTCGATGTGCTTTATATCTATATCATAACCCACAAAAAGGACAAATACAATGACGATAAACTGCAACCATACATACCTGCCGATTTTAGTTTTTCTACAACAGACCACGTAATTGATAAGGACAACCTACTAAAGAAGATTAATACGCTTAGTTCAACCCTTAAAATTGAAACGATATCAAAAATCTATGAACATGAATTTTCAGAATTTCAGGTTCAGATGCGGCAGAAAACTTTTGTAAATGGATGCTTAAAAACCGAGGCAGAACCCATTTGCCCTAATCTTTTAAAAATTTCCTTTCCAAGATATTTTTATCAGGCAGAGTTAAACATTGATGAAGAAGCAATAACCAATGATGTAAACACCTATCTAATTTCTATTAACAAAAAGCCTGTTAAGAAACTTAAACCCGGAAATCTTGTAAAAAAAGCACTTAGGGCAATTCATGTAAAAGCTGGCGAATGGGTACTGCATGAAAATTATATTTATACATTCAGGAATTTGGATGACAGAACTGAGCCGTTCCGTAAAATTGTAGATATTGGTACGATAACTCCGATTGAGTGTAAAGATTATTACGACAGTAATGAAAATACATTGAGGGTATTTAAACATCTTTTGCGTAATACCTTGATGGAATTGTGTAAGCTAAAAGAAATTGAATGGTATGGGCAACAGGAGATTTTCAGATTTGCTAATAATCAGGTAGTACCAAATCAAAAGAAAATAAAATGGAAAGGTAAAAATGAAGCAACAAAGACAGTGATCTTTGAAATGCACAATAAAAAAGAAGGCCATATTGTATGCTTCCGCAGCCTTGCATTTAAAAGCTCTTTTTTAAACATTGAACATGATTGGTATTTGGTATTAAATCCCACATGGAGTTTTACCAATCCCGGCGGTTATAACTCAAGCAGGTTTGAATCAGCATATATGGCTGGTATAAAACGGCTGGAAGCAAACGGCTCTATTTATAATTACTTTAGGTTTTTTAGTTACTACTTTTCTCATAAAAATTTATTTACACCAGATTATCCTTACATAGAAATTCATGCTGCCGAAAAATTAAGTATTACACCAAGATTGGAAGAGAAAGCATGGAAACCGGTAAAGATTATCGAGAGCCACTCAAAGGATATTGATATAGAAATTAAAGCAGACAATGAATTAACCGATAATACCCTTTTTTAATTTATGAAAGTTAGATACATAGAAGAACCCTCATTGCAATTTGGAGAGAACCAACATATCTGTCCTAAATATGGTATTTTCAATTATAGCCCTTTCGATATTAATCAGGTTCGTCCCCAAAGCATTACAATTGGTATAATTGGTAAAGGAGAAAGTGTAGATAAAGTTTTAGGCTGGATTGAAACTTGTAAAAATCATATTGATGGGAAGCAAAGTAAAAATCCACACCCGAATTTATTTTTAAATTTTTGTGGTTTCAATAAAGAAGTAGGTTTTCACAGCGATATTGTTTATGATGATTCTTATATCAGGAAGCTAAAAAATTCTGACTTCGATGAAATAATTAAAAAGAAAGAAAATCTTGAAGAAAGAATAAATGATATTGCTGAATTATATCTGTCTGAAATTAAATTCCTTTCTAAAAACAAAAACCCCGATGTTATCCTTTGTGCTTTAAGCGAAAATTTCATAACCTACATACAAGAAAAAGAAGTTGAGCCTGAAGAAGATGAAGAAACTGAAAAGGAAAGCAATTCAGGAGAATCGGAAATTGATGCAGATGACATATCCAGCAAAGAGCAAAACTTTAGGCGATATTTAAAAGCAAAAGCAATGCAGTTCAATGTTCCGATACAGATAGTAAGGGATAGGATTGCAAAGCCTACGGCTGAAATGCAGGATGAAGCAACAATAGCATGGAATTTCTTTACTGCTCTTTACTATAAAGCATCAGGCACTCCGTGGGCTTTAATCCGTAAAGATTCAGCAGAGACTACTTGTTATGCAGGAATAAGTTTTTTTAAAAGCCGGGATAAATCAACAACGCAAACGAGTATTGCCCAAATTTTTAACGAATTAGGCAAGGGTGTAATTCTAAGAGGCGAAGAGATTACCCTCAAAAAAAATGACAGAGTACCGCATCTTGCAGAAGAGCAAGCATTTAGTTTGCTTACTCTTTCTCTCAAAGAATATTATGATGCCGTAAAAATATATCCAAAGCGTTTAGTGCTTCATAAAACATCAAATTTTAGTGAAGGAGAAGTTTATGGATTTACACAAGCTGCAAAACAATTAAACATTAATCAAATTGACTTAGTTTCTATTCAATATTCAGATATTCGTTTGTACCGGGAAGGAAATTATCCGCCAATGCGGGGTACTCATTTAGCATTAACTGAAAAGCATAATATTTTATATACAAGAGGCTCAGTACCCTATTATGAAACTTATCCTGGTAAATATATTCCCAAGCCTATTGAAATTAAATTGGCTTATTACGATGAATCTCCAAATCTGATTTGTGATGAAATAATTGCTCTCACAAAAATGAATTGGAATAACACACAATTCGACAGGCAAATGCCAATAACAATTGAATGTGCAAGAAATGTAGGGGAAATTTTAAAATACCTTGACCCTGATGATGAGATGCAATTAAAGTACAGTTTTTACATGTAATTTTTAGTTCTATGTCCTTTCTTTTTTTTAAATATTATTAAGAAAAATTTGGGGCTTACCCTTTGGGTCGGGCTATCCGTTACAAGTCCGGCACAAAGCCAATACACAGATCCTCACCGGGCTTTTCACTTCTATCCCTAAGCCAAAAGAAGCGGTGTGGCGAAGCCACGAATCTATTTGCACCCACCCAGCCCACACACAGGCACGGCTTGTGCAGTGGCTCACATCACAAAGCCAACGCTTCTCTGCACTTGTGGTGTTGCCGTCATTTTTAACTGTCATACTTTTTGTGCCTATGCAGCAAAGCCATTTGGCACATTGCCTATTCCACTTCGTTCCATAGTCAAAGAGCCAAGCCAACGCAAAGCATATCCACAAAAAGACGGGCTGCCCCAAGGCCCCTTCGCAGCCCTTATGCCAGTATAAAAATGCCGGAAGCATACTTAAACATAATGCGGCATTATAGGTTCGCTA
>Ga0154020_10003967_pt1 | contig 17668 bp, 18 predicted proteins | sample Klosneuvirus_201_FD_109709 | JGI IMG/M metagenome (GOLD analysis project Ga0154020, IMG submission 109709) | Active sludge microbial communities from wastewater, Klosterneuburg, Austria - Klosneuvirus_20160825_MG | ecosystem: Engineered > WWTP > Aerobic digester > Activated sludge | place...
AACGTCACTTACTATTGGTGCAGATTTTGCACGAAATCGAGTATCTGGTTCCTCGCTCCCTTCGGGTGGTTCCTCGCCACTTTTTTCGGGTGATTTAATTTGGTCTTTTTCTTTATCATTAAAACCATTCTCAATTAATACTTCACCTAATACTGCTAATTCTGTTTCTGTATAAGGTGAACTAGCTAATCCATTTGGTAACCTACTGAACCATTCAGTTACTATGTACTCCCAGTCAGTTTTCATATATTATTATTATTTTTTTTATTTTTGTATATTAATCTTTCTCAGTTCATTGTAATTATTTCCAACTTTCATCCTCACTAATAAGTTGCTATGGTTAGTAATTTCAAGTAAGTCAGTAATTAATTCCTTTCCGTCCCTAATATCAAACATAAATGTAAACGCATCGTATGTATATAACAATAACTTACTATGTTTTGTATATAAATAGTTTAAAATTTTATGCAAAATTAAATTATTCACTTCTGTTTCATATGATTGCAGTATGTAGTTAAATAATTTAGATCTATACATGTCAGTAAACATATCCCTTGATAGTTTTCTTTTACCTATAGGTGTCTCCACATACCCGTTACTAATATACGCGGACCACAGCTTATTCTTATATTCATCAAGTGCGGTGAAGAAACTTATATTACTATATTCATGTGTATCACTATACATAGTTTTAAAACTAATTTCCTTTGCAGAATTACGTTGTTCATCTGTTAATATAGGTGTACTAAAATACTGTCTACCCAAATATATGTGTACATCACTCATTGGAAACTCATAACCAATTAAATTCGCTGCCAGTCGTAAATGGTGACTATCATAATCTAATTCTAATATCTTAGTGGTTTCATTTTCTCTAATTATTGTACTCCGAACACCTGTTGATTTATTCAACGCAGCGAAATTAATACCATTAAAACGATTACTAGGTCGTCCTGTACTTGTAAACATATTATACTCTGTATACAACTTAGTCGATTTAATTCCGAAAAAATGTTCTGTTAAATTGGAATCTACATTTAACCCAGAATCTTCAATTTTAAAATAATTAGTTAATACAATATCATTATAAAATTGTAACGACTTGTCTTCTATATCTACCTTCTCAATTATATCTTTATACGTATTCACTATCAACCTACAGTATTCAATGTGAAGTACAATAGGTATTATATCGTTTATGTTATCTACATCATAATACCATCTATAGTACTGTTGGATCTTTGTTGTATATTCGACTTTCTCAAGTGGATACTTAAATAACCAATTACATAACTCAACATCAATTAAACGTTCAATGTTATTATACAGTATTCCTTTTTTATAAACAAATGAATTACTTTTAAAAATATCTATACCAACTAACATGTCCAATGTATCATAGTCGTTATGATTATAATTCAATATAAATTCATCGTTGGATACTATGTCATGCGCATAAATAAAACTTATTCTATTTTCACACCTGTGTAAATGCACATCCGACAGTATCGGTATTATTAATAATTTACTGTTAACAGGTATGTCTAACACATTATAGTAAACCATAGTGTAAATATATGTAAAATTATTCGTATTTCCTAATTTTTTCCGATTTATTTTACAAATTCTTTAAAATTTTTAATATATCTATTCATACCAACGAATTCGGCGGACGTAAATTCAACTGCTTGTCGGTTCATGTTTTCGGCTAGTGTACTATTTATGTGCCATTCGATCTGTACGGCGTTCCATATAACACCATTTATACCCATTTTGTTATTTGAATTCACTGAGTAATAATCATCTGGACTAATTTCTATGATAGTATTCATTGGATTATTTCGCTTCTGCACAAAATACCTTAAAAATTTACCACGCCTATAGTCTTCGGCAGTCAGTATTGGGAAATATATAGCAGGTGACTTATAATTGTTTTGGTGAGAGTTACTATTATCGTTATATGTACGCACATCATCACTGAAATTATATTTTTTTATTATTAATAATTTCGATGTGCCTGGAGTTGGTACTGTTTCCGACCACGCTTCATTGTTCGGTAAGACGTGATATAATCCAATATAATCTCTTCCTTGATTTAAATACTCGACATATTCATTTCCTACAGTATATTGTCCAGTTAGTATTTTACCTAGTGGATATTTCGGCTCTATGTATGGACTTAAACTCATAAATCTACTATTTTCATTGTTCTGTCCATCATTGTTTGCCCTGTCAATGAAGTACTCCAATCTGATGTACTTCCGTCAAATGTGTGTACTACATCTGTTACTGTGAAATAACATTTATTTTTTACAAAATCATTTGGTACCTGTGTACTTGTTATTCCACATCCAGGTACAATTCCCCATACACCATCTATCTGCACATTAATACCAATGGATGGAAACGTCATTAAATCAACTGATGAATCGTATGTGTATCCACGTGATATTGTAGTTATTGTATCGAGCATGGATTTTTCTACAGTTTCTGCCCATCCCGATTCGGGATACTTCTTGTCTCTTGCTTCCCTAAACTCTACAACTGCCGCACTATATACACCTGTCCTATTTGACGTCGTATGGTCTTTTGACATTGCAGCATCCGCCGTTTCTGCACTCTTTCGAGTGCCTGCGAACATTTGTGCTCCATATGCCCTTCCTCCCGCTTCTGATGTTAGTGCGCACGACCTAGTACTTCCATCTCCATCTATTGGATTAAAACGAATTACTTTTATTGGTTCACCTAAGAACCCATTGTTTTCGTCTGCAACAATTAATATATTCGAATAATCTTTACCGTCTGTGAATGATTTAGGATGTGCGGATAACCTTAATCGTATTGCACCACCCGTTGCAGTAGCGATCGCATCAAAAATACTGGAATAGAAGCTATCTAATTTTAATGTTACATCCTCAGTCTTCGCTGGGCTATTATCCTCTGACTCGACACGTTTTGTACTTGCTTGTGCTAGGGCTGCATTAATAACAGATATGTTGACTAATATTTTTTTTACATCTATTTTAACTTTACCTGGTGCTCCACCTACCACACAATTTAATTGGCTAGCGGCTGATACTGTTTCAAAATTGTAACCAAGTTTAACTCCTCCACCCGTACCGTATTTGCCTTTTTCGCCCGAAGGTGATATTAATACAACGGACTGCGGCCTCCCACTAGTCACCATTGGATCTATATATGAAAAACTGTATGTTGGGTCAAATATTATTTTTAATTTACGTAATAGTTTCTCTGTCTTAGTACTTCCAGCCGACTCAGTTATTGATGGCTTAAAACAGTACTCATATAGATTAATGATATATTCTAACGTAAAATATATATCACGTTCGGGTGCAGTACCCCCAGTTGACATTAAAGACCCCTCACCAGTTGCAGATACTTTAGGTAGGAATGACGCAAAGTATGTAGAAATTGCATCAGTTGTTGAAGGTGACTGCCTTGCTAATTTTAAGTCACACACTACTGCCATACCCTCGCTACCTTTAGAACGTTCAATTTTAAAACAGTGACCGTCTGCAACTGCATCTAATGCCGTAGACCCATTCGCAGTAGCGTGACATTGCATTAATTCAGTTAACCCCGTTACTTTTGCAGACGACCCTTCATTTTGAAATGTGTTACTTCGTAGTGCGCCTGACAGCATTGTACCGATTTCTAATTCTAACAATGCAGTACTTGGACAAATCGCTTTGATTTTAGATATCCAAAACCCTTCTTGTGTAGTTTCGAAAGAAAAACCACACACCATTAATCCTGTAATTGATGCACCTTTACCATACCCATCACCATACGGTAATGCGTAGCCGAATTTAATAGTTAATACAGTATGCATGTTCATCCATGCAGATTTAATTTCTTCGAACTGACCTTTTGTATACGATGTGCATACAATTTCAGCTTCACTCGTTAATCCAAACCCACCATTTCCCTGATTAACTGTTACCGTAGTGAGTGTCGTGTGTAACTTGAAACTATTATATGTTGCTGCAAACGTAGTATCGTTAACAGGTAATGTTTTACCACCGCCCGAAACTACACAATAACATGGATTTCTAACTGATGCTTTGTAATGCGGACCACGTCGCCACATATTTGCACGTGCTTGTAATTGGCCTGCTGCGCCAAATAGTGGGTTAAATTTAAAAGGTGTTGCCATGTTTTATAAGTATTGTGATTCTTGCATTAATTCGATTAAATAGTAGTCGGGTAGTGGATAAGGTATCCTTATACGTAGTCCTGGTGGAATTCGTAATGTCCCACCCGGTAAGTTATTTTCATGTGCGATAATTACCCACCATCGTTGATCGTGATACCATTCAAACGCCAGTAAGTCTGTTCGGTCTCCTACTTTACTTATTATATATATATCAGACGATTGTAATGGTATGTATGGATATCTAATACTCTCTCTTCGAAGTTTACCAGTTCCATTGTGCTTAATGTTATCTACTGAAATTTTATATCTTTCCATTATTTTCTTATGCTTAGTTCGTTTTAATTTTTTTATATAATTGGAATTAGGTGCGTGGTAGTTGCCACTTAGGTGGTGCAGATGATATTCTTGTTTCCTCTGATTGTAAAGGTGTATCGAATGAATCAGAACCTCTGTCCGCCTTTCTATTTCCCAGTCCACCTCCACTTCCAGCTGAATATGCAGGTCTAGTGTCACCCACAACTCTGAATCCTACACTCACTGAGATGTACATCGGTCGTCCATCTTTCCACGGTGATTCGTTATCCCATGAAAAATCCACACTTTCTAAAAAACCTTTCTCATTAATTAAATTACCCACTACTAACTGTACCATTACACCGTTGAAACCAACTCCTTTCCTATATACTGGCTTAGTCATGTTACTTAATCGGTTCAATGCCTTATACCATGTATTTTTATTATGTTCTGTTTTAGTTGCCTCTATTACCATGAAGTTAAGTGATATCTGGCGCGAGTAACTTGAATACATGAATTTAGGATCTGCACGACCCATGTCCATGTTCTCTGACCACTGCGATGCATAACTATCGCTAATATCAGTTAAGTGAGCCCTAAACAATACAGTTGCATGATCGCCACCCGGTGGATACGAAGTGAATGAAAATGCAACTGATGGATCTGGTGGTATTGTTGACATAATTTACCTCGACGTGTTATTTAATCCTACTAATTTTCTGTTTAAACTTCTTAATTCAGTACCTCCAATATTGACTATTATAGGTCTATTAGCTACTGCCAATAACGCTTTTTCAATTCCCTGAGTTAATTGCTGCGATGGATTGTTATTGGTGTTTTTATTCACACCCTTATTATTTACATTATTGTTATTAGAAGGTGCTATATTTGCTGTATACTCTCTCGCATTTGCTTGTAAATCATTTGATTGTTTTATTGATGGATTAGTACTTTTTATAGTAGGTACATTTTTAGTATCTACTTTTAACTTTGTTGCACTTAGTTTTATATCCGATAATTTACTTAAATTAGTTCCATCTAATGTATCAGATAATTCATTCAATGCTGCAGATAAACTATGTATCGCATTAGCAGTTGCATCTATACCAGGTCCAACTGTTGCAAATTCATTCAATTGATCTATTGGACTAGATTGCCCAAATAACTTGTCTGCGATTGATGTTAACCCACCTGCTATGCTTGAAAACAATTTACCACTAGACAGTAATGTTAATGCCCCTGTAATTGCAACGATACCAGCCGCTGCACCTAGTAATTGTGTACCATGCAACTGTGACAATGTTCCAACGAGTGTCGTTAGCGTCGGTCCGACTGCAGATAATAATGTCGACGTTGCCGCAAATAAAGTTAATGACCCAGTTAGTACAGTTAACCCCGCTGCGAATAACATCATACCAACCATGGCGCCTGCTATTAATACTGCACCTGCAGATAATAATAATGCAGCAGATACAAGTGAACCTGCGAATGCCAATATACCTAGTCCCGCTGATGCCATTGTTGTGAATTTAAGTTCAGAAGCAAATGACATTAACTCTTTACCTATTACTGATAACTTACCAGAAATATCGGGTAAGGAATTAATCATCTTTGCAAACAGTACTAATACACCCCCTATAGCTAATAGTGCAACTGCACCAGCTGCCATGAATGCACCCATTGGGGCTAGTGAAAGACCCAGTAGTACCATTGTACCAGCTAATGTAATAATACCTAGTGATATAGCTACTAGTGCCATTGGGTCAACACCCTTTAACATACTAAGTCCATACGCAAGTGGTATGAATGCCAAACTTGCTACAGCTAATGCCACACCACCTTTAATTACATCACCTGCACCTTTTCCGATTATCCTTAACGCTATAGCTAATACTGTTATACCTGCCGCGAGTGCTAACATTCCTTTCTGATCTACTTTTGAAATCATCCACAATGCACCAGCTAACCCTGCACCGAGTAATACCAATGCACCACCCATAGCAGCTGCACCCAACATTATCTTAGCTGCACCCTTACCCCAGTACTTTATCCCATCCGCTAAGTTTATGAGGAATTGTTTTAATTTAGCGCCAGATTCAGCGGGTGCCTTTGCATTGTCACCTAACTTATTTGCTTCATCTTTTGACTTCGTAATTAATTTACGTGTCTTCTTTTTGTCTTTAGTTTTTTTGTTATCTACTGTCTGACTTGCATCTCCAGATGGTACGTCAACCGCGTCTTCTACACTTGGTACAGTTATTGCACTTGGTTTAATAAAATTCTTCACCCTATTAAGTAGTCCCTTTGGACCAGCCATCACTGTATCCTTTAGTTTACCAATTCCAGTACCTACTTTTTTTACTGCACCGAACATCGATATCGCTGCATCTTTACCACCTGTAAAGAACTTAACTATTTTCCCTCCGGCCCACCACGTGGCCATAGTAGCCCCTATACCAAATATAACTTTTGATATAGTTTGTGCCAAACTATTTGTTGTAACAAGTTCACCGTTTACAGATTTTGTTGAACTGCCAAATGATTCTATGTACTTACTAATAAATGTAAGTAGCTTTGCAAGATAGATAAACGGTGTCAACATACCTTCGAATAGTGGTATTATGGTCACTGATAATAAAGAACCTATAGCTGAAAGTGCTCCTTCGCCACCTTCCAGTAATGGAATAAGTCCGCTAACGACTTTTGCTAATGATTGCATTATAGGTAATAACATCTTTGTCAATGTCAATTTAATATCACCCCACGCCTTTGCCATTGCATCGGTTGTAACATACTGATCTGCTACTAATTTAGCTGCTTTGGCGTCGCCTAATGTTACTGCATCGATTTGATCCAAGTGATCATTCAGTGCTTTCTTTTGAGCGTCATCAAAATGGCTTAACTTACTTCTTATTATCGCTTGCTTCTGCAATTCCTCTACTGATAGTCCTACAGTATCGGCAAATTGTTTCATTGTAAATTGATTAGCTTTACCCGAAGCTACCATATTATCCCACTGGTAGGCTACTTCGCCCATCATTACCGATGGATCACTATTACCCGAGAATGATAATTCAAAATACTTACTAAGGTTTGTACTGCCACCTGTCATAATGGCTAGTTCTGTCATATTTTTTCTAAAGTCTGTTATATCCCATGTTTTCTCGATCAGCGAACCAACTTGTTTAACTGACATTCCTAACTGTTTAATCTTTAGTATTGATTTTCCTATTTTAGGACCAAGTTTAGAAAAGTACATAGCTATTTCGGCAGTTGATTCATTTAAATCCTTTGTAATATTATCAAACGATATACCCGACAAGTCTGATGCCGTCGATAAATATGCTAACATGTTGTCGGATGCCTCAGGAGATAACCCAGCAGTACTTAATGCAGTTGATGCTTGATATATCTGATCGGCTGCAATACCGTATTGTTTACCTAATACCCCCGCTAAATTAATTGAATTTACTACATCCTTATCTTTTAAATTGGTAATTATACCATATGTTTCTTTTTGCTGCTTTAATATAGCCAGTACATCTTCCTCGGTAGTTAGTTTGTTACCAAGTGCAGTGACTATGTTCACAGTATCTTTATAAATCCCAAAACTAGTTGCACGTGAAACACCTAGTGCCTCTGAGTATTTCTTTGATGTTTCCGATAAGAAACTAACTGCTGACCATATCAACTTAACTGCAATTGCAATACCTGCAATAATTAATCCAGTTTTCATTAACGGCGTTAACGCACTGGAAATATTAGACCCGAACGTCTTACCAAATGTAGTTAGTGCCTCTGTTTTACTCCCACCTTGTGCAATTTTTAGGAATGTTGCATCTAGTGCTTTAGTTGCAGTCTTACGTATCATACTGAACGACTCATCGATATTTAACATATTCGATAGCCATGCAGGTACAACGTCATTAGCCATGCGTTGAATATTAACAATCAACTGGTTGGTAGTGTGCGTGGTATCTGCAATCGCCGATCCCATTTTTGTGTACTCTGCAGACATTTTTCTAATATTGTCATATAGCTTATCACCTATTTCGAATTCACTAACGGTATTACTTATATCCTTTGCAGTTTTAACAACTTGTGCCAGTTGACTATTAAACGCAGTTGCACTTTTACCGTCTGTTTTTAATTTATCCCATATACTTGATACGATTTTATTTGCATTTTCGAGTTCGGATGCACTACCAGATACTAATGAGCTCACGACTTTATTTAAGTCCGTCGCATCCACATCGAATGCTGCCGCCATTCCGTCCACAATTGATGTACCCAGATCTCCATACTTGCCACTAAGGGTCGACATTGTAGCTTCTAGTTTATCTACTAATCCTTTAACATCGATGTCTGCATTCGACAGGTCAATTGTTACTCCATCTGAACTAATTGAGTGCAACTCACTATTAATATTATTAATTAAATCATGCAAGTTGTCTAGTTCATCGTTGTCGACTAATCCCGCAAATGGATCTTTTACTCCCATTGCACTTAATTCAGTTGACATTGACGTTATTATTTTTTCTAACTTACTATGTCCAGATACTGAATTGTCTAACGATTTTAATAAACTTGTATTTGTTTTTAATTGTAGCTGCCATTCTTTAGAAATATCGAATGAATAATCTTTAAGCTCGTTTGCGAACTTGCTTATATCTTTGAATGAATCACTAATATCACTTACGTTATCACTTATATCTTCTGTAGTATGTGATGCATCGTCCCATAAATTAGTAACTTCAACTAAATTTTTATTTAATTTAACTATTTGTTTTATGTTATCAGCAGAAATGTAATTTATCTTCTGATACGATTTACGCCAATCTTCTAGACTACTATTACCAGCATACAGTTCATCAACTGTTTTATTAATTTCAGTTTTAAGTGTTTTGTAACGAGCTAAGAACTTGTCAAGTTCATGTTCGTTTGATATCATACCCAACCTAAATAATTCATTTATATTAACTAGGTCGCGTGCGCTGTTAGCCGACTCTTTTGTTGCAGCCGCTATTCGCTTTTGAATATTTAAATTCTTTAATAAATTAGTATTATCGTCAGCCATTTGTTAAATACCTACTTCCAGTGACTCGTACTGTTGCTCTTCATCGGTAAATATATATCCCTGAGTCTTTTACATTTTGGTAAATCGGGATGCTCTTTACATTGTTGTTCTAATGCCTTCTCTAATTTCCTAATATGAGTTTGTATTGTTCTAATGTTATCTCTGTATTCAGGATCATCATATAGTTTATCATATGTCTTTCCTATTTCTTTGGCAATTGTTGGTGCAATTAGCATTTTTAAAATATTTGTTATGAACCCCATTATCTTATCTCTATTTAGTTGTTTTATATAATTATACTAATATGACAAATTGTAACACTATTTGATACTGTATAACAGTTTGTAAATAAAAAAAGACGGTAATTACCGCCTTCCTTTATTCGCTCTCATCTTATTTGACTTCTGTTCTAACGCACTGTTTAACCTAGAAAAGTAATGTAACCTTAGTGTTACTGGCATGTTTCTAGTTTCATTGTATGTAAATGTACCTTCGGAATAATAAACAAAATCGAATATTTGGTTATATAATTCAATTTTATAATTTTCGTCTATTCCAAATATACTTTCATCTATAGACAAATATATTATAGTACTACCCTTTGAAGTCTGGATAGAATAGATTAACGCCGAACTCAACATCACGGTGAAATGTTTCTCCCGTATCGGGATCCACTACCTCCATATTCAGATCTATATCTGGTTGTATTTCACTAATATATTCTCTAAATGCACGTGCGTCGATTGCTAACATGTTCTCTGCGACCTTTGCAATAACTGCTGGATCAGAATCACCGTTAACTGATGTAATCATGTACCTAAACCTAGTAGTTAAACTCTTCGAAGTACTACTTCCACTCATCCCTATTTTTGTAGATGATTTAATTGACTTTTCAATTAATTTTTGGTCACCGACAGTTAGTAATTTAAATTCTAATTTAAGTTTTTGTGTAGGTAATACAAATTCAAATGAGTTAATTCCCTTAGTAATTAAATTTTCATTAAACTGCTTGTGCTTTAACTCGTGCAAATTAATGTAAACTGGAATGTCTGTACCACTATTTGACTTAATACTTAGTTCATAGTGTGGTCCATATCCATGTGCCCTTGTAGCGATTAATATCGCGTTCTTATCTCCCAGTAACAAATCATCGAATTTTACGTCAGGTGTAACAATTACAGCTTCTGCCAATTTGTCTAACACTACGCCAGACTGAATATACGACCGAGTGGTTAGTATATCTTCTTCCTTTGCAGTCATGTATTTAATTTCAACATACCCTTTTGATAACGGACTAGTTTCATTATAAATTAAACCACGTGATGGTAAATAAACCACTTCGGTTGGATAGTCAAATGTACGCTGTGCAGGTTCATTACTTGTTGCCGCTGTTGTTACACCATTATCGATAATTTGCAGGTTTGTAGGACCCGATGTTGCATCAGGATGCCCCGAGTCTTCTACTGAATTTAATTTCGCCATACTTTTTTTATTTATTTAATTTTGTGTCTTTCTTAATTTTTTCTAAACTTACTGTATCTGTTTTGCACGTGTCTACCTTATCAACAACGCATTGTTTAATGCATGTGCTATCATTAGGATCACATTTAGTCTTGTCTGTGTTTGACATTGTACAACTTGCAAGTAGTATTACTACTGCGATTGGTAAAACTTTAATAAACTTTCTCATACTTTTACTTTTTTAAATTGTTAAATTTTAATTATTGGAAATGTTACACCCAGTCCAATATAATATGATGTACTGAGTGTAAGTGTACTTGGATTAAAACCGACACCGTAACCGATTTGTGGTCCGATTATAATTTTATATTTCTTTAACGGTTTTACATATGTTTTTAATGATCTTACCTGTGTGAATGGATTTATAGTTAATATTTCAACTTCAACTTTACGATTTATAATACCTTTTTCTTTTATACTAACAATGTAATCGTTTATTATGTTTAAATCGAGTTTAATTGAATCGCTATTTATTCTATTTATATATCCTTTCACCCATGGAGTAGATACTGTGGACGAGTCCTTATATACGCCAGTCACTTTAGTATCTGTACCAATTACTGTGGCACTAATAGTACTGTTGTCAACTGTCTTTTGCAGTACCTTAATACTAGGGTCGCTAGTTTTTATTTTTTTTAATGTATTTTTATCAACTGTTATTGCACCCGTTGTACTTGTCGTTGACCCATTCGGATGTGTTACTGTAGTAATTGAGTCATTTAAATTAATAATTGCATTCTCTGTTGATATTGTACGCTTGCATTGATTAACCCATAGGACACACAATACCGTTATAACAATTAAATACAATACATCTCTATATGGTTTTAATTTTATAAAACTATTCTTTATTGCAGTTATGTTTATATTATTCATTTTGATATTAAACTAAAAAGGTGAAATACATTATAGTAACTATAATTATACTTCACCTGTTATTTTATACAAACACAAGTATACTTATTCTACTTATGAATGTTCATTTATGTAAATTTATTTAAACTGTTAAATGTTATTCCTTTACCGATATAGGATTATACTAAAAATGCGTAATCGTATTTAATTGTTAGTTCGATTAACTTAGCTTCTTCATTTGCCCAGTCCGCTTCACCCCAATTAACTGCACTTACCCAAGCACCTACCATGTTCCATTGTTCAACTGTACCACCGCGTGGGTCTTGCATCTTCAACGTAATTATCTTTTTGTATTCGCTAAAAGCAAATCCATCTGAACCTAACAGTGAGTTGTGATGCTGTATTGATATCCAGTCATGAACTGCTTTGGCTTGTGAAGGATCACATGGGTCGTACAATGTTACTGTAATATCTTGCCATCTTGATTTACCTTTTACTTTGAAATCAGTATTAATATAATCAATTACAATTTCTCCTTGGTCAAGGGATGGCAACGAACTAGCTTTACACGTATATGCATCAATTCCAGTACCTGCAATCTGCAGAGTATATCTAAACGATACTTTTGGTTCAAATTCTTTAAATATCATTGTTCATTATTCCTTATAATATGTTTAATAATATATAGTGGATATTTTAAATTCACACCCACTATATATTCTAATTATTTAATTAAATTTTCTAATCCTATACTGTATTATCCATTGGGAATATTGCACCTGTTGGTAATACCATAAAGTCTGCGATTATAAATTCCGCTGTCTTTGCAGGTTTAAGATATATAGAAGCGCGCATTTCATTTCTATCAATTACATCCGCTGTGTTATTTCTCTCATCCATTATAATTCTAAAGTCGTATAATCCTTGTTTTCTTCTGCAACTTTCAAACCACGGAGTAGTTAAGTTTACAAAGTCAGTACGGATTTTTTCAGTATTCGGTTCAAACAATAGTACCTTTGCAACTTCTGCAACGTGTCGTTTTGCTGCAATTAACAGTCTACGAACGTTAATCCTATCTAGTGCAGATTGTTTTTTCTGTAGTGTTTTCTGACCCCATACCACCACACCGTTACGAGGAAATGTTGCAAGTGGGTTAACATTTTTAATGTATAAATTATCTCTATCATTTTTAGTCATTATTCTTTCTGTTTGTATTACTGTATCAAGCCCACCTCTGTTTAGACCTGCAGGTGCATTCCACTTTTCGCCCACGTAATCATTGAATGCAAATACGCCAGAAATTACGGCTGATGGAGGTACCCAAAAGTTACCACCCAAATCAGGATCGCTCACTTGACACCATGGATAGTAATAACCTGCATAGTTACTATTTCTACTTTCTGCGGCGATTTGTGCTTGACCTACTGTTGACCCTTTATATGTTGGATCGATTACATAGAATGCATCGCCCCTATCTTCAACCATTGAAATTGCTCTAGTGATTACTCGTGCATGATCTTCTAAGTTATCTATTAGACCCGGTGTGAACAACAAGTCGAAGTCAAATTGATCTTTATTACTTAGTATGTCGATTGCGTCTAGATACGGAGTTTGATAATCATCTACTGCTAAATTAAATCCTTGTGTATTATTGTTCCATATATCACCGTACATAGCACGCGGGTGTGAAACTAATCCGTCTGAACCGTATGCGAATGTTCCAGATATTGAAAACGAACCAGTTGTATTGAACGCTGCAGGTAAACTACCTGTCATTGCGATGTCACGTACAGTTCCATCGTCTTGAATATAGTTCAATGTCTGTTTAACATCAGCCACTCTTACGTATCTAGAACGTGTTGGATATGAGCCAGTTAATTGTAGATACGGAGTTCCACCACTATCGTAATATAGTGAATATGTTTGGTCTCCAATTACTCTACCTATATAATTACCTGCTCTTGCATCCAATGTTAGACCTGAATATTGTTCCATAATAACTCTTCTGAAATCATTATCGTCACCTCTTCTGATATATAAGTCGAATGTACCTCTGTCGGTATCAACGTTTGCAACTTCCCAACGAATATTATATCTAGAACCAGATACCAATGTACCTCCAGTAACTTCGTCACCTGCAACACCTTTACCATATAGTGCTGCACTTTCTCTTCCACTATTTAATGTTTCACCATCACTAAGTGCAATTAACTTAAACGACATGTCGTTTGAGCCTGATGCATTCGTGTCTGCACCGTTTTTACTTAATATATTCGTATATGGTGGTCTATAGTCACCCGCTAGTACTCTTACAACGGTCATTATTTCACCCCATCTCAAATACTCTTGAACGGTGTATGTAGTTAAATATTTAAATTCACGTTCAAATTGTCCAGAACCTGATGAAAATATATCCCCATACCATCTCAAATATTCTGAGTATGTTGATACTGGGGTAGGCACTAGTGCCTGACCTCGTACTGTTTGACCAATTACCGCTGCACCCACTGCTGGGATTTCCTTTTGGTAGAATGATAAGTCGAATTCTCTAGTATATACGCCTGCTGATAGGAATGTATTCTTTGCCATTTATTTGATACCTTTTTCTATATGGTTATAGTTATTCATTAATATTAATATATATTGTTTCAAATGTTCAAAACCACGTACATTTATATATTATTTACAATACTTTTATTTTTTGGTTATATTATATGTGTTTTTACTCACTACAACTTCATTATGCCACTAATACCGATTCCATTTAATTACTTTTGGCATATGGTCTGGATATAATTCATACTGCTCTAGTTCATTTTTGAAGTCAACTCTTTTAATTGAAAATATCTTTTTCAAGTTAGACTCATGCACATTGAATTCTGATAACAATATACCATTAACAATTAATGTAAAGTTGGCTTTCACTAACCTATCCTCAGTTCCAGTATTAACAGTTTCAAAATTCACATCGTCCACATTTGCTACGAACTTCATTGCGTCGCCCCATGGATTATTTGAGTTCTGCATTATTGTTTGCACGATATCATTCAACTGCGGAGTTGTTTCTGTCCATATGTATATATCATATGTTACATTAATCCTTCGTGGTACACGACTGGCGTAGAATGTTTTTGATTCCTGAGTATTATGAGTTTTGTGAATCCAGTCATTTTTATTATTCTTTTCAACGACTGAATAATGTATATACTCTTTAAATGGGTTTGTGTGCGTAAAATCTAAACCAGGAAACCTATCGTCGTCGGCTATCATAGTTCTCTTAATAGTAATTAATGGAGTCATTAATTTTCTACTTTTATCTCGTATGTATCCGTTTCGCTGTATTTGTGCCCATGTTTCTCCGTTTGCGAATGTAACAGGTACAGGTATACGTACATCGTTTTGATCTACAGTTAGATCGAAGTTATTTTTTAACTCATATAATATTGCATAGTCAATATCGTATATATCAACCGATGGTACTGAATACGTATCGTTATCTCTTCGTACATCGTCTGCTCTACTATTTGATTCATCACGTTTAGAGTCAGACGAATCTATAAAATTAGTCATTTATTAATCCCACCTGCTTATAATATAAGTAGTATTTATTGGTCTGTTCTTAAGATACACACCGTCCCCTTCGCGACTTCCTGCCCCATTTGTATTTCCCTCAACTGACTGATATACTGCACCACTTATTTTTTTGTGATAAAATCCAGTATGCCCGATTCTATTTAAATGCGGGTAATAGAATGTTACAACATCCCCTGCACGTGGTTCCCTATTATATTTCCTATCCCTATAAACTATATTTTTTGAATTCACCGCCGTTGGACTCCAACCCGTAATTGAATTCTTTATACCCGCTTGTAATAAGCACCAGCGGACAAATGCCGCACACCATGCATTGCCTTTGCCTAGTTTAACTGTTTTGAGATATGCTTCAACTTCTGGACCGTCGTTGTTCCCAGTTTTTTCTCTTACTCCAACCTGTGACAGATATATTTGCTCTAGCGCTAATATGTTGCTCGGTTCACGTTTCTCTTCTCGTGCAGGGGAAATTGGAGGTTTAGTAGTCGGCTCGGGTGTAATAACTCCGTCTGATTTATTAGTAATACCTATGCTGTCGGCCACAACTGTTTCTGTTGTCGCGGATATATCAACCGTCTCTGATGAAGTTGGTGATATAATATCGACGTTACTACTTGCAATGGCTTTAAATTTCAAGTTGAAAGCAATCGATATTAATGTTAGGACTATAAATATTACTTTATTGATCATTAGTTTGTACCTTAAATAATTAACGTATTAACGTAATACACTAGTATAGACAAATACCACAAGGAACATTATAAATGCCCAAATATACAGTAATGTTTTTAGTTGCTGCATTGGAGTTAAAGATTCCATTATTAGTTTTAATCGGTCTTTAACTCGAATACCAAAGTAATGATTCCATATCTCATCTAAGTGAAATAAAATTATAAATTGTGCAGCTGCGGATGCCCCAACTACGATTAATACTGCCAATACAAGTGGTTGAATAAATGATATGTCAAATACACTTATAGCAAACCCACTTACTGCTAGTAAGTAACCTGTTAGCCAATATAATACAGTAAATAATGGTATAGACCAAACCCAATCCCATTTAGTAAAAAATGCAACTAGTTTAGGTAGACGTTCTTTTAGTGATTTCAAAGTTGTTCCTCATAATGTTATTTTAAATTAATTAATATTGATTTGTAGGGTAGACCTACTTTGTAATATATATACAATATTTTTTTATAAATACATTCCCTTTGGTACACTAGTGTCGGTGTCGTCTGCATGTGTTTGTTTATTTATAGTTTGCACTATATTTAAACTGTTAGTTCTTGTTAAATGACAATTTGCTACTACTGATATATTATATCCATGTTTCTCCCAGTCATTTAATTTCATACCAATTAATGTATCCGGATTTCTGCCAGACCACGAATTCATTTCACTAACCTGGTCTACAGTATAGTAACCTTCATCATACTCGATTACGTCGCCTTCTTCTATGATAATATCGGCTGATTTAAGGTCGTGGATCAAAAAGCCAAATGTTGCGGGTTTTGAATAAGTTAGCTGATCATCGCCTTCAATTGATTTCTCCTCAATACGAACCTGACTAAATAATCTAACTGGATTATAATATCTCTTATTCACACCTTCGTCGTATATGTTAATTTTAGTCTCTAGCATATTAATCTTATATACAGCTACCTCAACACTTGAAAACCCGTGTATTATTTCTTTGTTAATCCCTAATAGAAATCCAGAATCTCGTTTTGATGTAAATAATGGACACATATTATAATTCCGCTTTCGTTATAACTGTTTTCAATTTCATACCTTATCTAGTCCACGTCTTTGAACTTCTAGCTTAACTAATTTGTTCTGAAATGCTAAAGGTGTGTTAGGTACTCCCTTGTCTTTTGAGTTATACCATACTAATAATACATCATCAGGTAATTCTCTTATCTGTTTCTTAAATTCTTGAGGTGTCCAAGATTCCCCATACCAACCTAATTTCCTAAGCATCTTTTGTAATGTAGTTGCCTCGGTTAAACGTTTTTTTGTCCTCTCGGAAATCATGTTTACTAGTTTCATAGTTTTTTCTCTAGATTTTTAATTTTTAAAAACACAACGTCTGAAGATGTATTTAATAATTGTGTAGCATTATCAGACTTCTCGGTAATACTAATTATTTCCTC
>Ga0154020_10003968_pt1 | contig 17667 bp, 7 predicted proteins | sample Klosneuvirus_201_FD_109709 | JGI IMG/M metagenome (GOLD analysis project Ga0154020, IMG submission 109709) | Active sludge microbial communities from wastewater, Klosterneuburg, Austria - Klosneuvirus_20160825_MG | ecosystem: Engineered > WWTP > Aerobic digester > Activated sludge | place...
AGTACATAGGTCAACGGCTGCCTGTTGCGCCCGGGCTTCTAATTTAAATTCCTGCCGTCCAGCTTCAGCAATGCCCTTTGTAGAAACATAGTTCCAACCAGAAGAGATAAGCACTCCTGCTCCTGGTACTACAACTTTCAATATCCCTTTCCGAGTTATCATTTCCCCGATATTCCGGCCCAATATTTTTATAGCAGCTTCTTGAATAATAGCAGTTTTACCTGTAATGAAGCGGTACGCCTGTGCTCGTACAACTTCCGGTCCCACAGCTGCGGCTACAGCACCTGCATTCGCAGAAACACCAGGAATACCATAAGCCAACACAAATGCTCTATAAAGTTGTTCCGGGTCATTTATGTCAATTGGGTCTCCATAAACTGTGGCCAGATCGTAAATAAGTCGTACCTGCAAACGCGTGGTATACAAAATCTCGCCGCCAATGGCAGCAATAATCACGGGTATAGTCAAACCACCCAATACCCCTGTTGAAGCTGTTATCCCGGTAACTCCACCGGCGATAGCTGCATAACGCATAGCCAGTGTACAAAGTTTTTCTGCAATGGCATCCTGTGTGAGACCAGGATACTTTTTACGGAAATACTCTACACCGCCAGCTTTGATAATTTTCTCAGCATAAGATGACAGCATAGCATGCACAAATTCATTAAACCAAGTACCATCCCTTAAGCGAGCCGGGCCAAAGGAGACGGCCATTTTCTTCAGATCTTCCAATTCTGTTTTGATTTGGCTTTTGACTGATTTATCTTCATCGAAATGTACGCTGGAATCCGCCATTTTGCACCTCTATGCTTGAAATATACCGTTTAACTATGATTTAACCACACGGATTTTTAAATACCCACTCGTCTTCAATGGGCATTTAAAAAAACAAATTAATCTGCCTGCTTTCGTTGGAAACTTTACTTCTAACATTTCCACCGCTAATAACAAATTATAAACCGTTCTTTTCCCCTACCCCTCAACTTTCAAAACTGTAACCTCCTGCTCCGACCCGAAGCAGAATAAACTCGAAGTCATCCAACCCCTCACTCCACCTTCAGCCGATCTTCCTCCTCCCGCGAAGCGTCCGACTTCTAGCCTCTCCATCCGGTACCGCCATAATCGGTGATTGGTAATTGAAGGGGAGGGAAAATGTAGTAGGTTGCAACCTCCAAGGGGAAAAGGAAAATTCCCCGGTCGAAATTCCAGCCAAAAATCCAAAAAACCTGACGGATGAGTGATGTAGCCAGCACAATATTAAATATTTGTAACAATGGTCTGGTGCGAACAAGAAACCCTGGTCTTGAGTCAGTTCTCCGGCCAAAGGATTGCAAAATCTTCGACTTCAGGGACCTTGAAAGGCAAGTTTAAACCTAGCAGATTTTTGATCATTTCAGCTCGAGCCTGGTCCAATTTACTCTCCACTTCAACAATGTTTTCTGGCGGATTGCTCCATTCCGTACGTTTTATTTTTTTGCTTTCCACAATATCGTTTAGCTGCAATAGTAGTTTCCAATCAACCAGTAATTGGACATTCCTTTTCTCTTCGTTGGCCAATTCAATAGCAGCTAACACTGATCGTACCACCCCGCCAGACCCCGTTACCCGGTCATAAATACGAAACACAAAAACTGGCTTGGGAAGGATCGAATTCGGAATTGTCACCAAAGATGCCTCTGAATGGCGTGCCTGATCCAAAGCTTTTTGGAAAACTTTTTGCCCGACCCCCAATATGCGTTGAGCTGCATTCTTGCCCCGGATATCCCGATTAAAAACCATGCCTTCATAATTTTGACGAACTGCAGGCTCGGTAAGCCATTTTTCCGGGGTTTTAAAGGTGAATTCACCGTTTTCTTCTTTGTAGCGTCTGCCGTTTATTTGTAACATTGTAGTAAAAAACGATATCAAATTGGGAAGGTCAACATGAGGCAGTTGATCTGATACTTCCTCAAAATCAAATCTTGATGTGTTGCCAACCAAATCACGCACTGTTTCCACAGCGTCTCGGCCTCCAAATTGCGCTGTCTTCTGGTCAAACCAAGTAGATAATTTTGCTTTATCCACCGTAGCGGCTTCGGAGTAGATTTCGTTAAACAAATGCGGCGATGTCATGCCCAAAACTAGCTGGAGCAAATCTTCAGGTTCATCCATTACTCTATTAAGAGCTACTTTAATTTCTTCAAGTTTCGAGTTTAGTTTTCCCCATATTAATGATTCTACAGTATCAAGATTTCGGATCGTCAAAACTTCAACCTGGTCTTTTTGTCCGTAACGATTTAAGCGACCAACTCTTTGGTGTAATCTCATCGGATTCCAAGGCAGGTCGACATGGATAAGCGTATGGCAATTTTCCTGAAGATCAATACCTTCACCACCCGCTTCGGTGGAGACTAGGAAACGCACCTTACCACTGCGAAATTTTTCAGCAGCGGATTCTCGCAGCTCATTGACAACTATCGTTTTTCTTTTTTGATTAATAACATCTTCTGCACGATCATCACCATTAATAAATGAAACGCAGTCATCTCCAAATTGGGACATCAAATATGACATGAGTTTCGACTGGGTAGCTTTGTATTCCGTAAAAAACAAGATCGCCCGATCCTGGTAACGGCTGTTAACAAGACTAATTATTTGTTTTAACTTTGTTTCCTCTTCCACAGCTTCAGCAGCTTCAACCAACTCCCTCAGACGCGGTGCTTCATCATCCATTAATTGCAGCTGGGCGGAAAGGGCAGCAAGCACTTCTTCAAGTTTGTTCGCTTCATCCAGGTCACCCCCATCCTGGAATTTTTGGTAATCAGCCAATTTTTTACTTAATACCTGATATTGTCCTTTATTTTCATTTATCTTGGCAAGCCGACCCCTCAATGCCCTGGATATCGCGGCAAGTGAGCTGGATGCAAGTTTTTGCATTGTAATCAATACAAGCATAACCACTTGAGATTCGGATGGGGACAGAGATGACGCGTACGCCTTGCCCGTGACAATAAACTCTGTTAATTTTTGGTAGAAATTTTTCTCCGATTCTGAATAGGTGTATGTTTCAGATTTGACAACTGGAGGTTTAAATAATAAATTTCCTTTTAAATCAGTAACATTTTGTTTATTGTTCCTGATCATCACCGATGGCAAGAATGATAATTGGTTACGAAATTCGGCTTGAGGGTCAAAGCGATCATCCAGTAAATGCATGAGGGCTAGGAAGTTGAAATTTTTTCCGCGGTGCGGTGTACCCGTGAAAAAGACCATAGACGTTATCCGTTTGCTGTCCACCAACTGCTGGATTAGCTCATACCCCAATGTTGTACCAGTTCGTTCATCAGCCCCTATATGATGAGCTTCATCCAAAATAAGCAAATCCCAAGGCTCGCTTTCAAGCAACCTCTTCCATCGATCCTTGCTGTCAAGCCTCAGAGTTTCGAGGGACCCAACTACAAAATTATGAGTATCCCAAAAATCTTTATCTGGAGTATCACTTTCCGTTAAATAATCAGCAAATCTTAGGTCGAACATGGTTCGCAATCTTATTTGCCACTGCGAAACAAGGGACGCAGGTGAAATGATCAGCGCTCGCTTGACGATATTTCGTGCAATAAGTGAAGCAAGGATCAGGCCACCTTCAATTGTTTTACCAAGTCCCACGTCATCAGCTACCATCCAGTGTGTTGGCCAGGTTTCCACGACTCTGCGGCAAACCCAAAGCTGATGCGGTAATAGAGCCACGCGTGAAAGAGAGAAAACACCCCAGGAATCGTTTATGGACTGAATTGTATGAGCCTGAATCCGAGTTAAAACCTCAAAAGGAGCATGCCATTGGGAATGCGTAAGTGACTGTGTGGGTGTGTGAATTTGCCGAAGATCACTTTTTATACATTCTTCAATTCCATGATGAAATCGAATAATTACGGTTTTGTTTTCATCAAAAATCACCTGACCGATTCCAAAAACATCATGTTGAACCTGGTCTCCGCGATTTAATAAATCCATATTTCTTCTCCTGTTCAATTATGTCCAAATTGAATATTGTTTTGGCGATTATCCATTTTGTTCTAAAAATTCATACAAACTTTCATATTGATCTGCAATAGTCAGGAATGGGATATCAAATGAATTTAGGAAAGTAGCTTTTTCTTTTCCAAGGTGTTTCACCAGGAAATCATAAATTTGAGTTGTGTGCAAAATCCTAGGTCCGTCATCCAAATAACAGCCCATGTCCTTAAATAACATTTCTACACGTTTTACTGGGGGATAACAATGCTCTATTGCATGCTTGGACTTGATCACACCATGTCGAAATAATTCGCGTAAGACTAAGCCGGTTCCAATGCCAAGAGTATTGGATAGCTTGGGCAACATTGGAAGTCCTGACCCGCTAAACAATTCGCTTTCATTTGGATTAGTAATTTGATCGATATTAAAACGATCCTTTACCCGATTTATAGAAAGAAATATCTCTACATAACTTGGTAAATCCAAGGACAATTTATAAATATTTACGAACTGTTGCATAAATAAATTTTGGTGTTTTGCATCATTGTCATCTGAAATATGTTCTATATATTGTTGTAACACATCAATCCATTCCTGGGCTTGTGAATCTTTTTTTGCAAAAATATTAAGCCAACCCTTTTCATCGCAATGCTCAATAAAGTCTCTATATGTAGACATGCGCAGGCGGCCAATTCGGTGATAACTTCCAAGCAAAAACAGTATCATCCATTCCCGTCTTTCATCCGTGTCTCCAGTAAATTCTTCATCACTGGACAAAACTGGCGGTTTTCCATATGGATATAAATTCCTCTCATAATCAGCTATTAATACACCTTGGTTTTCCTCCCACCAAGTATAAATTTTATCCAATATCACTTTAGCAGGAGGGAGGGTTTTACCTGGCTCTTCAGGTGTATCCGTGCTTATATGGAGTCTGCCGAAAATTATTTGACATTCATGAATATTGAAGTCTTGGATTAACTCATCTTCTTCTGAAAGATAGGACAACCAGGATCCGTCAAAGACACTCTGTCTGGAAGGACTGAGTAAGGTCTCAGCAACATTGGATCCCAACTCCCCGCGCAATAAATAATTAAGGAATGCCTTTCGACCAGAGCTGCTCTTTACATCCAAAGCCCAGCCAGCAAGTTTCTCGACAGGGGCAGAGAGTTTTTCTCGACATGCGCGGAAAAACTGATTTCCAACACCGGAATATTCATTCGAAAGAACAAGTTCATCAGGAGCAAATTGAGAGCGTAAAAATTCATCTTGATAATCGCTGTTGTTCTCAATGTTTTTGGCGAGTAATTCTATTATGTTATAAAATTTTCCAGTCAACGTCATAAACTTCAATTGTTTTAAATACTGGCGCAGGGTTTCTTCTTCCGCTCGTTCTAGATTGTTTACAAATGCCGGGGTAATGATTTTCCCCATCAAATCAGCTTGTGCTGGGGATACTTGACTTGAAGGTCCAATGATCCAATTTACGATCTTCCATAGGTTAATTTCAAATAGATCTGGCTTTTCTGATAACAAGTGGAAAAGAATGTTTCTTACTGAGCTTGATATAGCAGATCCAATGGGAACTTTTTCTTGAAAAACTGGCCAGCCAGCAGTAACCTTGGCAAATATTTCATCATTTTCCAAAATTCCAGAGACATAAAACTGTACATCATTTAACTTCGTAAGTATTTTATATTCGCTGGGAAGTCCAGACGGAAGCGCGGAAGCGTTTTTATACAAGCGGTCAAAACCTCCACCGGCTTGACCCAAAAATCCATGGAGCAATTCATACCCATCACGTGAATCTGCTTTTTGCATTGGTTCCAATGTTATTTTCCACAATGATTCCCAGAAATCATATGGTGTTGTTTCTGGCTTTAAGCCGGCTTGTTGGCAAAAGCCAGCCCAGTTTGTGTGTAAATAATTGAAGAGTTCGAGGAGAGCATCACCAAATTTTCTGCCTAGGTCCTGTGCTAGAAGACGATTATTCGCCGATGTTCGCGCCAGTTGAGCCCGCCCCACATCGAGAGCAAAATTCCCATTCAATGCAAATCCAACTGGATATATTTCTTCCGTAGGAGCAGTCACCCATATGCTTGGTGTACCTGAAGCCAACGGCACACAACCATCTGGGCCAAGTGTTATTAACAATGAGCCTTGGGAGTCTTTACTTACCTTTCCGTTAGAATCGTTTTCAGGAATGTCACTTTTAGTTGTTTTCCAGACAAGGGCGTTTGTTAAATATGATTTATTAACACGATCAACATTTTGAAGCTTCCCAAGGGACCAAGTAGAATCTTTGTATATTTTTTGGGGTTGCCACTCAATAACACGAATAACCTGCCCATTTCTCCTTAACTCAATCTTGTTTATTTCATGTGAAAAAATGACTAACAAGTCTGCCCATTGATAAAAATAATTTATTATTTTTTCGGTTGATATATTAGGTATACCATCCAGGTCAATAGGTAGTTCAACGAGGGTACCGTCTTTGAGACTTGAATCTCCCCATCCTTCAAGGATATTGGAAAGAAGGGTTAGTTTATCTACGCTCATCCTTAAAGGATATAAACCGGCAACTATTTCAAATTTGATGCGCCCACTTAGAATGGAAGGCTTTCTACTTATCAGAAAGACACTTTTAAAGCCCAACCCGAATTTGCCGGTGAGCGGTTTAATATCCAATTGGGTAGCAATTAATTTGTCAGAACGCTGCATCATCAGCATTTTCACTAAGTCATCGCCATAACCGTAAAATTCTCCGCTACCAGGGTGAATCTGGTTGATCGCCCGACCCCAATGTGCAAGGCGAACATACTCAGGACTCCAATCAACCACGACTCGTCGATGGTGATCATTTAGAAACGAGTCAGCAATATCTGGGTGATTATTTTCCATTCCCGTAAAATTTTTAGATCGAACTTCGCGAAAGAGAACATCTAACTCAGCGATTGCATCATCGGCGTTTTGAAAGAGTTCAAAAAGAATTGAAGAGTATTTATATTGGTATTCCTGTCCAATTTTATAGCGAATAGCATTTAATAACTCATCTTTTTCTGCTTGCCCCTCTAGTTCAGAGGATTCCAAAAGGCTCTTTAAACTAGATCGTAATTTATCACGCTCTTTCTCAAAACTATGACTTAGCTCCAGTTTCTTTCGTATGGCGTTGTGCCTAGCCTGTACTTCCTTATTCCGAATATCTTCCCAAGCTTTTATCCTAGGACGAAATTTCTCATGCGTAGCAAGCCCTAAGGTTGGAATATAAGAAAAAGCTGTTTCTATGATGGTGTCTTGAGCAATTTCAATATCAAATTGATCTGACTGTTCGAGCTCCTGCCAGAACTCGTCAAAATTTCTAATATCCTGATAATAGACCTCACGAAGGATTATTCGGGCCGTCTTTTTGAGCAAATCAATTAGACGTCCTGGAATAGCTTCTTCAAGACGGATTTTTCTTAGGCATATATAGTCATAAACTCTACCTTTACCGCCGATCGATGGGGGCGTCGGGCGGCTTGAACTATTAGCATCATAAAGGAGATGTTCAAGGCTCTCCTCACTTAAGAGATTAGCTTCAAATTCTTCACCGGTAATAGAATTAATTATCACTTTTTTTGTTTGTGACTCAACGATCCTGATAAAAAAGGATTGACGTTGTAATCTATTGTTGACACTTTCTCCTGAATGAAAAGTGGGTGTATTTTCTGTCATCCATTCCAGAATTTCGCGTGTTTCATTGACATCTCTTTTTCCAAGATATGACTGAGCCTGACGCAGGAGATCCCGTTGGTCACCCAGCAAACTGAGGAATCCCCCTAAAATTTCCTTATTTTGAATGTAAGGCTCCCATTCCATAAAATAAGCAAGTAACTGTTTAGCCCCTGCTGCTAGATCCCGTTCATAGTCATTCGCATCAGCCACATCCTCTGAAGGTGTTACGTGGTTTGAGTTTGCGCCCGGTTTTAGTTCAAGAATTTTTCCATGACGCTGATCGAGCAAATCTTCAGCATCAATTCCCTTTGCATCATAAACAAGATTGTTTGTTGATTTCCATTTCTTGTTTTTATTAATTAATCGAATCTTGGGTAGTATGGAATCCCGTATTTCAGGGCGCCCAGAAATTGAGGCAATATAGCTTTCGAACAAAGATAAAACAGAATCCTTTTTATCCCTTGGCGCAGACTCATGAACGGTCGATAAGTGGTTCATGACATTTACCAATCGATCAGAAGATATCGGTTTGCATAATTTTTCGGTAAATTTAATTGCCAGATCTGGGTTAAAGGTTGCGCCTATTTTGCTGATGATAGGTGAAGCCGGCAATATGTCAAAACCTCTCGTCTGTTCAAACACGTATTGAAAAACATGATAAAAAGATTCATTTACGGACTCTCTATTTAGGTCTCCAATCCGATATTTCTCTAATTCTGATGCTAGCATACCAAGCTGGCTGACGACCTCGGCAACGCCACTAAGAACAGATCTGGAAAATAAGCGCCAAGATGAGTGACTTACGAATTCTTTCGGAAGATGAGAAGAGCTTACAAATCCAGAATTGAATTCAGATAGCAAGCTGGTTATTTCGTTTTCTAATCCAGGAACGTGAAGTACTTGTACTGGTTTTACTACCTCATGATTTACTGTCGGCAGCCAGGGGCACTCACGAAGTGATCTTACTGCAATGCTATCTGTTTGTTTTTCCAACCCGGGCAATGCATCCATAATAAGCCGCCAATATTGCTCCGGATGTTCTTTAGATACAGCTAAACGGATGGTTGCATCAGCACTAAGGGGAATTACTCCCAATTCAGTATACACAGCAGGAAGCAGGTTATCAGCGGGAATTTTTAAAAGAACAGCGTCGCTTGATAGTTCCTTTGGAATAGTAAAACTGCTTTCAAAAAAAGTATTTCGGGTTACGGAAACAAGATCGCCGCCCTGTTTCTCGTGGATCTTAATGTTTCGAAGCAACTCTTTTCTGCTATGTTGATATAAAAAGATAATAATTTTGTTTCGATCAGAGTCTGCTACTTCGGAAAATTCCAGAAAACTCAACTTCTCTTCAGATAGCGAATCCAATAGAGACAGCGCGGATGTTTCCCCCAATTCGGTTATTTTTAATTTTTGGCACATATCTGGAGTCAGTACTTGGGAAAATTCTGGATCCAAAACCAACCATTCTTCTGCTTTCGACTGGAGGATTATCTTCGCCAATATCTGGGGTACCTTGCGTTCTCCATCTTGTGTATACAAAAAACCTGAATAGCCATCATGGTTTGCCTGCCCATGGAAAACAAAGCGCAAGATATTACCAAGTCTTTCCCGTTGCGCATTTTCAAGATTCATATCCATAGCACCAAGAAGGTTGCGGATCAAGTCTTTACGTTCGGCAGGTGTGGTAAGGTTTGGGCGTGATTCCAGTAACCGCAAACAGCCAATGGCATTACTTTCCGAAGCATGAAGCTTTAAGCTGGCATTTATTTCTTTCTTGATAATTACTGGTTGAATTCCTTCCAATGCGATGCTTAGATCCCGCACAATTTGGTCGCTTCGAGTTCCATCAATCGTATATTGAAAAAGTAATTCCCGCGTACTGAAATCTTTCAACTCCGTTAGTGAAAGGGATACTTCTTGAGCAGATCCCTTAATATATTTCACGCCTTTGAACAATCGCAAGCTTCCGCATTTCTGGATTAGTGCATGAGGATCTAGGTAGCTATCAAACACTTGCAAAGCTATACGAGATCGAATATCCTCTGCTCTGGAAGGTTCACCGCTCTGTGAGTCATTCGCAACAGCGCGCAGGATTGCCTCTCCATGTTTAAGTAATAGATACGAATTGGAGGAAGGTGGCCCATCGAAGTTTGCTGGTGTGATCAACAGGTCAATTTGCAATTGAAAAAGATTCTTTAGGACAAGAATAGAATCCGGTTTTCGTAATTCTTCATCCTCTCCTTTTATTGAAAATCTGGATTCTGCCGGGATCAATCCACAAATTTTTTTTATCAGGCTGCGATTTTCATCCATTTTTTTTAGATCAATGCTTGAAAATGCTTCCCGAGTAATCTTCAGAATAACGCCAGATAAGCCTGGATTGTCAGTAATTGGCCTTAAGTTGGGATCCTGCAAGGCTTTTTCCAGTACTTTGACCAAATAGTCAAGCATGCCTTGATTAGAAAAAACTTTTTGTATAGGAATTGAAGAGAGCAATTTAATTAAATCGTTTTGCGACCATGAATTCAGGGTCGTGTTAGATGCCAGTCTTGGCATCCCCTCAAGGGTTACTAATCCAACTTCGGTGATCCTCGGGAATATTTTACTTGGGCGATCTGGATTAGATACTGGCGGAGCGGGTAATTCCAAAACCTTTCGATTCGAAGGTACGCAAATCCATTTGCTGCCGTCTGGATCATATGAATATACCCACTGGTCTTTTTCGCAGATAAATTTTCCATAGTTATTGAATAGTACTGAATTTTTTAGAGCGAATGTGAGATTATAGACACCGGATAAAGTGAGATTAAGAGTTTTTACAAAATGATCCAACGCTGGAATTACTGCTTGAAGTGTCCCCTTTTGTGCTAATGCCCCGTTCCAGGATAATGTCAGCTCCTCACTTGTATTAATTGGCAATAGATAATCCCGATCCCAACCTGGTAATTCTGTACGGCCTGCATCAACAAAAAACCAACCATGAAGAGTTAAACCAAAACCGAGGCCCCCATCAATTTGAATCAATTCGAATTGTTTCTCCAAAGGCAGGAAAACTGCGCGGCTAATTCCAAGCATGGCGTTTCCTAGGATGGGGAAACGACTGAATACTGCTGCACTGTGAGGTTTTGCATTATCGCTTTGTTCAATTAGTAAATGTGTTATTGGATCTTCATTGCTGTGCTTGGGCCAAAGATCAGAATTCTGAAGGGAACGGAAAATTGGTTCTTCAAGAAATTTTTCCACACCTGCAAATTCAATCCTGGTAGTTTTTTTATTATTGGATTGTAAGGCTAAATACCCTTGGAATTGCCTGGGTTTATTTGGCTCAATTGTATCTTTCGGGAATGCCAGTCTAGTTGAATTAGTTCCCAACGTCAGATCAAGGATTATTTCAGCATTTTTATTATTGTTTAAACGCCATAAATTTAATCGTTCCAGGTTTCTTAATTGCGGAAAAAGACGGCCAAGTTCATTAACGAGGCCGGCTGAATTACCAACAGGATTGATAATTTTCTCAATATCAATGCCTGTATCCCCGGGTACTTCACGAACAATCGGGTGTCGTCGATCAAAATGAGTTCCTTTTCTTAATGGGATCCATATACAAAGAAAGTTGGAATAGGACTCTAGCACCGGCTTCAGATTACCAAGAATATATTTGTAATCACTTGCTGTTAAGGTATCCCAGTCTGGATACACTCCATCAATTTCTTTGTCTGGACCGTCCAACTCAGCCCAAGGGTTTACGATGTGCAACGATTCATCGATATCTGACAGAAAGAAAAAGGATTCACAAAGATGGAAAACGCTTTTAAGACCTAGCCCATATCTACCTACAGCGTTGGGGTTGCCTGCTTTACTGCTCAGCCCAATACAATTAAGGGCGCGAGCATTCTTCTCATCAAACTGTCCATCGTTTAATATGACCAGGGCAGGACCTTTCAACAAAGGATTATCTGCGTTAGAAATACCTGGAGAGAATATCAAGTCGATTCGGTTAGCAAACGCATCGTCTGCATTTTGGATCAACTCTTTTATTATTGGGAAGCCTGATTTATAGCGATCCCTGAGGTTTTGACGAATTTGATTTATGATAGAAGCAACAAGTACACGCATGATTTACCCTCTTTTACAAATGAATGGTTATATGTCTACGCATTTCAATGTACGAAATTCAATTTTATCATCTTCCCATATATGTCAGTACAGGGTACCGCCATAATCGGTGGTCCATCCGCCCGGATTTGAGTGGCCAAAGAGGAATTATCATGTTATTTTACTCTCATCTCAAAATTTCCCGGGAGCAGCATGATTGGCAAATTCCTTTTCTGGCTACAAGAGCGCGTCAACCATTGGGAAAAAAATACCACTCCAAGAAGTAAACGAACAAGGATGAATTGTATACTTGTTAAGGGTCAAAAATGATGTTTTTAGGCATCTTTTACTCAGGAAACGATGCCAGATTCTTTCCATAACGAGTATATTTGGCTGCTTGTGCCTGGTGTGTTTGCCTAAAAATGATCCCCAGTGCTTATTCACATAATAAATTGAGCCCACCGTGGAGGGGAAAGGAGAATTAGCCTGACAAAATTTCTGCCAAAAATCCAAAAAATCTGACGGATGAACCAAGTAGCCAGCACAGGTTGATCATGGGGGGATTGGCAATAGACAAGGCAGAACAATAAGTTTGATTTGTCCTTGACGGTCCGTTTTCCTGAATTGCTTAGTCGTTTTCTTCGCTTTTGTACATACTTTATCTCAATCATTCAAGCATTCTTTTCTGGTTTAATCACCTTGCTTGATTGAACTTTGTGCCTGTTTTTGCCTTATTTGCAAGGTAGAGAAATTAAATTAGAAGCGCAGAAGTTAGTTCGGCGTCAACACGAAATCGTTGCTATAATCTCAATCAAAGAATTAGCTCATAACAGTAATCCAAATTATTGGGTAAAACAAGAAGTGTGGCATGGAATCATACGGCTTTCTCAAAGTAATATCGAGACAAGTTTAGGAATGCTGTTTGTCTGAAAACCAATCGCTTTGTATGAACAAAAGCAGCAATACCTGCTTTTAAAGACGAAAATTTTGGTAACCATCACAAGTCACCCAAAAGATCACGCTACTTTGAGAAAGCCCTACATGGAATCAGAAGAAAACAAGCACGAAATCATCCTTTCTAACGAAACTAAAAACTTGGCTGTTTTTTCTTCTACGAGTCTAATCACTCGGGGACAAAAGCTGGCAGATTTGGTATTACTCAAAAACCCGCTCTTAAATAAAATTGAGGAAATTTTACTGGCAAAGTTTTCTGAAACAAAATATAAAAATGAAAAATATCCTCTCTTCCATAAGATAAATCTTGCCGTTGCACTATTGGAAATTCGAAACAAGTCCGCAGAAAACTGGGCAATCAGTGTCCTTAATAAAGAATCAGAAGAGTCCGGTGACATAGTACAAATTTTGAATCCCAAAAGAGAGCTTCTTCAAGTGCTTGCGAAGTTGGGAAAACGTGAAATAGCTTCTGAATATGTGTTAGAAAAATTTAGAAAACACTGGAATGGCACAGGCTTCCTTCTTTCATTAGGATGGATATTCTATCTTTTATCAGACAAACAAGCAGCTGATTTACTCGAGTTTTTTAGTAACGCAAATGAGTCCAGTAAAATAGCAATTACTACTGTTCTCGGAAAATCTGGACGTAAGCAAAAAGAAATTATCTCCTATCTTCAAAAGGTAGCTAAAAACGACACTAGTGTTGTGATAAAAACTCTTGCATGTGAGGCGCTAATCAATCTTGATCAACCCATTATCGCTAAAAACGCACTTATCCCAATTTTAAGATATAGCTATTTTTCAGATGATGCTAAAATTTTACTGGCGTTAATTGAAAACACCAAAGAAGCATCAACTCAAGCCATAACCATCATATTAGAAAAAATACAGAAAAAATCAAGCTTGCTGCCTGATTAGGTTACAGAAAGGATGAAATGCTACTGCTCACCGAATACGGCATAATTTGGTTGCTTGACGACCAAAGGAGGCCACCGATGAGCAGTAGCCAGGAATTGTACAACCGATTGAACGAAAAGTTGAGAGAAATGGTACACGTCAAAAACAGCAAACAAGTGACGAATTGGATTTGGATTGTAGTTGGTATCTTGCAAAGTGATTCATGTAATCTGAGCAAAGCAGCCATTTTTTTGCCGATGGCGACAAAAGCAGAGTCACGGGTCACATTGATGCGTCGCTGGTTAATGAACTCCAATGTGAAAGTGTGGAGTTTCTACAAAAAAGTGTTGGAGCATGTTTTTTCAGGCTGGTCCACTGTAGAAGCCACAATCATTCTTGACGGTGTTATGCTTTTTGGAGACCGTTGGCAAGTGTTTCGAGTTTCTGTATTGCATGGTGGCCGTGCTGTTCCATTAGCATGGACAGTCGTCGAAGGGAAAGGCTTAGTCAAAGTAAACAAGTTGAAAGGTATGCTTGAAAAGGTGCAGCGGTTTTTGAAGAAGCATGTCAAAGCGGTCTTGTTTTTAGCGGATGCAGGCTTTCGGGACTGCGATTGGGCTCAATTATGCGAAGAATTAGGCTGGAATTACGGGATTCGGGTTGCTTGTAATACCTATGCCACGCTTCCAAATGGCACTTCAAACCGTTTAGATGTCCTGGTTTCTGAATACTGCAATCGTTATTTTCAAAATGTTCTACTCACGCTTCAAGCCAAATTGGAAACCAATGTGTCGGTGACTTGGACGACAGATAAACAAGGAAATCCTGAAATGGTCGCTGTCATCACTAATCAAACCGCCTGCCGCGCGCGTTTACGTGAATATGGTCGCCGCATGGCTATTGAGCAAAGTTTTCGTGACGACAAATCTGGCGGCTTTGATCTGGAACACACACGCTTACAACATGCCAAGCGAATTGACCATCTCTTGTTGGCTGTGGCGATTGCCACCTTATGGTGTCATGAATTAGGCGAGTTCGTCCTCAAGCAAGGCGATGATGCGCGGTGCCAAGTAGACCCATCTCATACGCGAACGCTCAGTTTATTTCAACTCGGCTTGCGGTGGCTGAAACGCTTTCTGGCTACGACACTCAATCTCTTGCCTATTTTTAGCGCCAGATTATCTAACCTCAGGCTCAAGCCTGTTGTTATTCCGTTGTCCCAAAATCCAAATCTGTAAGGCAATCAGGCTTGCTGCAATATATTTTGTACTTACCAAAGCTGGGAGAAAAAGAACTTGCAGTGTCTTTACTGTTAGACACATTAACCTCGCCGTGGGCTAACGATAAAGAAAAACACTGGAGGTTTAAATTATGCGTTGATGCGTTAACAGAGCTCGAATGTAAAAAAGAAATATTTTTAGATAATCTTATAAATTTATCAACGGATAGCAAAACAGATTTTTTGCGTCAAATACATTCCTTCCGCGCAATGCTTGAGTTCGAAAATATAAATGAAACGCAAGCTGAAAAACTATTGACATTTTCACGATCCAACAACAAATGGTTGAAGAATATTTGCGTTGCCGGTGTTCTCACAAATTTTCAAAAAACTGAAGATGTTGGCGTGGACTTGTTAATTCGGTACATCAACGACAATCCACTCGCGCTTGGGCTTGCAAAAATATGTGAGTTGTTTACGCAAAACAAAAGGCTGGCTTTCAACTCGAAATTCTGCAAAATATTATATGATATACCGAACAAAAATTGGGAAACAAAGTCATGTCTGACAGTAATAAAAATGCTCAAAAAGGCGGAACAATGAAAATCTCCCCTGAACAAGATGAACTAAATAGAAAAACTGAACTTCTCCTGGATTTGGAAAATAGATTATCGGAAACAGAATTAGGGTTTATTTCCTTGCAAGCAGAATTACTTACCTTCCAGCGAAGGTATACTGAATTTGTTGTTCGCCGCATGTATGAGCTTGATAGCATAGAAATAGAAATTGCAGAGCATTTGGTTACAACTGATCCGACCAACCCTGAATATCGGCAACGGATCAATAAACTTAAAGAACAGATTGCAGAAGCAGAAGAATCATTTAGCAAAGAGCACAAATCATCTTCTAAAAACGAATTTAAGCCATCCGATTCGCTCAAAAGCCTTTACCGTGATATTGCAAAAAAAGTACATCCAGATTTAGTCATTGACGAAAAAGAGCGCAAGAGACGCACAGAAATTATGGCAAAACTGAATGAAGCATATCAGAATGGTGACGAACAAAAATTAGATCAACTATTGAACGAATGGCAATATGATCCAGAAAATGTGTCTGGAGAGGATATTGGCTCACAAATCGTAAAGATTATTCGGAAAATCGCACAAGCTCAAAGGCGAATTGCTACTATCGAGGAAGAGACGAAGATTTTGGTGAACGCCGAAATTTACAATCTGATGAAAAAATCAGAAGAAAGCATAAAAGACGGAGTAGATTTGTTGATTCAGATGTCGGGATATTTAGATGTTCAAATCCATGAGCGTAAAACATATCTGGACTTCTTGCGGAATGGCGGAAAAGGAGGAATAAATTGATAGTGAGAAAATACTTAGTCAGTCTACTGACAAGTTTCAATTCAAAGGAGTATTATGTCTACGTTTCGTCGTGTTGTTGATTTTCTTCCAAACGAAACTGAGTTGATGGTTTTGGTTAATCCATCGGGAAGCGACCCATCTGAAGCAGGTAATGTTCTTGTATCCAATCTAAGGACTAAATCAGTAAATTATGGGGTATATGTTCCTCTGCGGATTGATGAAGCCTTAAAAATTGAATTCAGCATATCAAACTCTGGGCATTTGAGTAGGGATTTAAAACCCTGCGGATGTACTTCTCCCGCTTTGCCCAACCAGAAATTAAAAAGTTTGAATAACGCATATCAAAAAATCTCTGGATTATTTGAGAAAGATCGCATATCTCAAGGTGGAAAAGTTTACGAAAAAGTATACTTTCAAGACGATGACGGCTTTTGGAAGTTAATAGATATTCTGCGGGAAAGAATTTACCGACCCTATCAATCAGAGTTTGATGAACATCTAAGAATTGTAAAAGGGAAAACTATAGGATATGTGAAACATACTTCAGCATCAAAGGAACTGTTCACTTTAGAAGTACAGCGAAAAGAAGAACTGATTCATTCTCTTTTATCACAAAAAAAAGATTGGCAAGAGAAAGCTGATGAATTAAATACCATATTAGAAAAAACAAAACTTGTTGCTTATCATCATAAACTTGACGAGTTTAAGAAACGATTAGAAATTGATTTCCCTGAGGCGAATGGCTCAGATTCTTGGCAGGAATGGATATACAAGAATACCTGGCTATTTGGAATTCAATACGGAAACTCTATTGGGCATCCTCAGGTAGGATTCAGAAGCATTCTTGATTATTTGTTTCCTACACCAGATGGATTTATAGATATTCTCGAAATAAAGAAACCTTCTCACGAAGTAATAAAACAAGATAAATCGCATCCTGGTGCGTATAAATGGTCAGGTGAAGTGAATGATGCAATTGGTCAAGTTGTCAATTATTTGTATGAAATAGAAGTGCATCAATTAGAAATTTCAAAGCAGTTAAAGCAAGAATTAAAACTCGAGCTAAGTGCAATTAAACCCAGGGCGTTTATCCTAATAGGCAAATCCAGCGGTTGGAGTGAGGTGGAAAAAGAAGCCTTTAGAAGGTTAAATCATTCCTTGCATGGAATTGAAATTTTAACCTATACTGACTTGCTTCAACGTGGCGAAAACCTAATCAAGATCTATGCAGATTGAAAAATCACTTATGACAAGGAAGTCGCCAACGAAGGTGCTCTCATCACCCCCTGAGCTGGTTACTTGGCTCATCCGCCCGGAAAAAGAGGATTATCATGATAATTTACTCTCGTTTCGTAATTTTCTGGGAGCAGCATGATGAGCAAATTCCTTGGCTGGCTAAAAGAGCGCATCAAACATTGG
>Ga0154020_10003969_pt1 | contig 17662 bp, 8 predicted proteins | sample Klosneuvirus_201_FD_109709 | JGI IMG/M metagenome (GOLD analysis project Ga0154020, IMG submission 109709) | Active sludge microbial communities from wastewater, Klosterneuburg, Austria - Klosneuvirus_20160825_MG | ecosystem: Engineered > WWTP > Aerobic digester > Activated sludge | place...
AGGCGGGTGCGTTCTTTTTGGAGGCTTTGGATGCGCATACTGGCCGATGTATCGAAAAAGATCGGCAAGTGGTTTTGGATCTTTTGGACGTTTCGCAACTCGACCGCTGGCCCGAGCATTAAGAACCACAGCGCCGCCGCCCCCACCAAGCGCAGCACAAGCAAACCAATCCGTTGCGGGATCGAAGCAAGCCGCTGGCTCGATTGCCATCCCCACCACAACGCGATCAACAAGAAAAAAGCCAAAACCCACAACGTCTCCGCCGACCAAGAACCCGACCAAACCCAGCGCCAGTCGTTGTACTCGCTCGTTTCAGAGGTCAGAAACGGGATAAAGTTGGATGCAAACAGTGGACTCAAGGCGGATTCGCTCCTCGTACAAAAAGGGGGTCAAAGACAAGGGCCGATTATGGGGACAAAGCCCCTCTTTTTCAAGGGAGGACGCACCACCGCAAACGGCGTAATTTGTCGGGGATAGGGTAGGACGGACACACCGTTGGGCATTTGGGGAGAAACGTGGGTGAACACGGCAGAACGGGAGGAGGCAGAGAAGCTCAGGGGCCTGTCGAAGCGCAAGCACCGACAGGAAGGGGGACGTTGCCGTTGGTGAGTCGCAAAGGCGTACAGACTTCGCGAGCGCTACAGCCACCGGAGTTGAGGGGGAGACCTTGTTGGCACCACTGATCGCAGTCGCACATTTTGCGGCAGTTTGGAGAGCCGACAGGACGGCCTTGTTGGTCCACCGTCACGACACACAGAGCGCCACGCTCACAGGTATTATTGCCTGTGCAGATATCGTTGTTGCATCCCGTCTCTCCGAGCTTTTTGTTGCCTTCAGGAACGCAGAAGTTGGCGTCGTCGTCAGCGGGGAAACAGGCCGAACCAGCGGGGCAACAGTTGTTGTAAGGGGGTTGCGCCCCTGCGGGACAGGTCTGTTGGTTGAGCGGATCGCAGTTATGGCCGAGCGCGCAAGCGCCGAGGGTGGGATCGATCTTGGTGATATCGGAGCGCACGCAATATTCGGCGGGTCGGCTGCCTTGTTTGGGTTGGCACTTGTCAGGGCGGAGGTTGGGGTTTCCGAGGTTGCAAGCACTACGGCAACGGAAGGGGGGTTGATCGGTGCAAGGCTCTGGCAAACAACCCATCAATCGGCCATCACCGCCTTTTCCGCAAGGAGTGGTGCAAGGGTCGCAAAGTGCGCCTTCTTGGGCTTGGATGGGGAAGCATTGGCCGGTAAACTTGCCGTCTTTGTTGTTGGGCGAGGCAGCGGTACAACAACGCTCGTTGGCCGCGCAGTCTTTGTCAGTCGAACAACCGAGGCGGATCTTGATGGAGGTTTCGGAGACGTTGTCGAGTTCGTCGCGTGCGAGGACCTTGAATTCGACCTCGCCCGAGCCGAAGCCTTGACCGACATCGGTGGTGGAAAAGTATTGCCCGGGTGCGTTGGCGTCAGGCTGGACTTGTCCGGCTTTGATGTTGTTGATGAAAAAGTCCACTTGCTTGACGCCTGCTTGATCCAAGACCAACGCCCGAAACTCTTGTTGCCCACGCAAACTATCGCCGTTGTTGGGTTTGACGATCTGGATCTGGGGGCCTTTTTTATCGACCAAGACTTCGAGACGAGCTTTGGGAACTGTCACGTTGCTTTTGGCGTCTTTTCCAAACGCATAAAAAACAAGGGTTGCACCGTCTGGAAACTTCGTATCATCCGAAAGATCCGCATCGTGTTCGCAGAGATCCGCTTTGTTTGGGGTGCTGGTTCCTGCGCAAACTTTAAGCGGCAGGTACTCGTCGCGTTGAGTGCCGTATTCCATCGTGATCTCAGCGACACCGTCTTTGTCTTGGCCTTCGGAGATCACCTTGGTTTGTTTGCCCACATAGATCGCTGGATGCTCATTTTTCAGTTTGGAAGGCGAAGTAAAGCGCATAAACGGTGCCGAAGCGTCTTGGCGCACACGCATCTTTTCGCTTTGTTTGTCTTGGGCCTTGTCGATTGCCTCGACCTTGATCTCGAATTCTTTGGGCTGGCTATCCAACGCAAATCGCACCTCAAAGGTTCCATCCCGCTGTCCGCCGCCCTCTTTGGCATCGATCTTCTTTTCGTCGATGTAAAAGACCACAGACTCGGTCCCGTCGTTGTCTTGCACCCGCACTCGAATCAAACCATCCGTAATCAACGCCCCCGCCGGTGACAGAAAACTAATCCGCGCTTTGTCGTTGGATTGCCCGGGATCTCCGCCACAATTACAACCTTGCGTGGACAACGCTCCCACACATAGGGCCCATAGCCCCATCCATCGCATCTTTCGCCATACATGCCACATACACTTCCTCCTCTATCCATCGACCACAACGAACACCCAAAAAAGCCTGCCCGTCGCTTCCAGTTCAAACCTTCTTTTTACCGAGATCGCCTTCTCTTTTCAACGATGACGCGCCTTTTTCGCCGATCTCTTCTCACAAAGCAAGCACAATCCACTCCCCCTCACTTTTTTGCTATCTCCTCACAACGCAACAATTCTGTTCGTCCTTTCGAGGAGTTATGATTTAACACAAATGTTCTGAAAAGCAAGCAGAACGACAAAGAAGGCCCGAATCGAAAGGCGTTCTTTTTCTGAACGTGTTTCAAAGGCAAGGAAAAACAAAGGCTTTTATGGAGGGAGAAAAAGTGCGAAGAGAAGGAGGTTTTAGCGCCGTCGTCGAAGGATGGCGGGTGCGTGGACGAGATCTTGTTTGTAGTTGACGCAGAGAGCGTACATCAAGATGTTGATGCCGATGCGGAAGGCATTTTCGCGTTGTGCTTGATCGCCCGGGATTACAGCAAAGGCCCAGTTGCCGAAGCTATCGCGTTCCCATGCACCCGTGTAATCGTTCATGGAGTAGAGGATGGGGCTACGATCGTCGATGGTGATGCCTTCGATATAGGATTCGCGGAGGATGCGTCCGCCAAAGCGGCGGATCAGGTAGAAAGATCGGTAGATGGTGTGTTCGATGGAGAGTTTTTGTAGGGTGGATTGGGGGAAGATCCGCTTGGCGAGGCGGCGGGCGGATTTGTCAAAATCGCCGTCTTTGTCGTCTTCGCTGCGATCGATCCAGAGAAGGCCGCCGTTGGAGAGATAAGCGCGGAGGCGGAGGATATCTTGGGCGGGGAGAGCAGAAAAGCCCTTGTTTCCGGTCAAAACCAACATGGGATAGCGAAACAGTCGGGCATCTTGGGGGGAGAGTTCGGGGATGTCGATTCCGATCTTGATCGAGGTGCGTTCGGTAAGGCGCAATAACATCGTAGAGAGCGCACGAGGTCGATTGTTCGGGAGGTCGGGGAGTTTGAGTCGGGCAAGGTGAACGGCGGTGTGTTTGCCCATCGCATGGGCATTTGCGTGGAAAAGCCAGATCCCGGCAAAAAACCAAGGAGCCGAGGCGCAAAGGGCGCGGAAATTACGATCAAAATGAAACATACCGATACCTCCCAAGGATAGGACGGCGACAAGACATCAAAAAGGCCCGTCGGGGCCATCATCGCAAAACGGGGCCACAACACAACGCAAAACAACCTGCGTTGTTTTGGTATGCCGCGCAAGGGCCGAGGCGAGGGGTAACGGAAAGGGTTAGGAAGCGGCGCGGTTGGATTGTTTGAGGAAGAGGGGAAGGGCTTGTTGAAGTTGTTGGAAGAGACGTTGTGGGAGTGCAGAGGGGAAAGATGAATCGAGGGCAAAGAGCAAGAGAGCGGGGACTTGGTGGCGTTCGAGAGGACGGCAGAGACGGAAAGCAGCTTGGTTGGCGGACTCATCAGCGCGCAAAGTGCGGGCGATCTCGGGTTCGGCGATGCAGATGCTTTGCGCGAGGCGACGGTTGCCGGGGACACGAGAAGAAGTCCATTCGGTGAAGTAGTCGTCGAGGCTTTCACGGGCAGCATCATCTTCAAGAGCGACGGCGAAGAGGAATTGTTCGTAGGTGGGGATCTTGGCGTGGTGTTCCATCGCGAAGAATTCGGCTTCGTTGAGCGAGATGCCCGTGACGGGGGAATCTGGATCGGAGATGGTTTTGGCGTTGGGCTTCCATCCACGGGGGAAGGGTCGGTTGTGTTTTTGACAGAAGGCGAAGTATTGCCCACGCGACACAGGGCGACAACTGAGCAAGAACGGGCGGAAGCGATGATCGCCATGCCATGAACCCGTCATCAGGACGTTGTTTTGGTTGTTTTGGAGCCAATCGATTGCGGCGCGGAGATCGGCTTCTACGGCGCGCAGCTTGGGATCGATCTCGTCTCGCTCTTTTTGGAGGAGTTTGAGGGCAGCCGTCCAATCGTTCTTTTCGACGAGCTTCCAGAAGCGCTCCGTTGCGGAAGGAGGCGGCGGAGGTGGTGGTGCAACGGGTTTGGGCGGAGCGACGGGCGTGATCGGGGTTGCGGGGGTTGGAGCGACCGAAGCAACGGAGGCTGCGGTTTTTGGTTTGCCTTTGCCCTGCCGCATACGAACGATCTCGACGCGGTGGCTTGGGGTGAAGATGTAGGGTTTGTGTTGTAGGAAGCTTTGAACAAGGGCGATTTCTTCGGTGTGTAGGCCCTTTTTGTCGATTTGTTCACCATGACAATGCGACACACAGAAAGAAAAGAGCGACTTGAGGTGAAGGTGTTTTTGTTGAGAGAGGACGCGCTCAAATAGCGAGCGGCGAGGATCGAGGACGTAGATGCAGCGGAAAGTGATATCAGCGTCGATCTCGTCGCGTTGACGGTGCTTTTTGACGATATTTTTAGGAGAAAAGAGTTGGATCAGTTGGCCGCGTCGGTCATGCGAAGTGGTTGTCCATTCTGCAAGAGGCGCTTGTGCGGGCCAAGGTGTGGAGACACCCGTCACGGTGGTTAGGGCGAGATCGCGGGCTTTGAGTAGCTGTTCGAGAGAGGGAAGTTGGAGGGTTTGAGCCTCGGCAAAGCGTTGCGCATCCCACCACGAGACGCGAGAGATCAGGCCTTGGGGATCTTCGAAGGTTGCGGCTTTGGCGCGGAAGCCCGCAGGGAGTGGAAGCGCATGGTTGCGGCAATGTTGGATGAATTGTTCCCGATTGACGGCACGTTCCATTACCAAGAAAGGTCTTCCATCGATGGGGCCATCGAGGTGGCCGGGAACAAAGCGCCAAGAAGCGTCAAAGCGTGCAAAGAAGGCTTTTCGTTCATCGAGGAGTTGTTGGAAAAGCGCCCAATGTTTGCCAGACAAGAAAGCGGTGTCTTGTTCGGGCTTGGCGAGAAGTTGTTGGAAGAGGGCGAGATCGTTCTTTTCGATCGCATCCATGAGTCGTTGTGCATAAGAGGGATGGTATTCAACAACGATCTCGGGTTCGGGTTCAGGTTCGGGTTCAGCCACCACAGGAGGCTGTGGCGTCGGATGTACGGGGGATGTTGAAGAGGTCGCGACGGGAGAGGGTTGCGTTGGGGCGACAGGGGCAAAAAAGACAGGGATATCTTCGAGTGCGACGTTGTCGTTGGCGGCAACACCGCGTGCAAAGGTCGGGTGGAGGGGTTGCCCACGGAAGAGGACAGCAGAGGGAAGGTGCGTAGCTTCGGGCTGTTGGGCTTGTTGGATGGTGCGATTGAGTTGGCCGACAACGGAGCGTACGGCATCGCCCGCAGCTTCGCGGATCTTGGCGCGGGGGTCTGCGTTGGCCTGCCAACGTAGAGCTTGAACACCCGAGTTGACTTTGCCGAGCAGTCGGCCCATTGCACCGACGGCGGTTTCTCGGAGTTTTTCGTGGGGCGTGTGTTCGGGGTTCATCGCGAGCATGAGGGCAAGTTCGCTGAGTCCCATCTCCAATTGGTCGAGCATACCGAGGGCGCGGCGTCGAGCGACGGGGCGTTCGGGGTCAACGAGCAGTTGGACGAGTTCGAGCAGGCGATCGAAGCTACCAAGGCGAACCATGGCGATCAACAAGCCTGCTTCGAGGTTGGGTTCGAGGGTTTTGGCATCGCGTTGTTCTTCGAGGAATTCGGCGAGCCAATCGAGGGCTTCGGGATCACCGATCTCTGCGACGACTTGGGTGGCGATCCAAGAGAAGGCGGGATCATTGCGGGTGATCAGGTCGAACATTTGGGGCAGAGCGGTAGATCCGCCCGCCATACCCGCAGGGCGGATCAGCGAGATCAAGCGAGGCAAGTGCAAGAACGGAGAGTTGAGTTCTTTGCGAAGGAATTTGAAGAGGACAGGGCCCGCTTCGGGGGCGCGCAGATCGCCAAGGGCTCGGACAATCCCTGCGAAGGCTTTTTTGTAGGGTTCGTGTTGGTTGATCTTGTCGAGAGCTTCGAGGAAAAGGGGCGTTGCATCACGACCGATGACACGGCTGATGGTGCCAGCGCAATCTTGGAGGACGAGGTGATCGGGATCTTCGCGGAAGCATCGTTCGAGCGCAGGGCGAACGAGAGCGCGTTGTTCGTCAGAACGCACCAAGCGACGGAGCGCTTTGATTGCGGAACGACGGACATCTTTGTTGGCTTCTTGTTCGACATCGATCTTGGCGAGCAAGGGGCGGATGGCGGCTTCGACGCGCAACGCGCCGAGGCAATCGGCAGCGGCGGAGCGGGTGTCTTTGTGAGATCCATCCAAAAAGGCCAGCAGTGCTTGTTTTTGTTTGTCAGAAAGAGCGCGTTGTGACAAGGCTTCGAGGGCGATGGCTTGGACTTTGGGGTTGCTTTCTTTTTGAAGGCAGGAGAAGAAAAATTCGGTCTCTGCGCCCAATTGTGCGAGGGCTTGGAGCATACCTTGTTTGACTTGGAGGCTTTTTTCGTCGTGGTAGCAAGCGAGTAAGAGAGGCTTCCAATGGAGGTCGCCCATCTCACCGATGGCTTCGGCGACGACTTGGCGCAGCAGCGCGTTTTCTTTGGGATCTTTGAGTAGGCGTTCAAAGCGTTCGTTGATATCCGAAAGTCCGAGGCGACCGAGCGCACGGGCAGAACGGATGCGCACCAAGCGATCGCTGTCGTTTTCAAGGGCATAAAGAAGAGGTGGAGCGACCCAACCAGCGGGCGTGTGGAGTTTTGCGAGAGCTTCGAGGTCGTCTTTGTGGAGTGCGCGCCCCAACAATCCGAGATCTTCGGCGGCTCCTTGGCGCAGGTCTTTGTGAGCGGCTTCGTTGCGCAAGAGATGATCCAAGACCAACAAAGCAAGGGGGGAGCGGAAAGAGACGAGATCTTCGCAGGCTTCGCGTCGAGTGTCTTTGCCTTTTTTGGGGTTCATGGCAACGCAAGCTGCGTCGCCTTCGACAGGTCGGGCGTGGCGCAAGGTTTCTTGGACAGCTTTTCCGACTTGTTTGGAGAAGTCTTTGGAGGCCAAGACTTCGATCAGATCGACGAGAGCTTGGGGATCACCACAGCGATAACGGGCGTACCACAACATCGACCAAAGACGGGGTTCTTGGGCTTTTCGGAGAGAGAGTTTTTGCAAAAAGCCGAGATCTTCGGGTGCAGCGAGTTCAGCAAGAGAGCGCAAAGACATCCAACGGACGGCTTGTGCGGCATCGTCTTGTGCAGCTTTTTCGCGCAGGGCAGCGCGGTTGGCCTCACCAGCGGGGAGTTTTCCAAGCAGCTCCGCCGCACGCTCTTGTTCTGCGACATCGGAAGCATCGAGAAAACCGCGCAAGTAATCGATCACAGAAGCAGTCATCTCGGCGCGGACGAAGGCATCAAGGAGTTGTTGGTGCATCTCATGACGATCGGCTGCACGCCAAAGTTTCCAAGCGCGAGGCAAGGCATGTTCGGCCCCGCAAAGCGCCAAAACGCGTGCGCCGTGGCGTTGTGTGGACGCAGCACCAAAGAGATCCAACATGCCGATACCAAGGGCTTCGGCAGCGAGTTCGCGCAAAGATTCGTCTTCTTTGTTGTGTTGCAAGCGTTGCAAGACGACCGAGAGTTCGTCAAGAACAGGGCCGAAAGCGTCTTCTTCTTGGGCTTCCATCAAGCGCTGCGCAGCACGCAACAAGGCTCCCCCTTGGCTCGGGAGTTCCTTTTCAAGCGTGATAAAATAGCCGCGCACGTCGAAGGGAAGGGAAGAATGTTGAGTACGCAAGACCGGTAACAGAGCAGCCAGCCGTTCCAGTTCGCCCAAGATGATCAAGCCGTAGGTGGTCGCCAACTGTGCGCGCTTTTCGCTGATCAGCGTCCAGTTGACTTTTTTCGCAGGAGTGTTTGCGGCCACGTTTTCTGCGGCTGCTTCGGTCTTTGCGGCGACAGCGGTTTCGACCGATGCGTCGGCTTTTTCTTTGCCGCTTTCGGCCTCTTCGCCCGAAGATTCCTCAGCGGATGCTGTTTCTTCGGTCTCTTCTGAAGATTCAGCGGGTTCCGAATCTTCGGACTCTTCGGTTGTTTGCTCTTGGGTGGAGCTTGTGAGGAGGGCTGTGGTTTGTGCGGCTGTTTCGAGGGCAGCTTCTTGTGCGCCAAAGACGGTCACGGTGTTGTTGGCGTCTTCGAGCAGACGGGCAACACAACGCTGCACGCGGTCTCGCAAAGCAGGGGGGTCATAATCACGCAGCATATGAACAAGGCTCACCGCCCCTTTGCGGCGCAGTTCGGAAGGGATGCCGCCGGGGGGGCTTTGTTCGAGGACACGCAGCAAGATGCGCAAGATCCGATCACGCGACCCCGGGATCTCTTCTAACAAACGGGGTTCAACAAGCAGCCCCGCGATCTCTGCGCGAATCCAGTCCGCAACATCCCAATTGTGTTCGCCTTTTTTTCGTTTCAGGCGATTTTTTAAACGGAGTTGCCACATCCCTTTGTCTTGAAGGGCTTGAAGTAGGCTTTCGAGTTGGCCGGGGAATAGGCGCAAAAGGATCTGAAAGCGGGTTTGCCACATCCGACGTTGGCTATCGAGTGCCTTGAGTGTATTGCGGTCGTAATCGGCCTTGGTTTCGGCTTCGGCTTCTTTTTGATCGAGTTCCATCCCCGAACGACCGAGGGCCATCATCAAACGCTTGGTGGTTTCGCGCAGATCGAGATAGCGCTTGACGGCTCCCACCGCCAAGGAGATCGCTCCAACACGAAACAGCGCAAGGAACGCTTTTCCCGGATTGGTGGGCGTAATCACGATATCTGCGTTAAATTTGATGCCCAGCAGCGAAGCGATCCCAAGGAAGGATTGGTTGACGTTTGAAAGAACATAACCAAACCAATCGAACAGCGTGACGTTGCCTTTGACGGCGAACAGAAACTTGCCTGTGACACCATGCAAGGCAGCCCAAAAGGCCGGTGTCACGGCAAAGATCAGCACGATATTTCCGCCGATGATCAGCCACAAGGGGAACCACTTGTCGACGCCGCGCAGAGTTAGGCGATCTTCGGAGATCTGCCCGTTGAGATAGTCGAGTTTTTGCTTTTCGCTCAAGAAGTAAAGGATGTTTCCAACGACGCCCCCCACAAAAAGCAGCGTCAACATGACAAGAATGATCACGCTCGACTGTAGACGCAGCATCCAAAGCGCGTAAGCAGTCCCCACCCCGACGACGTAAAGCATCGCGATGGCAAGAGGCACATCGCGCTGACGGACTTTTCCGAAGTCAAATCCGAGGCTCAACAAAAAGATGGTTACTCCGAGAACAAGGAGTATATCGATGCGTAGTTCCCAAAGAACCAACCCAAACAACAGACAGTACACGACGTGTATGATCTGGATGGGGAGGGCTTTCACCTCTGTTGGCAGTGTGTTTGTCTCAGCCACGATCTCTCCTTCCGCGCTAATAGGGTCTCAACATACCGATCTGGTGGCTCCAACCCACAAGGGTAGAGCCGAAAAGGCAATCGAAAGAGGCATCTGATCAAAAGCACGCGCTCTCGGCGCGTCAAAGTCGATGGTGTCGGGGGTTTGCGTTTAGAGGTTGTTGGGGCAGGCTGCGTTGTCGTCTTTGACCAGTTCGATCACCGAAGCAGTGGGGGAGAAGGACACTTCTGTGCGAGCCTTCACCACGCCGACACGCTTGGGTTTCGTTGGGGTTTGACTGTTGATATCCTGCCGCCAGTAGCCTTTCACAGAGAAACGCAGATCCTGCCATTTTGCAGGAGAAAAAGTGACGTCCTGTTGTTCCCCTTCAGCCAACAGATCAGGGAACAAAGATTCCTTGAGGACAAACAAGTCGGGTTCTTTGGGTGTGGTGGCTGTCGTCACTTGAAACCGAAAGCCGTTTCCCTCTAGGTCGGTGGGTTGGATGGCGACGAGAAGATTCATCCCGTTGACCACGCGAAACGTGTCATTCGTTTGACATTTGCGTTCGTTGGTTTTTCCGCTGTTTGCCTCGACACACGGGCAAGTTTGCGCCGCCCGCTCGCCTTGCGTGCAAAAAAAATTGTTGAGAGAGCGAGAAGCACCCGCATTTTGTGGAAGTTTTGCTTTATCATAGATCCACGCATGGCCGATTTGAGCGGATGGCTCGTCTGTTGTGTTGTATTTTGTGAGACGGAATTGCAAGACCATCGCGAACGAGTCTGTTTGTGCGACTTCGGATGTTCCATTCGGACAAGCATCCAATTTTTGAGAGACTTGGAAAGTAACGGACGGGCAATCGGGGCAGACCGAAGCACAACCACCAAGCGTCCACACAACCATCGCACAAACCAGCGACGAAAAGCAGATTCGGAGCATTTCACGGATCTTATCGAAAACAGGCCGATGGCAAACACCACCAGCCGCCCTTCGTACACCACAACACACAGACCACACCTCGCGCATACTACTAACCTTCCTCTGTCGTATCTTGACAAACATCCCCAAAAAAGGTGTTGCCTCGACACCCAACCCGCACAGCACCAAGGCATCGCCAAACAATAGGAGCCTTTTGACGGGAAAGCACAATACATCGGCCTATAGGTATCGCGCAAGTCGGGCCTGATCTCAAGGCTTGTGTCAAGTAGAAAGCAAAGAAAAGCCGAAGTACGGGGGGATTCGAGAAGCAGGGAGGGTTTAGCGAAGGAACGGGAAGGTGCGATACAGCCAATCGTGGATCCAGTTCAGCGAATAGTAGTTGTCGTTGAAGAACTGCACCGTCCGACCGTCGATCACAAACTGCCGCCCAAAGACCAACGCACCAAAGGCGTTGACGACGATCCCCCAAACCAACAACACCAGAAACATCCGCTTGATTTGGATGCTGCTGATTGCCAACAACACAACCAAAAACACCGAGTAATCGACGCTAAAGCGATTACCAAAAGTCACCCACCCTGTGTTTTGGTAAAAAAGCGAGGGCAACAACACAAACAAGGCAGACAGCCAAAGCGCAGCAAACAACGGGCGTTGCCCACGACTCCGAGCAAAGAGCAGATACAAAAACAACGGAGTCGTCAAGAACAAGCTCATCCCGTGGGCATTAAAGAGGATGTAGGGTGTTTTGTTGAGGAACTGCGGCGGAGCCAAAAAGAAGGCGTAGAGGTTGCGGGGCAGCCAATAAAAACCAAAGAGCCCGTGTTGTAGGGCGCGATCGTACACAGCAGGAAGATACAGATGGCCGAACTCCATCGGGCTGCCAAAGCGCACAAAGTTGGCGTACATCATCCCCGCTCCCACGGCCAACAACGGCAAAACAAACAGCGCTGCTTTGCTCAACACTTCGCCTGAAAACGGGTTTTTCCAGCCTTTTTCACGATCATAGAGTAGTTGGATCACAAAGAAGATCCCCGCCAACAGCAACAGCGGGCGGCACAGAAAAGCCATCCCCAAAAACAAGCCCGCCCAAAAAGGATGACGCGCCTCCAAACCAAAGTACACGTAGGCCACCGCACAAAAAGCCCCCAACGTCAGCGCGGTGTACCAGACCGTCCCCTGTACAGCCACAAAGAAAAACACCGTTCCAAATCCAAACAAAGCGGTAAGCAAGGCATTTTCGTATGTGTTTCGTTCGGAATATCCCCATTCACGGAGCCTTTGCAACAAAAGAAAAAACAAAGCCACCGTCAGTGCAGCAAAAAACAGCGTAAAGGCGGTATCGTTGTAGCGCATCCGATCCAAACCCAACTTACCTAACAACCACATCGGAGCCGCCATCAAAAACGCTGGCAACGGCGGAAACGATACATAGTATTGCCGTTTCCACCCCTTGATCTGCCCCTTCGCAAGGAGCTTTTGTTGCTTGCGAAGATCCACAAAGCGGTGCTTCCCTTGGTACATCCCACGGAAACGGCCTCGCAAGACTTCGCCATTTTTCATCTGCACGACGTACATATAGGCCCAATCGTTGTCGAGGACGCGACCCGACACAGGATGTGCTGGTGTATCTTCAAGATGCCAACGTCCCGATAATAGGGCATCTGCCAAAAAAACATAGTGAGGTTGGTCGGATTGACGGAAGAAACGATTGCCTGAAAAGATCGCAAAGATCAAAAAAGACACCACAAAGATCAACCACGGCCCACGTTTTCCCGCCAATATATCCAACAGATCGGCAGATGGGGCTGATTTTTCAGTTGTCTTGGAGGTTTCTTTAGACGAAGCGGCTGCGCTTTCCGACTGTTTTAGGGCGGCGGCAGCCGTAATCTCCGAAGCAGCGGGAGTATCCACAGATATCTTTGGTGTGGCAGGAGTTTTGGGTTTTGGTTGGGGTGGTTGTGTTGACTCGGTGGATGGGGAAGATATCAGCTCTTTTTTTGTGGAAAGTTCGGTAGATGGGGATTGTTCGACGTGAGAGGAGGCATCGGTGGAAACAGTAGCGACTACGCCTTGGTCTTTTTTTGTTTCCTCGACGGGTTGGGTGATCGCCGAACGAGTCGCAAGAGCGTCGAGATCCAGCCCCAAAGCCCTTTGGCGGGCGTTGGTAAACGTCGCAACATCGAGTTCTTGATCGCTATACAAATACAATGTGTTTTCAGGTGGATACATGGCCTCTTGGCGAAACCATAATGCCTCAGAAGGCTTTTTTGTCTCGTGTTGGTTCATCAAAAAGTCTCCGTGTGTGAAAGGCACAAACAAAAAACACGACCTGCCCTTGTTCTCGGACTCATCGCTATGATCGCGAAAAAGAGTCCGAGAGATGGGCGAAAAGAAAGATCACCACCAAACGTTGGGGGGATGATCTTCTTGTTCCCAAAAGGTCAACAAAGGAACGTCATCCAGATAGATCCCGTAGACAGGGGTTCGCGCTCCCAACACGCTGAGTGCGTGATAATGTTGGTTGCGCAACCACTTTTGGTGGATAAAGGCGATGTAACGGGTGGGTGGATAAGCGCTCCACGTCGCACGAATGCGCCCATCCATCAAGCCGTCCTGTAGATACATGCGGTATGAGTCATAATTTGTATCATGAAAATGCACCCACACAGGAGCGCGATCTTGCGCAGGTGCGTTTGGACTCGAACGCAAAGACCGATTCATCCAAGGCAAAGCATCCCGCATCGTCGTCGCCCAAAAAGCCCGCTGGAGCTTCCAATTGGCACTTCCACGAGGGCCGCCCACAAAGGTGTTGTAATAAGCCAGCCCATGCGGATGAGAACGCCAAAGGCCGATCAGCGCGGGGCTGAGAAACAAGCAAGCCAAGGCAATTGCAGAAACCTGATACACCCGCACGCTCTGAATCGACCACATGGCTCCCCACGACGACAAGAGCCGCTCAAAGGCCACCCCTCCCATCAACGCCAAAAACGGCCACGCAGGCATCCAATGTTTGGTCCCGCCAAAGATCGGCGTCGAAGGCAAGGCGATCACAGCGATCGGGATCAAAGCATTCAGCAGCCAAAAAAAGCCTGTCTTGTCCGCTGGGCCGACTGGACGGGGTTGATACTCATGCACGCGCTCTTCTCGCTGCTCCACAAACCAACGCTGGATATCCAGCCAGATATCCGCCAATCCACGTTGCAAAAGCATCGTCCCTTGGTGGACACGCTCGCCGCGTTGCCCGAAAAACACCGACCCCACAGAACCCACCAACCACAACAACACAAACGCGATCCCACCGAGCACAAACGGCACCAAACTGGCGATCATCAACACAAACAACAACAAGGGCCGAAACGACGCAAACAGCAAGCGCAAAAACACCACCACCCACCACAGCAGATGCGTCCCCATCCGCTGCTGTCGCAGCGAGATCCACACTCCCCCCAACATCAACACCATCGTCGCTGCCGGGAACGTCACGAGCGTCATCACAAACGGAAAGTGCCAAGGGAAGGGCGGTTCCATGTGCAAGATGCCAAAATAATAAGCGTCATAATGCACATGCGCCAAGTGAAACACCACATACTCTCGCAGCCAGAAAAAAGTGACGTTTTTCCACGACGCGATACTCAGCGGATTATCCGGCCACAACAGCGGCCACAACCCCACCAACAAGATCGGAGACAACACCAAGGTCCATGTCACCGCGCTTGGCAAGGGCTGAAAACGCACTTGATACGAACCACCCGGCAAGATCTTCAATCGAAACTGGTTCCAGTGCTGCGCCAACCAATACAACCCCAATGGCGCGGGCAAGATCCAAGCATTGTGCTTGGTCGCCAACGCCAACCCCGCAAAGACACCACACCAAAAACCCCATCCCGGCTGGCGCAAACTCTTCCAAAACGCATAACACACCAACAACCACAACGCACTGACCGGCACATCAAACGCCGCAAGATGCGCATGAAAGAAAAAGCGCGGAAGCAACATCAGCGAAAAGGCTGCAAACAACCCCACCCGCCGATTCCATACCTCCGTCCCCCACAAATACACCAACAAGATCATCAACGCCGCCCAACACATCCCGGGAAACCGATACGCCGTCGCGTTGGACATCCATTTCAAGGTGTCCGCAAACAACCACCACGACGCACCCATCAATAGCTTGGCCAATGGTGGATGCTCGTTGTTGTAACGCCAATAATGCTCGATGCGTTGGCGTTGCAAGGAACGCAATTCCTTGCGATGACGCACCTCCCCCACCAACTCCTTCACCCAGCTAATGTAGCGGTGTCCCGCCACAAAATAATACCCCTCATCTCGGGCATAGCCCATCTGCGTTGTACCCAACAAAAACAACAAATAACCGATCGCTAACGCCCATCCTATCGGGATATCCAATGCGGGTCGATACACTCGACCATAATTTTCTACCATCTCGCCTCGCTCCGTTCTCCGTCTCGCTACCCGATCTGCACCACAGATCCCGACCACCTTTTCGTCAAGCCGCTTCTGCTTCCATGCGTGCGGTGGGGCATCGTTATAGCACAAATCACCCCCCGCGATACAACGACGCAATCCTTCTCCACACAACCTCCGCACACCCTTTTCTTGGCCCCAAGCCTCTTTTCGTGGTATCCTGCCGCTCTCTCGCTGCCCCGCATCGGGGATTCCCCAGAGAGTACGAGGACTTGGATGGCTATTCAGACGCACTTCAAACAATACGAGATCGTCGACAAGATCGGCGACGGTGGCATGGCGGAAGTCTTGCTCGGTCGCTCGGTCGGTCCCCAAGGCTTCCAGCAAAAAGTTGCGATCAAACGCTTGCACCCTCACATCGCCCGCAATCGCAACAACGTCAAGATGTTCATCCACGAAGCCCGCCTAATCGCTCGCCTACAACACCCCAATATCGTCCGCATCTTCGACTTCGGCGAAACCGAAGAAACCTATTACATCGTCATGGAGTACGTCGATGGCCTCAGCCTTACCGACCTACTCCAGCGCAGCGCAATCTCACAAATCCCTCTTCCCCTTCCCATCGGCGTTTACATCATTAGTGAGATCCTCGAAGGACTCCAACACGCCCACACCGCCAACGATGCCGATGGGCAACCCCTTCACCTCGTTCACCGCGATCTCAGCCCCGACAACATCCTTCTGAGTCGCGAAGGCGAAGTCAAACTCTCCGATTTTGGAATCGCAAAAAGTCGTATCCAAGAGCACCAAACCCAAACGGGCATGACCAAAGGCAAGATCCTTTATATGTCCCCCGAGCAGTGCTACGGACGCGAACTCGACCATCGTTCCGATATCTTTTCGATGGGCAACTTGCTTTTCGAGGTCTGCACCCTCGAACGCCTCTTTATGAGCAAAGATATCGCTTCCGTCGCCATGGCGATCTGCCACGGCCCCATCAAATCCCCCTCCTCCATACGCGCAGGCTTTCCCATCGAACTCGAAGCCATTATCCTCAAAGCCCTCGAAAGACCGCTTGAATCGCGCTTTCAATCCGCCAAAGAGATGGTTCGCGCTATCAAGCAATTCATGCAAAGCCACGAATACTACGTCTCTCGCGACGATATCAAAGCCTTCATCGAGCTATTACTCTTTGAAGGCACCATCGCCGAACAACAGATCGCCTCCCTTGATCTCCCTCACTCGGGCCCCATGAACGCCCCCCTACCCTCCGTCTCTCAAAATATCCGCATCCAAACTCCCCCACACCCCGTCAATTATATCCCTCTCACTCCTCTTCCTTTTCATGTCCGCCTCCGCCCTTCCAATCCTCCCCCCGTTCAGACCTCACCACCTCCACGCGCCCTCTACATCGCACTTTTGTGTATGTTTCTTGTCACTTTCTCCGGATTTACCGTCCTTTGGCTGCTCTTGTTGGCGTAACCCACCACCCTCCCGCTCTTCGCTGCTCACTCTTCCATTTCGCGTAGAACTTACACCTAACGCCGCACCTACCGCCGCCTAACGACGACGTCTACGAGGTTTCTTTTTCTTCTTTTTCTTCTTTTTCTGTTTGTCTTTTTCTTCTTTTTGCGCGAGGTCATCAGATTCTTTGTTGGCTTTTTTCGCGGCGTCTTCCTTGAGCACAAGCTCGATCTTGTTCACAAAAAGCTTTGCTTGTTCGTGTCCATTGTCGATCTTGAGAACATCCAAGAACCGCTCCTTGGCTTTGTCGTACGCTTTGGCCTCGAACAATTGTTGTCCCATCTCCAGCGGAGAAGCCACCCGCACCTGTTGTGCGAGCCGTTGAAGCAATTTCTCCAGTTTTTTCGCGCTATCCGTAAAACGCCGCGCTTCTTTGAGCGCATCCAAGGCGTCCAGATACATCTTTTCTTGGTAATAGGCTCGTGCGATCTGGTAGTAACGCAAGACCTTGTCGATCTCGGGGGGGCTGAATTCTTGAGGGATCAGTTCTTGGAGGCGTTGTTTGGTTTCTTCGGTCTCTGCGCGTTTAATGCGCGGATAAAACACAAAAAAGATCACCAGTTGGATCGCCAGCAACAAGCCCGCCAAACCAAAGATCCAACGCGCAAGGCGCGCCATCGGATCCACCGCAGGCATCACCCCCGAACGCAACAACGCATCCGAAGCCGCCGGTATCCCTCCGCTACCCAAGCTCGTCTCGTGCAAGATCTTTTCAGAAAGCAACAAGTACATCGTCCGAAACTCCGGTCGATTCGGATGATTCTGCAAAAGATTCGCCAGCCAACGCTGCGCTGCCTCATATTTCTTTTCGTGGTACAGGCGCAAGACGGTTCCAAAATCCTCGGAAGCCTCGTTTGGATTGATCCCCCACGCCAACAATTCTTGGATCGTTCCCTGATAACTGAGCGCGATCAGATTTCCGGGTTCCTCGCGCAAGATCGACTCAAACAATTGCATGCTTTCGCGCAAGGTTCCCTGCAAAAAGTTGCGAATCGCTTCTTCTTCTCGGGTATTTGGTGGGCGATTCAATGAAACGGTTTCGCTCATTTTGATCTTTTCCTACGATTCTTCTAGAGATACACAACCCCAACACGACAAAAG
>Ga0154020_10003970_pt1 | contig 17661 bp, 12 predicted proteins | sample Klosneuvirus_201_FD_109709 | JGI IMG/M metagenome (GOLD analysis project Ga0154020, IMG submission 109709) | Active sludge microbial communities from wastewater, Klosterneuburg, Austria - Klosneuvirus_20160825_MG | ecosystem: Engineered > WWTP > Aerobic digester > Activated sludge | place...
CAAAAATAAACCCCTGGTTTAAAACCCTGCCTTTGCAGCAGTTCATTTAACAAAAGATTCGGAGTATAGTTCTTAGTCAGGAGTCATTAGTCGGGAGTCATTAGTAGAAAATACTAACCACCAGCGAATGACTAGTGACTACCGACTTTCTTAAAGCGTACGCTTAACTTCAATTTCCTCAAAAGCTTCCACGATATCGCCTACTTTTATGTCGTTGTAGTTCCTGATCGTTAACCCGCATTCCATACTTGATGTTACTTCCTTTGCATCGTCTTTAAAACGCTTTAAGCTGCCCAGTTCCCCGGTAAAGATCACAATACCATCCCGGATGAGCCTGATGCGGTTATTCCTGGCCATTTTACCATCCAGTACAAAACAACCGGCAACACTGGCTTTATCAAATTTGTATACTTCCCGTATTTCCACATTACCCAGTATCTTTTCTTCAACACTTGGTTCAAGCATCCCTTCCATGGCACTCTTGATCTCTTCAATGGCATTGTAAATGATGGAGTATAATTTGATCTGTATGGCTTCCTGCTCAGCCAGTTTAGCTGCATGCATGGAAGGCCTTACATTAAAGCCAATGATAATGGCATCGGATGCATTGGCCAGTGTAACGTCACTTTCTGTAATGGCACCAACGGCTTTATGAATTACTTTAATTACAATCTCTTCTGTACTTAATTTTTGCAGTGAGTCACTCAACGCTTCTACCGAACCATCCACATCACCTTTAATAATAACATTCAGTTCTTTAAAGCTTCCCAATGCCAGGCGGCGCCCGATCTCATCCAGTGTAATGTGTTTTTTGGCACGCATCCCCTGTTCACGCAATATCTGTCCGCGTTTATAGGCATTTGAACGGGCATCGCTTTCGTTTTCATAAACTTTAAATGTTTCGCCTGCCTGTGGAGCACCGTTTAATCCCAGTATCAATACCGGTGTTGACGGTGGTGCTTTTTCAACCCGCTGGTTACGCTCGTTGTACATGGCTTTTACCTTACCAAAATTCTGTCCGGAAACGATCATATCGCCAACCTTTAATGTTCCGTTCTGTACAAGAATGGTTGCTACATAACCGCGTCCCTTATCCAGGGTTGCTTCAATCACTGTTCCGCTGGCTTCCCTGTTGGGGTTTGCCTTCAGTTCCAGGATATCTGTTTCCAGCAATATCTTTTCCATCAGCAGGTCAACATTCATCCCGCTTTTAGCGCTTATTTCCTGGCTTTGAAATTTACCTCCCCAGCTTTCTACCAATACATTCATACCGGCAAGCTGTTCTTTTATTTTTTCGGGATTGGCCCCGTCCTTATCCATTTTATTGATGGCAAAAACCATCGGTACATTGGCAGCCTGCGCATGGGAAATGGCTTCCTTTGTTTGCGGCATTACCGCATCATCAGCGGCAACAACAATTACCGCAATATCGGTAACCTTGGCACCACGGGCACGCATAGCTGTAAAGGCTTCGTGGCCCGGCGTATCTAAAAATGCGATGTTCCTGCCGTCTTTCAGGGTTACTTCATACGCGCCGATATGTTGTGTAATACCTCCTGCTTCACCTGCAATAACATTGGTATTCCGGATATAATCCAGCAGGGATGTTTTACCATGGTCTACGTGACCCATGATGGTAACAATGGGTGCCCTGGGCCTTAAATTTTCCTCGCTGTCCTCTTCATCATCATGATCCAGGTCGCCGGCATCTTCCACACCAATGAATTCCACTTCGAAATTAAATTCGCTGGCAACGAGTTCTATCACATCTGCTTCCAGCCGCTGGTTGATAGAAACCATGATTCCGAGGCTCATACATTTACTGATCACATCTGCAAAACTAACATCCATTAAACCTGCCAGTTCACTAACAGAAATATATTCTGTTACCTGCAGTTTATTGCCTTGTTCTGCCCCGGAACCTGCCAGTTCAGCATGCTCATCACGTTTTGCTTTACGGTATTTGGCCTTTAAGCTTTTGCCACGGCCGCCGGCACCGGCTAATTTTGCCTGTGTTTCTTTTAGTTTATCCTGGATCTCCTTTGCATCAATTACTTTATCTTCCCGGCGTCCCGTGCCTGTACCGGTTCCGGTACCCGGACGGTTAAACCTGCCGCCACCAGCCCGGTTAGATGCCCCGGTTCCCGTTGTACTTCCGCCCGGTCTCCTGGGTGGTGTTGACGGGGGTACAGCAGCACCCGGCTTTTTTTCCATGGGAATACGCTTACGCTTGCGTTTTTCATCAATGCCTTTTTTAGGCCTTGTATCATTATCAACAGGCAGGTCGATCTTTCCCATGATCTTGGGCCCGGTTAATTTTTTTGCTTTTATGTTTTCAATGACCGGTGATTCGTCTTCTTTGACTTCCTTTACCGGCGCTTCGGCCTTTATTTCAACAACTGCTTCGGCTTCTTTTTCCGGTTCAGCCTTTTTGGCTTTTTTAGCGGTTGCGGCTTTTTTGGCTTCCTCTTTTTCCGCTTCTGTTTCTTTTTCTGTTTCTTTTTCAGGCGCTTTTTTAGCAGATTTTTTTGGCCTGGTAGATGAGTCTATTTTATCGAGGTCGATCTTATCCAGCACTTTGGGTGTTTCCAGTTCCGGTGCTTTTACTTTGGTTAAGGCAGATTCGGCCGGCTCGGGTTCTTTAGCTGTTTCTTTTATTTTTTCTTTAACCGGTTCTTTAACCTCTTCTGTTACTTCGGCTGCCGGTTTTTCTGCTTCAGCAGGTAATGGTTTTTGCCTGGTATCTTTTTTTATAGATATATCCAGCTCGTCTTTTTTCTTCTTGGGCTCACTTACACTGGCACCTTTGGGAAGGTCGATCTGCATGGCTTTTTCATGTGCTACTTTATCCTGCTGAAACTCCGATTGCAAAATACGGTACATCGTCTCCGATAATTTTGTGGTGGGTTTCAGCTCTTCATTAATCCCCTTTGACACAAGGAAATCTATCAAGGTATTTGTACCTATATTAAATTCCTTGGCCGCAGCCATTAACCTTGGTGTTGTTACTTCTGACATTCTTTTTTTGTTTGTCCCGCCTGAGGCGGGACTGATTTTTCTTTTGAGTATTCTAAATAAACTTCCCGTGTAATTTAAAATCCAGTTCTTATTCTTTTCCAAATTCTTCAGTCAATATTCTTCTTACGTCATCTATTGTTTCTTTTTCCAGGTCTGTTCTGCGTTCCAGTTCTTCGGCAGTTAATTCAAGTACCGAGCGGCCGGTATCACAACCAACCCTTTTCAGTTCGTCAATGATCCATGGTTCTATCTCGTCGGTGAATTCATCCAGGTCAATATCAAATTCTTCCACTTCGCCTTCATTATCGCGGAATACATCAATTTCGTAGCCGGTAAGTTCACAGGCCAGTTTGATGTTAACGCCCCTGCGGCCAATGGCCAGGGATACCTGGTCGGGTTTTAAATATACATTGGCATGCATTTTTTCATTATCCAGTTCCATGCTGGTAATCTTGGCCGGTGTTAATGAACGCTGGATCATCAGTTGGGTGTTGCTGGTCCAGTTGATCACATCAATATTTTCATTCTTCAATTCACGTACAATGCCATGAATGCGGCTTCCCTTCATACCCACACAGGCACCCACCGGGTCGATCCTGTCATCATAACTTTCAACGGCAACTTTTGCCCTTTCGCCCGGGTCGCGTACAATTTTCTTAACAACAATCAGGCCGTCAAAAATTTCAGGCACTTCTATCTCCAGTAATTTTTCGAGGAATGCCGGGCTGGTTCTTGAAATGATAATGACCGCCTGGCTGTTTTTTAATTCCACTTTTTTTACAACACCTCTTACGGTTTCGCCTTTCTTGAAATAATCGGTAGGTATCTGCTCAGATTTGGGCAACAGCATTTCATTTCCTTCCTCATCGAGCAACAGCACTTCTTTTTTCCAAACCTGGTATACTTCGCCGCTTACAATTTCACCAACACGCTCTTCGTATTTTTTGATCAGGATATTCTTCTTGAGATCATTGATACGTGCGGCCAGTGTTTGTTTGCCGGCCAGTATGGCACGTCGGCCAAACTCTTTCTGAATATCCACTTCCTCGTACAGTTCTTCTCCAACCTGGTAATCAGGCTCGATCTTGATGGCATCTTTATATTCAATTTCGGTAAGCGTGTTATACAGGTCATCGTCATCAACAATGGTACGGCGACGGAAAATTTCCAGGTCACCTTTCTGATCATTAACAATTACATCAAAACATTCGTCGCTGCCGTATTTTTTACGGATGAGTGTTTTAAAAACATCTTCCATAACTTTCATCAGCGTAGGCCGATCAATGTTTTCCGCTTCTTTAAATTCCTGGAAGGAATCAATTAAATTAATACTTGCCATATTCCGCTCCGGCCTCATTCCCCGCCGGGGTAGGGGTTTTGTTTAATAATTAGAACTTGATCTGAACTTTTGTCTGTTTAATATCATTAAAAAAAATGTCATCCTTTTTTACCACTGCCTTTTTCCCTTTCCCTTCGGTATATTCTATGGTAATTTTTTCTTCGGTTACCTCTGTGAGCCTGCCTTCTTTTTTCACATCATCATTGGTTATTACTTCCACTTCCCTGCCGGTATTTTTTTTGTATTGTCGCAGCAGTTTTAATGGCTCATCCAGCCCGGGGCTGCTCACTTCCAGCGAAAAATCACCTTCGGGATACATGCCCATTTCTTCCATGATCTTATACAGGGCCCGGTTTATTTTAATGCACTTTTCAATCCCAAGCCCGCTATCCGCATCTAAATATATTTTAAAATTGTTGGTTGGCTTTATTTTTATGGAAACCAAAAAAATATCGTCAAAAAGCAATGGCCCGATCAGTTTTTCTACCGCCTGTATTTGTGTGTCCTGAGTCATGATAAAAGAAGAAGGGAACGCCACCGTCCCCTTCCTTTACTTCTTTGTCTGCTGCAAATATAGGCAATGCCCCTGTAATTGCCAAAATGAATGGGATTTCGGGTAATTTTTACCGGTAAAATTTTAACAGGGCCGCATTTGTTTGATTTATAACTTTGCGGCATGGGATTGATCAGGGTAATATTTGAGCTTTTGGTACTGTACCTGTTGTATAAACTGATATTTGACTTTATTATACCGGTATATAGAACCACCAAACAGGTGAATAAAAAAATGGGAGAAATGCAAAGCCGGATGAATGAGCAAATGAACCAGCAAGCCGGTGGTCAGCCGGGTACCCAAAAGGAAAGCCAAACCAAACCAAGCAGGGAAGATTATATTGAGTTTGAGGAAGTTAAGTAGTACGAATCTACCTTCGCTAAAAGCTACGGTAGATAAATTGGCAATAAGCAATTGGCAACAGGCAATAAATCCATACCGTTTAAAAAGAATTTATCTCCAGCATTTCTATTCTTTCGGTTGGTAAAAGAAGGTGGGTTTTAAATCCCAGTTTTTGGGCTGTTTCAATATTTGCCAGCGTATCATCAATAAAGAGCGTTTCGGCTGCAACCAGGTTTTCTTCCTGCAAAGCAAATTGAAATATTTGTTCGCCGGGCTTGCGAAGGCCTACTTCACTGCTGTACCAGGCTTTTATAAAATACGCATCCAGCAAAGGTTTCCCGGTTTCCCTGGTAAATAATGATTTAAAGTATTTTAAATGAATGTTGTTGGTATTGCTTAACAGGTACAGTTTGTAATCAGCAGAAAGTTTTTCCAATATCTCCAGGCTTTCTTTCCTGAAACTTAAAATGAGGGCATTCCAAGCCTGGTCTATCTCTTCATTAACAATAGTATGCCCTGTTCTTTTTTTTATGGCTGCATAAAAATCAGTTTCGCTTATTGTACCCGTTTCCAGCTTTTCAAACAGTTCATCGGCTTTAAACTGCGAAAACATGTCTTCAAAGTCATCTATGCCGCGGTTTTTGAACGCATCAATGCTTTTTTGATAGTCAATATCAAGTAAAACGCCCCCGAGATCGAAAATAATATTCTTAATCATTTTGCTCATTTAATCAACTCAAAATTATCCTTTAAACGGATATCTTCTGATGAAGCCCCGATCATTATTTCAAAATCACCCGGCTCTGCCACCCATTGCAATTGCTGATTATAAAAGGAAAGTTTTTCCCTGTTGATGAAAAACATCAGCAGCCTATTTTCTCCCGGCTTTAATTTTACTTTTATAAAATCTTTTAACTCTTTTACCGGCCGCACAACTGATCCAACCTTATCACGGATATATAATTGTACAATTTCTTCACCTTCATATTTTCCGGTATTGGTAACCACAACTGCAGCTGTCAGTTCTTCATGTGCTTTTAACTTCTTTTTACTTAGTTGCAGGTTGCTGTATTGGAAATGGGTATAGCTTAACCCATACCCAAATTCATACCGGGGAAATACAGACAGGTCGTTATAAGATGAATTGTAATTACGGTTGCTGTCGTTGGTTGCCGGCCTCCCGGTATTAAAATGACTGTAGTAAACGGGTATCTGCCCCACACTGTAAGGAAAACTCATAGGCAATTTTGCAGAAGGGTTGTAATCGCCAAACAACACATCGGCAATAGCATTACCGGCCTCGCTGCCCAACCACCAGGTGTATAAAATGGCTGACGCATTGTCGGCTGTATAATTAAATACCAACGGCCTGCCTGCGTTGAGCAGTACAACAACCGGTTTTCCGGTAGCTAAAAGTTCTTTCAAAAGATCTTCCTGTACACCGGGTATATTAATATTGCTGCGGCTTTTTGCTTCGCCGCTCATATCCCTTCTTTCGCCAATGCTCAGAATTACCACATCCGATTTTTTTGCTGCCTCAACCGCTTCGGCAAAACCGCTTTTATCGTCGCCTTCAATTTCACAACCCATTGCATACAGCAGCGTTGTGCCTGTACCAATTTTATTTTGTAAGCCCTCCCATTGCGATACAATAAAGTTTGAATCCACTCCCGGTACTTCTACATCCCAAAAGCCTTTGTTTTGTTTTACAGCTTTCACCAGCGGGCCTATAAATGCAATGGATTTTATATTTTTCGATAAGGGCAAAATATTTTTTTCCTGCCCCGGCAGACCGGCGTTCTTCAGTAACACAATACTTTTTGCAGCCATTTCCCTTGCAATTTTTGTGTGTGCCGGGTTATTTAATGCAGCCTGCTCCCTTGCTGCATCGCAGAATTTATAAGGATCATCAAACAATCCCAGTTCAAATTTCTTGCGTAAAATTCTTTTCACCGCATCATCAATTAATGCAACCGGTACTTTTTTATCTTTTACCAGCTGAGCCAAATTATTTTTGTAACAACGGCTTTCCATGTCCATATCGCTTCCGGCGGTAATGGCAGATAAAGCTGCCTCATATTCATTCTTTACATTGCCGTGATTTATCATTTCGCCAACCGATCCCCAGTCGCTTACAACAAAGCCTTTAAAGCCCCATTTTCCTTTCAGGATATCACGCTGCAGGTATTTATTGCCGGTTGCCGGAACACCATTCAGGTCATTGAATGAATTCATGAAGGTAGCAGCACCTGCATCAAGGGCCGCTTTAAAAGGAGGCAGGTACACTTCCCACAAAAGCCGGTCGCTCATGTCAACAGAATTATAATCCCTGCCGCCAATGGCAGCACCATAAGCAGCAAAATGTTTGGCACAGGCCATCACCGAATTAATATCGCCCAGCTTATTTCCCTGGAAGCCTTTTACCCTGGCAAAAGCAATCCGGGAACCCAGGTATGGATCTTCACCTGCTCCTTCCATAACCCTTCCCCATCGTGGATCACGGGCAATATCAACCATGGGCGCAAAGGTCCAGTTAATGCCTGCAGCGCTTGCTTCGGTTGCAGCAGTTCTTGCAGATAACCGGATGGCTTCCATATCCCAACTGCATGCTTCGGCCAGCGGAATGGGAAATGTTGTTTTGTATCCATGAATAACATCCTGCCCAAATAACAAAGGAATTTTTAAGCGTGACTGCATGGCGATGTTTTGCCAGGTTCTTGTTCTGATGGTTCCCACACAATTTAACAGGGAGCCCACCTGTCCCTTGAGTACCTGTTGCTTTTTTGTACTGTCTAATGTAACCGGGCCGGTGGCATTCCAGTCGTCGTTGTATTGATTAAGCTGGCCTATCTTCTCATCCAGTGTCATCAGTTTTAAAACCGAATCAACCCGTTGATCAATGGTCTTCCCTGCCTTACCGGCAGGCAGGTTTTGTGCTCCACAAATATGAAACTGTAACAGGGTAATTAACAAAAGACAAATTTTCTGAAAAACAAATTTTCTCATTCCCTTTATTTAACCCAGTTGATGCTGGCTTTTTTTACATCGTTTGAATTGGTACCGATCATGATCTCAAAATCTCCTGCTTCCCAATCATACTTCAAATCGTAATTATAAAATTTAAGATCATTGGGGCTAATGCTGAAAGAAACAGTTTTTGTTTCTCCGGCTTTTAATTCAATCTTTTGAAAGCCTTTTAATTCTTTTACCGGCCTGGTAACACTGCCTACTACATCACGGATGTATAATTGCACCACTTCCTTGCCATCGTATTTACCGGTATTTGTAACGTTGATGGTTGCGGTTAATGTTTGATTGCCTTTTAAAGCATTACTACTAAGTTTAAGATTGCTGTAACCAAATGATGTATAACTCAATCCATAGCCAAAAGGATAAACCGGATCGTTTGATACATCTAAATAATTGGAGCGGAATTTTTCAAACCATTTACCTGGCTTTAATGCACGGCCAGTGTTTTTGTGTGCATAATAAATAGGTACCTGGCCTACGTTCTGCGGAAAAGTAGTAGACAATTTTCCGCTTGGATTTACATCACCAAACAAAACATCAGCAATGGCATAGCCGGCTTCGCTGCCACCAAACCAAACATTGAGAATAGCAGGCACATTGTCATTTTCCCATTTCAGTGCCAGCGGCCTTCCTGTAAACAATACCAATACAACAGGCTTGCCTGTTTGTAACAGGGCTTTCAGCAGATCCTGCTGGGATTGTGGTATTGAAATATTACTACGGCTTGATGATTCTCCGCTCATCTCTGCCGATTCACCCAATGCTGCGATGATCACATCAGACTGTTTGGCTATGTCCAATGCTTCCTGTAAAATTACTGCTGCAGGGCGACTGTCTCTGTGCAATGACTTACCAAACATGCCTGCCCTGTCTTCAAACAAACTATCTTCATCAAGATTAGCGCCACGTGCCTGTAAAAATTTAACCTGGCTGCCTGCTACTTCTTTTAAGCCTGTTAACAATGATGTTGCTTTTGAAAAATCTGCCGCCACACTCCAGGTACCTGGCATATTTTCTTTATTATCTGCCAGCGGACCAATAACAGCAACGGTTCCGCTTTTCTTTAATGGCAATACATTGTTACTGTTTTTCAGCAATACAAAACTTTGTGTAGCAGCAGCCCGTGCCACAGCCCTGTTTTCTTTTGTAAATATTTCTGTTTTAGCACGATTCACGTTGCAATATTTATATGGATCATCAAACAATCCCAATTTATATTTTGCTTCCAGTATTCTCCTGCAGGCGGCATCAATTTGTGCAAGGGTTACTTTACCTTCTTTTAAAGATCGTTTGCTTGTGTTCAGTAAACTTTCGCTAACCATGTCCATATCAATGCCTGCCATCAATGCCCTTGCAGCAACTGTTTGGGTATCACCAATACCATGCTCAACCATTTCGGTAATGCCGGTATAATCGGTAACCACGAAACCTTTAAAGCCCCACTGCCTGCGAAGTACCTCGGTCATTAACCATTTACTGGCAGTAGCCGGCACACCATCTACATCATTAAAAGAAGCCATCACCGATCCAACGCCTGCATCAACCGCCGCTTTATAAGGTGGCAAATATTCATTGTACATCCGCATGCGGCTCATGTCTGTTGTGTTGTAATCACGACCAGCTTCTGCCGCACCATACATGGCATAATGTTTTACACATGCCATGATGCTGCTATTGCTTGTATAGTCACTACCCTGGTAACCGTTAACCATGGCCTTTGCTATTTGCGAACCAAGGTAAGGATCCTCACCGCTCCCCTCCGCAATTCTTCCCCAGCGTGGGTCACGGGCAATATCCACCATGGGCGAAAATGTCCAGTTAATACCATCAGCACTGGCTTCAATAGCCGCAATTCTTGCACTGCGTTTTATTAGATCCATATCCCAGCTGCAACTTAATCCAAGCGGAATGGGGAATACGGTCTCATATCCATGTATCACATCCATACCAAATATCAAAGGTATTTTTAACCGGCTTTTTTCTACCGCCAGCTTTTGCACTTCTTTAATTTTTGCAACCGATTTAATGTTAAACAGGCCACCTACTTTACCCTGTTCAATTTTTTTTGCAATATCCGAATTGCCTGCCTGGCCCGTAACAATATCACCCGATCCCGGTAAATTCAATTGCCCCAGTTTTTCTTCCAGTGTCATTTTCTTCATCAATGCATCAATAAAGGTTTTCATTTTTGCGTCCTGGGCAAATGAAGTGATCGAAATAATACACAGGGCAAAAAGGGCTATTTTCTTCTTCATAAAAAAATTTTTAAAGCGTATTGGTTTTTATAATTATTTGTTTTTATAAGTTAAGCAACATTGTATTACGGGTAGTTTTTAATATTTTTAATATCCGCTGAACCTGCCGGCATTAAGCTTACTGCACATCCGCCACCAGGCGCCAGTTTTAATTTCAATATTGTTTTGGCATCAGCAATAAATTTTTCAATCACATAAGCCTCCGGATCATTTTTCCAATGGGCATTATCTGCATCTCTATAAATAACAGCTATATATTTTTTACCGGCATCTAAAAAATCCAAAGACAATACAGCTTTACGGCTGTTTTCATCGGTTATTGCGCCAATGAACCAGTTGTCTTTCCCTTTTGCTTTTCTTGCTGTGCTGATATAATCCCCGGGTTCCGCTTCCAGTATTTTTGTATCATCCCAGTCTACGGCAACATCCTTAATAAACTGAAATGCATCCAAATGACTTTCATAATTTTCGGGCAGATCGGCAGCCATTTGTAATGGACTGTACATGGTAACATACAATGCCAGTTGCTTGGCAAGCGTGGTATGTACCTGTTCCTTTTTGGCAGTGTCGTAATAATTCATTTTTATTTTAAAGACGCCCGGTGTGTAATCCATAGGGCCACCCATTAATCTTGTAAATGGTAAAATGGTTTCATGATCGGGTGGATTACCGGAACTCCAGGCATTAAATTCATTTCCCCTTGCCGCTTCGCATGCAAGGTAATTTGGATATGTACGGTGCAAACCCGTTGGCCTTACCGGCTCATGCTGATCAACCATGATCTGGTACCCTGCTGCTTTTGCTATAGCTCTTTCGTAATGTTTTACCATCCATTGTCCGTCGTGATGTTCTCCACGGGGTATAATTTGTCCTACATAACCTGATTTTACCGAATTGTAATTGTTGCTTTTCATAAAGCGGTAAGCAGAATCCATCCAGCGTTCGTAATTGGTAACAGAAGATGAGGTTTCATGGTGCATGATCATCTGTACCTTTTTTGATACTGCGTAAGCTGTAATTTCTTTTACATCAAAATCAGGATAAGGTGTTACAAAATCAAACACATCTTCTTTCCAGTTGCCAAACCAGTCTTCCCAGCCGGCATTCCAGCCTTCTACCAGTACGGCATCTATACCATGCTTTGCAGCAAAATCAATATATCTTTTAACGTTGGCTGTGTTGGCGCCGTGTGGCACCCTTGTTACCTGTTGCGAACCTACCTGGCTGCCGCTGTAATCCCAGCTGCTTTTACCTACATGCAACTCCCACCAAACTCCAACAAATTTTTGTGGTTTTATCCAGGATGTGTTTACAATTTTTGAAGGCTCATTTAAATTCAGGATCATTTTAGAAGCAAGTATATCAGTTGCCTTATCGCTTACAATAACAGTACGCCAGGGCGTTTTTGATGGTGTTTGCAGGTAAGCTTTATTGCCAACGGCATCCGGAACCAAATGCGCATTGAATGTGTTTACCTTTTTATCAATCACCAGGTTCATGGCCGGGTAATTTACCAATGCCGCTTCGTGAATATTGATATACAGGTTTTCGCCGGTCTTCATCATCAGGGGTGTTTGCACACCATTTGCATTAAAATAGGTTTTTGCATGTATCTCCTGCGAAAATTTCCCACCTGTTGCATCAATCTCATCCAGGTTACTGGTATAGTATGCATACTCATTGGTGTCGTAATCACCGGGTATCCAAAAAGTTTTATGATTACCGGTTAAAGCAAACTGTGTTACTTCTTCTGCTACAATAAAATGGTTAAGTTTTGGCTGCCCGGGAAATTCATACCTGAAACCAAGCCCGTCATTAAACAGTTTAAAAACCATATTCACCAATATTTCATCTTTGGTTTTAAGCTTTAAAAGCAGTTGCCGGTAGTTATTCCTGATCTGTTTAACTTCTCCCCATACCGGTGTCCAGTTTTCATCGGTGGTTGTAATATTTTTTTCTACCAGATCAAATGAATTCAGCTGCAGGGCAGGGCTTTTTAAAATAATACCCAGCACCGATCTTTTAATAACCGGTTTGCTTTTATAATCCAGTTCGTAATAAAGATTTCCGGCACTGCCTGCAGGCCCGTTTAAAATGATCTTACATACCAGGTTTTTATCCGGGGATTCTATCCTGATTGTATCACCGGCAAAAGATGTGAGTACACATAAAAAAGAAAGAGAAAAAAGTAAATCACGCTTTTTCATATTTGCCTTTTAATTTTTATTGAGATTGGGTTTTATAATTTTTTGCCAGATGGCATAGCCTTTGGCATTCATGTGCAGCTTATCATCCAGGAAAATATCCGGATCGGGAGTTCCGTCTTGCTGCAACATGGCATGATACACATCAATATAAGCAGTACGTTTTTTCGTTGCCAGAAAATTCTTTATCATCTCATTCGCTGCTTCAAATTTCGCCAACAGCTTTGTTCTTGAGGGGCTGGGTTTCATTGATACGTAAGCGATCGGAACTTTCTTATACCGGCTTCTGATGATAGTAAAAAGTTCCATAAAACGCCGGGTAACCTGCGCAGGTGAAAGTGTATCGTTGCCTGCAAAATCATTCTCACCGCAATAAATAACAATTTGCTTAGGCCTGTAAGGAAGAATAATATCACCTGCATATCGAATAACATCCGGGAATGCAGAGCCGCCAAAGCCGCGGTTGATGATGGTATAGCCAGGAAAATAACCGGGCATATCTTTCCACATCCTGAAAGAAGAGCTGCCTACAAAAAGAATGGCTTTAGCAGGAGGAAAAGAAATGGAATCCTGCTTTTTAAATGCAGCGATCTCGCTGGCAAATGGCTGTGCCGGAGCAGTTGTGTAAGCAAACGCAAACCATAAAATTATAACCGCTTTCAAAAATAATTTACTCAACTTTTTGGATTTTTGTTTTTTCTGAAACGCCGTTCTCATTTATTGCTTCAATGGTAAAGTAATATGGCTTTTGACTGTCCATTGCCTTGAACCAATATTCATTAAGATCATGGATCATGATACTATTGTACAATTTATCGGGTTCCACTCCGTAATAAAGATTGTAGGCAAAAGCATTATCCGTTGGATTCCATTTTATATAAGCACTGCGTTTGTCTTTTTCGGTTCTTAACACGATCAGGTTTTTCACGGCAGCTGGTTTTTTACCATTGCCGTTTCCAAAAACACGCAAGCCACTAACAGCAAATTTGCCGGTGGGCATGTGAATATTCTCCAGCCTGATAAATCTTGCCTGCACCGGCTTTTCGAGTTCTATATAATCATGCGGCACATCTGTTTTATTATTGCTTTTGTCAACCAGCACATCCCATTTTTTTCCATCAACCGATAAATAAATTTTGTACTGGTGATACGTAGTTGTTTGTTTGCCTAAAAATTCAGCGTCCTGGTCGGCATAATTTATTTGTATGGCATTTACGGTAGAAATATTGCCCAGGTCGGTCTGTATCCACTCGCCTTTATCGGCACTTGCTGCACTCCAGTATGTTTTTATACTTTCATCTACTGCATTGTTTGCATAATAACTGCCTAAGGTTGATGAGACGGTAACCGGTTTTTTATAGTTCAATAAATACCATCCTGCAAATGCACCATGCGCTTTACCGGTATTGCCCGGCAGGTATTGGGGGTAATCACCAAATGTTGTGTTGCACCACATCACATCATCCTTATCAAAACCAGCGGGCCAGATACCGATCCTTCTTTCAAAAGTATTTTTAACGCAAACGATGCTTGTAGATACATGCCAGTAATTGTTCTGCCTGTCCATAAAAGTAGAGCCATGCCCTGCACCTCTTGAAAAGCCACCTGCCTTCATACTTAACGGATCTGATTGTGGCGTAAAACCACCAAGCGGATTATTGCCAACCACAACTCCATCGGCATAGCCGCTGAACTCGGTACCCGGTGCACCGTATTGTAAATAATATTTTCCGTTATGCTTCGTCATGGTTGCCCCTTCTATAAAAGCATCTAAAAAAGTATTGTCCATCAGTTCACCAAAGCGTTGCCATCCATAGCGCCAGCCCTGCAGCGAGTACATTTCTTTCCTGGTGCCGATTGGCTGAAAAGTTTTCCTGTTCAGCTCTACTCCATACAATGGAAATACATTGCTGCTGCCATTATACATATACAACCTGCCATCATCATCTGTAAAAAATGCAGGATCCCAGCCGCCAATATCAAAACTATCAACCAATGGTTTCCACTCGTTGCCTTTGGGGTTGGTACTCATCCATAAAGTAAACCTGCTGGTATAGGTTGATCCAAAAACGATCATCGTATCGCCAACAATACCCACAGCCGGTGCACACAGTTCATCGTAAACGCCGCCGTTCCAGGGACGGAGAAATTTTTTGGAAACAAAATTCCATTTCAGCATATCGCTGCTCCACCAGTATCCCCATTGGTTGGTGCTGAACAGAAAATAATCGCCTTTATAATTTACAATGACAGGATCAGCAGTAGCACGGTGTTTTCCCCATTCCGAAAAATTAGGAATTGGTGTATAGCCATAATCAATGTTGACGGGATTGCAATAGGTTTTTCCTGCCTTGACGGCAGGCAGGTGCTGGGCCCTAAGCTGCCCGCTAAATAAAAAGCAAAACAGCAGTATGTATTTCAATGTCATTTATCAATATTTATAGTTGCCAATACAGGAAAATGGTCTGAAGGATATTTCATATCATACGAATCGGTAATGGTTGCAAATTTTGAAACCGTTATTCTTTTATCATTTGAAACAAAAATATAGTCAATACAGCCATTGGGTTTTTCATTGAACTTAAAGCCATTCCAGGTATCGGCAGCGCCATAAACCAGTTTGCTTATGCTACGGCTGTTTTGCATATTGGCCATCATGTATTGTGATGGCTCATCTCCGGGCCTTGAATTAAAATCGCCGGATACAATAACAGGATAGTTTTTAGTATTGAGTTCGTTTATTTTTTTTATGATCAGCTTCGCCGATTCCAACCGGGCAAGTTTACCCATATGATCGAAATGCGTATTAAAAACCCAGACAAGTTTTTTTGTCTTATTATTCTTAAAAAGTCCGTAAGTGCAAACCCTGTTCAGTGCTGCATCCCAGCCTTTAGATGGCACACCGGGTGTAGGTGATAACCAGAAAGTTGATTGTTCAACAACCGTGTATTTATCCTTCCTGTAAAATATACATGAATATTCACCAGCTTCTTTTCCATCATCCCTTCCAACACCTGCAAAGCTGTAGCCAGGTAAACTGTCTTTTAAATACAGTAATTGATTGTGTACTACTTCCTGCAAGCCAATAAAATCAGCTTCGTAATAATTCAACAGGCCAGCCACTTTATCTTTTCTTTTCTCCCACCAGTTTTCGCCATCGCTTTTTACATCCAGCCGGATGTTATAAGACATTATTTTTATTTCCTGCTGGCTGAATACAAACAGGGGAGCAATAAAAAATATAAAAGCAATGATAGGTTTAGTTATAACCGCCAATGTATTTTTTTTTGCCACAAATGGCACGAATGAACACGAATGGATTGAGCCTGGTTGTGTAACCTGCCTGCCGGCAGGCAAGGTTTGTTGCTTACATGTGGAAATTGAATCTGTATCGTAAATTCCTGTAATCCTTTTTAAACAGCTTTTTATCATACTTTATTATTTTTTTAGCCAGGGGCTTTCAAACCCCAATTTGTTTAATCCGTCCTTTATTTCGGGACTACTCATAAATAAATTCCACAATAAACCGCTGCGGTAGTTCTCCATCATTACCACAATTGGCCCCTGGTCAATAGCCAGGTATCTTGGTAAGTACCAACCTGCTGTTTCGCTAAACGCATCATAAAAACCATAGGGGCCCCAAAGTTTATCTCTCATGTCATTATACCAATGTTTCATGGCAGCCATTGATTGCGTGGGTGTATAGGGAAAAGATGATAATGCAGCCGTTGGTGAGATAACACCCAGGTCCCTTTCCAAATTTGGGGCATGGCCTGCATAACCTTTTACAGAATAGCTGCTGGTAAGCCCCCAGTTATTGGGGCCGTATCCTTTATACTTAAGCGGATTGTCAACACACCACTGATAATTAATTAACGACTGTTTTTTATTTTCTTCCCAATAATCGGCGTACTTATCTTTTAATCCACGGGGATCGAGGCCGAGGTAAGAATAATGTGCCCAAAATAATGGCCCACCGTTCACCGGATCATCCTGGTGATGCAATTGTAATTTATACCCGCCGTAAGCCGGCGGATTTTTTTTAATGAAGCCGTTCTCTGCCCAGCCTTCATGATAAACAATTGCAGGCACACCATGTGTTGGTGAAGATGCAGCTAACACGTACATGATCAAACATTCATTATATCCATGCACGGCAAAATTCATTTTCCATCCATTGTTTGGGCTCCAGTGCCAGTACAATACATTTTTGCTGTTTCGGTACCAGTCAAACTCTACAGCTTTCCATAATGTATCAATACGTGCTGCCAATGTTTTTTCGGCTGCATTTCCATTAATAAAATATTGCCTTACACAAAGCAAACCCTGTATCATAAAAGAGGTTTCAACCAGGTCGCCGCCATCATCATTTTTGCTGAAAGGTTTTACTTTTCCGGTTTCGCCATTCCACCAATGTGGCCATGCACCATGAAAGCGGTCGGCTGTTTCTAAAAAATGTACGATCTTTTCCAGCCTTTCCCTTCCCTGTTCTTTTGTGATAAATCCTCTTTCAATACCAACCAGTATGGCCATTACACCAAATCCTGCGCCGCCACTGGTTACCGTGCTTTTGTCATTTTGCGGGTAAATATTATCCATATGCAAACGTTCTCTTGCAAGCCCGCTGGTTGGTTCTGCCCCTTCCCAGAAATATTGAAATGTTTGTTGCTGAACCAAATGGAATAAGACGCTGTCTGACCCCATCGCCGGCTTAGAAGAGGCAACCGTTTTTGCAGTTGAATTGCAATTAATATTTGCAGTTGTTACCGAAAGAATACAAATAATGAAAGCAATCTTCTTCATAACTGATTTAATTTATAATATTCCTGCCATCAAAGCTCCCCGTTATAAATATGGCGCAGTGAAACCCAGGCCCAGCATCCCTGCTTTTACTTCGGGGCAACTGGTAAACAAATTCCA
>Ga0154020_10003971_pt1 | contig 17660 bp, 16 predicted proteins | sample Klosneuvirus_201_FD_109709 | JGI IMG/M metagenome (GOLD analysis project Ga0154020, IMG submission 109709) | Active sludge microbial communities from wastewater, Klosterneuburg, Austria - Klosneuvirus_20160825_MG | ecosystem: Engineered > WWTP > Aerobic digester > Activated sludge | place...
GCTCTCACTGTCCCATCATCACGTTCTTGAGCTTGACCTCAATCTTGTACTCCATGTACGTGCGTTTGTCGGTCGGCGTGGGCGTGGACTGGATGTCGAACTGGTCGTCCGCTCCCTGTGTGTCCCTAAGGCCGTGCTTCTCCGCGAGGCCGATCAGACTTGATGGCGTGGAGTCTTTGGTCTCCGAAGTAACAGGCTTGAGCGTGCCGTTTTCCACCTTGTTCCAGTAGTCTGCCACGTTAGGCGAAAGTTCCTGGCCCACCTTCTGATTGAGCGCATAGAGGCGAGAGTATTCAGAAGAGAGTTCGTCTCTCTCGTTGATCTTCATCTTGAAACCCACACCGGCCGCCCCCGCAAGCAGGAAGCAGACCACGATGTAAATCGACATCGCCTTGGAGCCTTCTTTGTCCTGCATGGGTTCCCCTACTTCTTGGGCTGTGTGCCCACCGGTGCCTTCACCGGCTCTTTGACCTTCTGCAACTTGAGTGTCAGGCGGATTTCGTTAGCAGTGCGGTCACCGTTTTTCACGCCGCGCGCCGTGCCGCCCGCCGGCACCGGCTCGCCGTCGAACAGCTCTGCCTTATCTTTCATCAGCTTCTTGAGCGCGTTGGACATGCGCACGTCCTCGCGCTCGCCGCCGCGTGCCTTGACCTCTTCAGCCGTCTCGCTGGTCGAAGCGAAATAGTTGACCGTGACCGTTTCCTGCGTGACATCAATGCGGATCACGGCAAAATCGTAACTTGGCTTGCCGTTCTGCAGCGCGCGGATGACCTCGGAGACAATGACGTCGGCGCGGTGCGGAATCGGATGCTCGGTGACGACCAGGCCGCTGACCACGTTGAAGTGCTCGTTGAGCCGGTTGTACACGAGCTGGATCTCCGTGGCCGGCTCTTCTTCCACCACCGGATAGGTCTTGAGTTCCTGGCGCTTGGTCGCGGAAATCTGCAGCGTATCCATCTTCGCCTTGCGTGTGGCCTTGTTGAATGACAACTGCATGTCGTAGGGCTCGGCAACCAGCCGCGCTGTTTCCCGTTGCAGGGTCTGCACCTGCGTGAACGCAATCAGGAACATGACGCCTGCGAACAGGAACACCATGGTGGCGGTAAAGGCCAGCGGCGTCTTGGCATAATCGAAGAGCGTGCCGGCCGCGAGGTCGCCCGTGCGGTAATCCACTTTCGTTTCGTCGCGGCCCAGGCCCTTGAGCGCCACGCCGGTGAGAAAAGTGATTTCACCAAGGTCGGGCACCTTGACCGATGTGTTGCCGTCGCGATCGCGCGGCGTGACTGATTCCATGAGATCGATGGCGTGCGACTCTTCCAAGTGCAGTTCGTTGGCCAGCGCCGCTGCGAGCTGCTGGCCCTCATGGCCCAGACCGCTGACCACCAGGCGCTGCGCACCGCCTTCGATGCGCGTCATGTAAAGCAGGCGTCGCGCCTCAACGGCCACGCGGTTGACAAATTTGAACAACTCCTCGCGGCTCATCTTGCGGATGCGATCGGCTACTTCCTGCGCGCCCAGGTTGACGCTCTCGGCCTTGGGCAGGCCGGACGTGGCGGTATCCGCAGCCGGAAGAGTGGGCGGCTCTGGCTCGCTGCCCGCAGCCTGCTCGGGCGAAAGCAGCACATACTCCTCTTTCATGGGCTCGAGCGCGCGGTTGGCCGCTTCGCTTTCAAGCTGCTTGAGCGCAAGCTTGCTCTGCTCCGCCGTCGGGGCGGCGCCCTGAACGCCCGAAACATAGGGGCTGACAAACACGCGCGTCGTGTGGACTTTTCCCTTGAGCACCAGCGAAGCCGTGGCCGTAGTGCCGGCGAAATCGAGCCACAACGTTGGCGGCTTTTCGCCCGAGAGCTGTTCGTGCAACAGGCCGAGATTGAGCGTGCCGGAGAGGTTGCAATCCACGCTGTCCACGGTGATGCCGGCCATATCCAGGGCATCAAGGCGCTTGCGGATGTAGTCACGGTCTGCGGCCATGACCAGCACGCGCGAGCCGCCTTCGTCGGCGCTCAGCACCGTGTAGCTGACGGCCAAGTCCTCGATTGGGACGCTGGGAATAACGCCTTCAACCTGGAACTGGATGACCTTGTCAATCTGGCGCCGGTCAGAAAACGCGAGCTTGAGTTCGCGATAGCGCATGGCATCAGGGCCCACGAGCAGAATCTGGTGGCCACCGCCGACTTTGTTCTCTTTGAGAAAGCGCGTGATCTCCGTGGCGAGATGCTTGGTGCGGTCAACCACGACCGCGCCGTCTTCGGTGCGCGCCTCCGCGATAAAACCCGACGCAACCGATTTCAATTTCGGCTTCCTGGCACTGCCGCCGACCGTAACAGCAATGATCTGCGTCTGGTTGATGTAAATGGCTGTAGCCACGTAACGCTCCGGTCGTTGACGGTTTATACGATTACCGACGGGCTTGCGTTGGCGAGAAAACGCGGTATCGGCGCAGGGGTATCAGGTATCGGGTATTGGGTATCCGGCGCCGCCAAACCGGCTTCTCCCGAAACCGGAAACCCGATACCCGACTTCACCACCTCGCCCCCTCGCACAACGCGCGTTTCTGGTTACGCTTCCCCGCGCCATGGCGTACGAGAAGACAGTCCTCGACGAGCTTTCCTACCGCGACGTGCCCGCAATCATCGTGGGCGTGGCGCTGCCGGATTCTACGCCCTTTGGCGACGAGCCCCTGGAAGAACTGGCCTCGCTGTGCGGCACGGCGGGTCTGCGCGTGCGCGGCGAAGTTCACCAGAACCGCAAGGACATCGACACCGCCTATTTCGTGGGCAAGGGCAAGGCCGGCGAAATTGCCGAGGCCGTCAAGGAGTCGGGCGCCAAGATCGTGGTCTTTGATAATGAGCTCAAACCCAGCCAGCAGATGAACCTTGAAGAGGTCTGCAACTGCTCCGTGATCGACCGCACGGAGCTGATCCTGGCGATTTTCGCACAGCACGCGCGCACGCGCCAGGCCACCGTGCAAGTTGAGTTGGCGCGTGCCGAGTATGCGTTGCCGCGCCTGAAGAACTTGTGGAGCCACCTTGAACGCCAGCGCGGCGCGCTTTCCGCCGTCGGCGGTGCCGGCGAGCGCCAGATCGAGCTGGATCGCCGCATGTTGCGCAAGCGCATCTCGCGCCTGAAGGACGAGCTCGACGAGATCATCAAGCGCCGCGAAATCGAGGTTGCGCGCCGCAGTGACCTCTTCCAGGTTGCAATCGTGGGTTACACCAACGCGGGCAAGAGCACGCTCATGAACGCGCTCACGAGAGAGGGCGTTCTGGCAGAAGACAAACTTTTCGCCACGCTCGACACGCGCACCTGCATCTGGAAACTGCCCGACCACAAAGTGCTCTTGAGCGATACCGTGGGCTTCATCCGCAATCTGCCGCACAAGCTCGTGGCCAGCTTCCAGGCCACACTTGAAGAAGTGCGCGAGGCGGACTTGCTCTTGCACGTCGTCGATCTGAGCCACCCTTCCGTGCAGGAAATGATCGACGCCGTGGACACTGTGCTCGGAGAAGTAGGTGCTGCCCACAAGCGCACGCTGATGGTCTTCAACAAGATCGATTGCGTGCGCGATCGGCCGCTGCTCGCGCAATTCTACGAGCGCTACCCTGATCACGTTGAAATATCGGCCCTCAACGGCACGGGCATCGACACGCTGGAGCATCGCGTTCAGGAAATTGTTGAAGAGCGCGAGACGAAACTGGACTGGAGCTTCAGCGCCGCCAACGGCAAACTGCTCGCCTACCTCAAGCAGCACGGCAAGATTCTAGATGTGAGTTACGACGAAAACACCGTGCACGTAAAAGCATTGCTCGAGCCTCGCTTTGTGGCCGCCGCCACCGAGATGCGCGACAAGTCCTGAATTACAAACAGGGCATCAGGCTGTATTCGCACCGATGCGTCGGTGCGTTATGCTTTTGCGGGGAGACCACCATGCACTACGGATTCGTCAGCCGCTATCACAACAGCACGTACAACGCCCAACAGCAAAGCGAGGCACAAAGCGATGCGCGACACGCGCTGGGCGCCGTCGATCGACTGGAAGACCTGATGACGCGCCATGCGCTCGTGCTGAAAACACTGCTCACGTTTTGCGAGCAAAAGGGCCTCTTCAAGGAGCCGGAGTTCCTCAAATTGATGGAGGAAATCGACTTATCGGACGGAGTGGCTGACGGCCGCTACAAACCCCAGGGCCAGCCGCGCGATTGCGTAGCCTGCGGGCGCAAGAACCGGCGCACGGCCATGCGCTGCATGTATTGCGGCGAAGACATAAAGGACCGCGATGTGATGTAGAGGCAGCCGTGATCTTGCCGATAAGCGGTAATGCGCCAGGCGCTTTGCAAACTGGGGACCTTCGTCAAGCGCGCGCTGCTTGTGGCCGGCGGCATCGCCATCTGCCTCACGGGCTCGCTCTGGTTTCTGGGTGGGCGCCAATCCGATGAACGCGCCGATTGCATCGTGGTTTTCGGCGCGGCCGTGCGCAAAGGCCGCACGCCAAGCGACGCGCTGCAATATCGCCTCGATCACGCGCTCACGCTCTACCGCGCCAAGCGCGCACCCACAATCGTCGTCACCGGCGGCGGCGAAGGCGGCTACGCCGAGGCCCACGTCATGGCCGATTGGCTCGCAAGCCGCGGCGTGAACCGCGAGGCCATCATCATCGACAACGATTCCGAAACCACACGCGACAGCGGCCAGCGCGTAGCCGCCATCATGAAAGAGCGCGGCATGAAGTCCGCGCTCGTCGTGAGCCAGTGGTTCCACGTTGCCCGCTGCCGCCTCGTGCTCGAACAAGCGGGCGTCCAGCAAACCGAAGCCGCGCCCTGCGGCGGAAACACGCTGCGGCGCGAGCCTTTTTTCGTAGCGCGAGAAATGCTGGGCCTGCCGGCCTATGCGCTGCACCTGGACAAACTGCGCGGCTAGTCCTTGGGCAACTGGACAGGCGCTGCTTCCAGAACGATTGTTCGGCCGTTCTCAAGGTAAACGGGATTCGTCCAAGCCTTGCGTAAGACCATATATCGAGCCAACACTTGCCGATCTTTCGCAGCATCGGGGTCGCGAATTTCGAACAGCTCTGTGCCCCATCTCAAGCCATAGAATTCAACGGACCCACCGGCAACGCGAGACCCTGTAGCTGTTTCTTCCTTGTCCCCATCGCTGCCATCAAGCGCGACGATTTTGAACATGCGGTTTTCCCAAATGTCGCGGTCGGCTTCAGGCAACTTGACGAGGACAATCTGCGCTATGTACGGCTGGACGAAAACCCAAAATGGCTCGCCGGTATCCGGTATCCGTATGACGCGTAGATAACCCTTGGAGTCTTCAGGAAACTGTTTCTCATCCAGTTCGAACTCTCGTTCCAGAACATTGCGCGCGCTCACTTGAATGCGTGTCAACTCACCCGTTTCCGCAAGCCGGACGCTGAATTCATACATGCCCCGTTCATCTGTATAGGCCACATCATGATAGGGCAGGCTCTCGATTCGCGCGGCACACGTGGGGCCGGCAGCCTTGACGCCAATTCCGGCGATGCTACCACGCATGTAATAGGTTCGGGCTGGTACGAGCCTGAGCGAGCAGGCCAAGGCGCCGTTCTTGGCGGTGTCTACCTCCAAAACTTCTCGGCAAGAGCAATTGTTGCCGCCCGCGCCAACACGCACAGTCCCTGCAACGATGTGCGGGAAACGGAATACAACGCTGCCGCTCTTTGGCGCGTCGACGCTCATAAAAATCGCATCGTCGAAAAGTGCACTGGTTTCGCTGGCGCGGAACTCGGCCCAAATGCGCACGGGTTCCGTTGTCATATTGAGGTTTGCTACCGTCACGCGTACACGAACGCCTTTGTCCTGGCCCATCGGTACTTTGACTTCTTTTGTGCTGCTGCGGGCGCTGATCACCAGCGCGTCCTTGCGCGCGTCTGACGGTTCGAAGCCATCGGCGATTACTGCGAGCTCAAAATTCTCTCCCTTGTAAGCAAGAGTCTTGAGTTCAGCCGCGGGAACCAGCAGCAGAAACCGGCCTGATTCATTGCTGACTGCACGAGTGCGAGAAGGTTTGCGTGTTACCCGGTCGATCGGCGCGACGACCACGTTGGCTAACGGTTTGCGTCTTATCTTGTCTTCGACGACACCCGGCACCATCGCGACCGGATTAGCCTTCATGGCTTTCTTAAGTTCGTCATTCCAGCGTTTTGGATCCGTCAACAGCACAATGCGTTCGTCGCTCAGGTAGCCTTCGCGGTCTTTCAAATTGGATGGCCGTGTGCGCGCGAAAAACGGCTTGAGTGCGTGGTCGCGACTGGCCGCGGTAAGGTTCTCGTCGTCCGTTTCAATTACTGAATCAGTGAAAGAATCGTCCAGCGTCGCGCTTACTTCAGCCTTCTCCGAATCTGGCGTATCCGTTGTTGGGTTCTGCTTGGGTTCAGCCGAAGGCACTCGCCGCCAGTCACCGCTTTCTTCCGGATGAGCAGTGCCGGACTTCACCTCAGCAGCCGCCCGCTCGGCTGGTGAGCGTTCTTCGGAAGCTTCGCTATCGAGATCGTCGTGGGCTTCGCTGGGTGAGCCGGGGCGCCAATAGGGGCTGTCTTCGCTGGCCATGAACTCTTCGACGCTGCCGTAGCGCGCGGTCAAATAGGCCCACGAGCCGAGCAGGATCGCGGCGAGCACGATGACGGCAACTAGCGAAAATCGGGCAAGGCCTTGCATGGGCGCCTCGCAGCGGGGGACGGGGACACCATATTAACGCGCGGGAACTAAGCCTGTTGCGGAATTCGTGTTACTTCTTGCGGGCGGATTTCGAGGCTTTCTCGGGCTCCTTGGCGGGTGTGGCTTCTTTTTTCGGCGCAGCTTCTTTGGCGGGCGCTTTTTCAGCCGGGCCTGTCGCGTCCGACTTGTTCTCCGGCTTCTTTTCCTTGGACGTTGTTTCGGCCGGTGCCGTTGATTCCGATTTCGCGGCGGCTTCCTTGGGCGCGGCATCACCGCTCTTGCGCGCATAGTCGGTTAAATAGAAGCCGCTGCCCTTGAAGATTAAACCGCCGCCCTTGCTGACGAGTTTCTTCACTTTGCGCTTCTTGCATTTGGGGCAAACCGAAACCGGCTTGGCGCTCATGCTCTGGAAGGCCTCGAACTTATGGTTGCAGGCTTCGCAGCGATATTCGTAGGTGGGCATGGGCAACTCTCGGCCTTGCGGCAACGGACGCGGCAGAGCCGCGTCCCTACTTCTTGTTGACGACAACTTTGGCGGGGCGCAACACGCGGTCGTGGAGCTTCCAGCCTTTTTCGAAAACTTGCGAGACCACGTTATCCGCGAGCTTGGCGTCGTTGCTCATCATCAGGGCTTCGTGCTCGTTGGGATCAAAGGGCTTGCCCTGTGCGTCAATGGGCCGCATGCCGCTGTTGGCCAGCGACGTGAGCATGGCCTGGTGCGTGAGTTTCAGGCCGTCGAAGAGCGCCTGGAAGTCTTTGGATTTCTCGCTGGCCGCCATGGCGCGCTCGAGGTTGTCGATGGGCGCAAACAGCTCTTTGGCAAAGGAGCCCACAATATATTTGGCGGTTTCCGCCTGCTCGCGCTCGAGGCGTTTCTTGGCGTTCTCGAACTCCGCCTGCGAGCGGCGCGCGATATCCAGCCAGTGTTCTGATTCCGCGGCGCGTTTGGCCAGGGCCAGCAAGTCAGCATCGGGCAACTGTCGCAGCGCTGCGGCCTTGCGCGCTTCGGGCACGTCGCTGCCGGCGATGGCTTCACCCGCCAAAGCTTCGGCCGAAGTTTCGTTTTCGCTTTCGTTGTGCACGACGTCTTCGGGCGGCGTCTCGCGCGCTTCCTTTTCGGTGACCTTTGCGGGGTCGTTTGGGTTTGTTTGTTTTTTCGACATGTCTGCCTCATTGCCTTAACGCGCGTCGGGATTGTTTGCGTCCCGCACACTATGGCCACGGGCCGGGAGGCCCGTGCTACTTGCCGATCAGCTTCTTCATCATGTCCAAGAATCCCTGGCGCTCGGGCGTTACGTTCTGGTCTTCGGTTTCTGCAAATGAACGCAGCAGCTTCTCTTGATCCTTGGTGAGCTTACGCGGCACTTCGACAACCACTTCGACTAACTGGTCGCCCTTGCCGTAGCCGCCCAGCCTTGGAAATCCTTCGCCTTTCAGTTTCAGTACGCTTTGGCTTTGCGTGCCCCGCGGGACTTTGAGCTCGGCCTTGCCGCGCAGCGTGGGGACTTCGATGCTTGCACCCAGTGCGGCTTGCGCAAACGAGATCGGCACCACCAGATAGACGTCGGCCTCGGCCCGCTTGAACACCGGGTGCGGCTTGATGCGCACGTCGCAGAGCAGATCGCCCGATTCAGCGCCCGGATCGCCTGATTCGCCCTCGCCCGCAACACGCAGCGTGATGCCGTCTTCGATGCCCGCCGGAATCTTAATTTTGATTTCGCGCGGCTTGACCACTCGGCCGGCACCGCGGCAAGTGCCGCAAGGATCGGAAATCACTTCGCCCGTACCGCCGCATTGCGGGCAGGTGCTGCGCATCTGGAAAAAGCCGGCGCTGGACATGACGGCGCCCTGGCCGCCACAAGTGTTGCACGTCGTCGGCTTGGTGCCGGCCTTGGCGCCGCTGCCGTGGCAGGTGTCGCACAGTTCGCCGCGGCGCAGCTCGATGGTCTTCTCGATGGCCTCGACGGGATCGCTGAAATTCAATTCGACGGCGCAGCGCAAGGATGCGCCGCGGCGCGCACGGCGCTGGCCGCGCCCGCCGCCACGGCCGCCGCCGCCGAAGAAATCACCGAAAACGGAAGAGCCGAAAATGTCACCAAAGGCGCTGAAGATGTCTTCAACGTTGGTGAACTGGCCGCCGCCCGGGAAACCCTGGGCATCAACGCCCGCATGGCCGAACTGGTCGTAGCTGCGGCGTTTGCCTTCATCGGAAAGCACGCCGTAGGCCTCGGCGGCTTCCTTGAATTTGCCTTCGGCTTCTTTGTCGCCCTGGTTACGGTCCGGGTGAAATTTCAGCGCGAGCTTGTGATAGGCCTTCTTGAGCTCATCGGCTGAGGCATTCTTCTCGACGCCGAGGATTTCGTAGTAGTCGCGCTTGGCCATGGCACCCGTTGCCGGCGGGCCTGGCCCGCTCTATTTGGCGCGGCGAATCAAACCGTCGCGCGAATCCACCACTTCCCAGCCTTCGCCCGCCAGCTTGTTCATCAGGTTGAGCGCGTTGAGGCGCTCAATGTGAACGTTCTCGCCCGTTTCGTAGATGAACACGTGCGCCGCAAGATATTGCTTGTCCTTGGGCTGCGCCGCCCAGCGTTCAATCTCAAGGTCATAACTTTCGGCGCGGCTTACCTTGACGATGTAGCCGTACTCGAAGCCCTTGCCCTGCGCCTGCACGGGCTGCTGCGCCTGGAAGGCCAGCACACCCACCATCAGAATCAACACAGCCAGCAGCGTTGCAACGGAAGCGACTTTCATGGCGTTCTCCGGACAGGAATGGAACTTGGACGCAAAACCGGTGCTTTGGGTTCTTGCCAAGTTCGCGCCACTTCAGCTTTTGCTCCCGCAATTTTCCTTCGTTTTCCCGCGCCTCAGACCGCTTGCCGGTTTTCCGGCGCTTCACGCCAGGCCCGTTTGATCGCGACCTCTTGTTCACGGCTAAGCCGCGCGGCTTCCACGTTCACGATGCCGCGTTTTGGGTCTAGCGTGACGTCGCCTTTGATTGCGCCCCATTCGAATTGCGCATGGCGATTGCCGGCCGCATCTGTGTAAGCCGAATGGAAGCGGATTTCTCCCATGCCTGTCTTTCGCAGGGGCGACATATCTGTCGCCCCTGCACGGACGCGGCAGAGCCGCGTCCCTACGCCACCGCTCCGGCGACGGCCTTGTTCTCTTTGACCTCGGTGACCAGCGTGTTCGTGGTCAGGATCAGACCCGCAACTGAAGCCGCGTTCTGGATGGCGCAACGCGCAACCTTGGCCGGGTCGATCACTCCGGCCTTGAGCATGTCGCCGTATTCGCCCTTGAGCGCGTTGTAGCCAAAGCTGAAGGTGTCCTTCTCCTTGATGTTCTCGACCACGAGCCGGCCATCAACGCCGGCGTTATCCGCAATCTGGCGTGTGGGCACTTCGAGGGCTGCCGCCAGCACCTGCGCGCCGTAGCGCTCATCGCCGCTGAACTTTGCGGCGCGAATGGCCTGGGCCGCGCGCAAGTAGGTCACGCCGCCGCCGGGAACAATGCCTTCCTGCTTTGCTGCGCGCGTGGCGTGCAGCGCGTCATCAACGCGGAACTTGCGTTCCTTCATTTCGGCTTCGGTGTGGCCGCCGACGCGAATCATGGCAACGCCGCCCACGAGTTTGGCCAGGCGCTCCTGCAGCTTCTCTTTGTCGTACTGGCTCTGGCTCTGCTCGATCTGCGAGCGCAGTTGCGTGCAGCGCGCATCTACATCCTTCTTCTTGCCGCCGCCTTCGATGATGGTGGTGTTGTCCTTGTCCACGGTCACGCGCTTGGCCTTGCCGAGCTGTTCGATCTTGACGGTTTCAAGCGTGATGCCGAGATCTTCGCTGATGTGCTGGCCGCCGCAGAGGATGGCCAAATCATCGAGCATGGCCTTGCGGCGGTCGCCAAAGCCGGGCGCCTTGACTGCGCAGACTTGCAGGTTGCCGCGCAGGCGGTTGACCACGAGCGTCGCCAGCACTTCGGCGTCAATGTCTTCGGCGATAATCAGCAGGGCTTTGCCCTGCTGCGCCACGAGTTCCAGCAGCGGAATCAGCTCGCGCACGCTGGAGATTTTCTTCTCGTAGAAAAGAATGAAGGGGTTCTCGAACTCGCAGGTGAGGTCGTTGGGGTTCGTGATGAAATAAGGGCTCATGTAGCCCTTGTCGAAGCTCAGGCCATCCACATATTCGAGCTCGGTCTTGAGGCCCTTGCCTTCTTCGACGGTGACCACGCCTTCGTCGCCGACCTTCTTGATCGCGTCGGCCATGAGCGCGCCCACTTCGGCGTCCTGGTTTGCGCTGATCGTGGCGACGGCGCGCAACTCTTCGTCGTTCTTGATCTTCTTGGCGTTCTCTTTGATGAAGTTCACGGCGACGATCACGGCTTTGTCGATGCCGCGCTTGAGGTCTTGCGGGCCGATGCCGGTGGCCAGCATCTTGAGCCCTTCATCGAGCACGGCTTCGGCGATGATCGTGGCGGTGGAAGTGCCGTCGCCGGCTTCGTCGTTGGTTTTGCTGGCGACTTCCTGCACGAGTTTCGCACCCATGTTCTCAAAGGGATCGGGCAGCTCGATCTCTTTGGCGACGGTTACGCCGTCGTTGACGGCCTGGGGGCCGCCAAAGCTCTTGCCCATCAGGGCGAGGCGGCCGGCGGGGCCAAGCGTTTGCTTGACGGCGCGGGCGAGCTGGTGAACGCCCTTGGCGATTTTTGCGCGGGCTTCGAGGTCGTAAAGGATTTGCTTTGCCATGATTCGTGGTCCGTGGTCTGTGATTCGTGGTCCGTAAGTTGTGGCACGCAGTGGCGGTCCCGTTTTTCGGACCACGAACCACGGACCACGAGCAACGATTTATTCCACTTTCGCGAGCAGCTCGGCTTCGCGCACGATTTTGTGCTCGACGCCGTCAATCTTGATGTCGTTGCCGGCGTATTTGCCGTAGAGAACAACGTCGCCGATCTTCACGCTGGGCTCGAGGCGCTTGCCGTTTTTCAAGGTGCGGCCCGGGCCGATGGCGACGACGGAGCCCTTGATGGGTTTTTCCTTCGCGGCGTCGGGCAGCAGGATGCCGCCGGCGGACTTCTCTTCGGCTACGGCGGGTTTGATCACGATATTGTCGTCGAGCGGGCGGAACTTGGTGGCCATTGCAATCTCCGTAAATTCTAAATGTGTCTCGTTCACCTCGGGCCAATTCAGAATTCAGAATTCAGAATTGCCGTCCTGTTACTTCTCTCGTTGTATCGTTACGTCCTGGTCTGACTTGATGTTCTTCACGCGCACCATGCGCTGCGCATAAGCCTTGGCGACAATCTCTTTGGCCTTGTCCGCGCTGATCTTGCCGGCCGAGAGATCTTCCAACTTGCGCGCGGCTTTGGCCTGCGAGTCGCACATTGCAAAGGAACGCGCGATATCGACAAAAGGCAGCGCGTTCACCATTTGCGCCATGGCGGCATCGGCGGTCACGACGGCCTTGACTTCGCTGCCAACTTCAATGCGCGTGCCCTCGGCAAAGGGCCAGTCCTTGGAAACTTTGTTCACGAGCCGCTCCTTCAATTCAGAATTCAGCAATCAGAATTCAGAATTGCCGTTTCCCTAGTCTTCGTACTCGCCGTGGTCTTCTTCGCCGTGATCGTGCTCGTGCTTCTCCGGCACCTTGGTGATGATGGCGTCGGTCATGAGCATCAGGCCCGAAACGCTGGCGGCCTTTTCGAGCGCCGTGCGCGAAACCTTGAGCGGGTCAACGATGCCGAACTGGTACATGTCGCCGTATTCATCGGTTGCTGCGTTGTAGCCGAAGTTCTTGCTCTTGTTGTCGAGCACCTTCTGCGCCACGAGCGCACCGTGCTTGCCGGCGTTCTCGGCAATCTGCTTGATCGGCTTCTTGAGCGCATCGACGATGATGTTGATGCCTTCCTGCTCGGCGTCGCTGCTGCCCTTCATCTTCGCGACTTCAAGGCTCACGCGCAGCATGGCCACGCCGCCGCCGGGAACAATGCCCTCTTCCTGCGCGGCTTCGATGGCGTGCTTGGCGTCGTCAACGCGGGCTTTGAGCTCTTTCATTTCGGGCTCAGTGGGCGCGCCGACTTTGATTACGCCGATGCCTCCGGCGAGCTTGGCCAGGCGCTCTTGAAGCTTTTCGCGGTCGTAGTCGCTGGTTGTAGTTTCAATCTCGCGTTTGATTTCAGCGATGCGCCCCTGGATGTCTTTGGTCTTGCCCGCGCCCTCGCGGATCGTGGTGTATTCAGCGTCCACGATGACGCGCTTGGCGGTGCCCAGCTGGGCGAGAGTCACATCCTCAAGTTTGCCACCCGTGTCCGTCATCAGCGCCGTGGCGCCGGTCAGAATCGCGATGTCGGTCAGCATGGCCTTGCGGCGGTCGCCGTAGCCGGGCGCTTTCACGGCGCAAACGTTCAGCACGCCGCGCAGCTTGTTGACCACGAGCGTGGCCAGTGCTTCGCCTTCAATGTTCTCGGCGATGATCAGCAGCGGGCGGTTGCCCTGGCTGACTTTTTCGAGCAGCGGTACGAGCGTGTGCGCGTTGGTGATCTTGTCTTCGAACACGAGAATCAGCGGGTTCTCGAACTCGCAGGTCATGGTCTCCTGCTTGTTCGCGAAGTTGGGCGATATGAAGCCGCGATCGAACTGCATGCCTTCGACCACTTTGACTTCGGTTTCGGCGCCCTTGCCGTCTTCCACGGTGACCACACCGTGCTTGCCGACTTTCTCATAGGCCTGCGCGATGATCTTGCCCACGCGCACGTCGCCGTTGGCGGCGACGCTGGCCACGAATTCGATATCCTTGGCGCCGTCCACTTTGCGCGAGAGATTCTTGAGTTCTTCGGTGGCGCGCACAACGGCCTTCTTGATGCCGTTGTAGAGCGCCCCCGGGTCAAAGCCCGCAACCACGCGCTTGAGGCCTTCGCTGTAAATCGTGTGCGCGAGCAGAGTGGCCGTGGTGGTGCCGTCGCCGGCAACGTCGGACGTTTTGGTCGCGACTTCCTTGACCATCTGCGCGCCGCAATTTTCGTACGGGTCGGTGAGTTCGATTTCTTCGGCGACGCTCACGCCATCTTTGGTGATGTTCGGTGCGCCCCAGCCTTTGTCGAGCACGGCGGTCTGGCCCTTGGGGCCGAGCGTGGAAACCACGGCGCGCGCGAGCTTGGCAACGCCCTGGGCAATCTTTTCACGAGCCTCTGTATCGAACACAATCTGCTTGGCGGGCATGTCGAAAAGCCTCCGAATCGGTGTAAAGAGCGTGCGAGAGCAAGCGAAGTGCCAAGGGGTCTTAGCGATTTCGTCCCGCAAATCCAGCGGGCGGCCATAGTTGCGATCCGGAAACTTATTGCCAAACTGACAGCAGACACGCCAGCGCTGCATTAATGGCAGGACTTCTTTTCCGCAACGCCAGAGCGGTGCTTTTCCTAGTTAGTAGTCCCGTGGGTTCCATTGCGTCATTCGTTCGTATATTGATACGGGACAGGAGCGTATTCATGAGACTTGCCATTGCGGTTTGCCTGCTATCTGCTGCGCCGCTTCTTGCAGGCGCCAAGGTCACCTCGATTTTCAAACCTGCCGTCGAGGGAGACATAGTTCGTCTGGATAATGTCAACCGACTTGAAATCAAGGTGGCAGGCAGCGACGTCCCTGAGCGCATTGGTTTGGACGAAGTTGAAGAAGTGGCCTTTGGTAACTCGGCCGTTGAGCGCAAACTTGAAGAGACGCCGCTTAGAGTATTGCTCCACAATGGCGATCTGCTCTTCGGCGCACCCATGGATGGCCCTGAAGACAACGAGGATCTGTTCAAACTGGTTTCGCCACGCCTCGGGGAACTGACGATTGACATCAACACTGTCGCGCGCATTGAAAACTGTGCGACCGTCAAGCCCGGCATTCTGCCGGACATTGATCCCAAAGACAGGGACACCAAAGATTACCTTCACTTCGAGCCAGATGGCGGAGACCCGCGAGCAGAACTTGTCCGCGTGACCAAGACCGGCTTGACGGTTTACAATGCACTGCTCAATGCCGACGACAAATTCGTGTGGAGCCGCGTGCGCGGCATCGTGCGCAAGTTCAAGGCTCCGGTGCCCGACAAGTCGCTGTTTGGCATTTTCACATTCCGTGACGGCAGTGTCTTGAGTGCTCGAATCAAGGGCTGGAGCGGCGGGAAGATAGAGGTGGAGCACACGCTTGGCAAAATTGTGATTGAAGAGCGCAATCTGATCGGTGTGACGCTCAAGAATGGACGCTACGTTTACCTCAGTGACCTCGAGTTTGCGTCTACACCTGAAGAGCGGCCCTACTACCTGCCCGCCGACTTCAAGTACGAGAACTACCTGTTCAAGGTACGACGCGATCGCGCCCAGGGCGGTGGCTCGCTAACGATGCGCGGGCGCACTTTCGCCAAGGGTCTGGGTGTGCACGCGTTGAGCAGCCTCAAGTATGCGCTGCGCAAGGGCTACAGCAAATTGGTGGCGACGATCGGCGTGGATGACAGCGCGGGCGACCTCGCCAGCGTGGAGTTCAAGGTCTATGCTGACGGCAAACTCATCTATGAGTCCGGCGTCATTCGCCGCACTTCTACTCCGATCGACATCAACCTGGACGTGCTTAACGTCAATGAGATTACGCTCGAAGTGAGCGCGGCTGACAACGCCGACATCCAGGACCGTGCCAATTGGGGCAACATCAAGGTTGTTCGGTAATTGTCTGGGTCACGTGTGGGCGCTCGTCTGTTTCGGTCCGATTTTCGGTTTTGGATTTTCGATTGAACGGCAAAGGCGTTCTCTCGCTACGGCGCCACGTATCTTGCGCTCGTGGCGGCTTGGCGCCGTGGCGAGCGCCTGCTTTTTGCTCGCGGAGCAAACCTTCCGCCCCTGCAAAACGTGTGTTGTTCCTGCGTGAGATTTGCTTGCGTTGCGTGACCATAACTGCGCACTGACATTGAAGATATCTCGACTCGGGAAACTCCATGCAACGCTCCAAACTGCCGGTGATGATTGGCGTTCTTCTTTTTCTGTTGCTGGGCCTCGTCGGGCTGTTCTTTGTTTTTCAGAGTGAGCGACCGGGCAGGAGCGCGCGCGACAACCGCATTGCGGATGACGAGACTTCGAACAAGCCGCAGGCTCGCAAGACACCCGATGGCCCCGGACGTGAGTCAAACACCCCCGCGCCGGAAAAGGTGCCCGAACCCGTATTGCCTAAAGCACTGCCAATCACAGGCAAAATCAGCGGCGTCGTGGTGGATTCTGAGGATGCGCCGCTGGCAGGGGTCTCCGTGGTACTCCTGCCCGAAAACGGCAACACTGTCAGCGGCCCCAGCGCCAGCACGAACGAAAAGGGCGAGTTCAACTATGAGGCAACCGTCGAGTCCGGCGAGCCGTACTTTGTTGCCTGCCTGCGAGAAGATTATGCGGTAGCCGCGACGGACGTCTTCAAGATCACCGCCGATCAGCCCTCTGTCAACGACCTGAAGCTGAAGCTGTTTCATCCCGCACGCGTGCATGGCACGGTGGTTTCGGGCGACGACAACAAGCCTCTGGACGGCGTTGCGATCTTGCTTTCGGCGCCGCGCATGAACGCGCGCGAGGACCGGCTGGCGCGGTTGCTTGGGCGCTTCAAACCCGTCCTGAGCGACGTGCAGGGCAAGTACGAAGTGACCCAGATTCCACCCGGCAACTACACTGTCAAGGCCGTCAAGAAGGGCTGGGTTTCCAACGAGTTCAATCCGCTGACGCGCGATTCGCAGAACACGGAACTGGCGGAGTTCGCCAACGTTGAGTTGCTGACGTTCATCTTGATTCAGGCGGGCATCGTTGAGGGCCGCGTGCTCAAGAAGAGCGACAAGGCACCCGTCGCGGGCGCGCGCGTGGAATTGACCACGATGCTGGGCGGCTCCTTTGGTTCGCAAGTGACTGACGCGGAGGGCAAATACCGTTTCGAGAATGCGCCGCCTTCGATCATGGGGCGGGCGCCCCGTGGCGCACCTGGCGCTGCCACAGGACAGGGCCCGGCCGGCATGGGCGGCATAGAAGTGCGCGCGCTGGCGGATGAGTACGCCGTGGCTTCAGTCTCCGTCATGCCGGAAGCAGGCAAAACGGTGCAAGCACCGGACTTGCTGCTGGAAGACGGCTGCATCGTTCGCGGCCGCGTGGTGGACGAAAAAATGAACGGCATTGCGGGTGCGGCCGTGTATTTCAACAACAATCCGATACTGCAGGGCGGGGAAATGGTCGTGGGTCTGGCGCTGCCGCCACGCGCCGTGAGCACCACCAGTGAGGCCGACGGCACGTTTACGCTAAAGTACATTCCGCCATCGGGCGACAAGAACCGCGCGCGCGCGATTTGTGCTTCGGCCCAGGGTTACTCAAACGGTGAATCGCAGGTGCAAGTCACGCCCGGCGCCCCCACCGAGAACGTGCTGATCACGCTTGTGCCTGCGGGCAGCATCACGGGCAAGATCACTGATGAAGCAGGCGAGCCCATAGCGGGCGTGGCCGTTGCCGCCTACGAGGGCGACGGGCCGCAGCAACTGGGCCAGATCATGAACGCATTCTTTGGCGAAGAACTGCCTGACCGCGGCTCCAACAGCATCGTTCCCCCGGCCATCCACAGTAAAGAGGACGGCAGTTACCGCATCGATGGCCTCAAGCCCAAGAAGTACGTCGTGCTCGCTAACTCGCGCCAATACGAGAAACACGTCAGCAAAGCCATGGAGGTCAAGGCCGGAGCGACGATTGAGTACAACATCGTGCTCGTTGCCGGCGGTGTGATCTTCGGGCGCGTTTTTGACTCGCTGGAAAAGCCCGTCAGCGGCGCGGCTGTCACGGCGGCGTTGCAACTGCTCGGCTCCGAGAACAGCGACATTCTCGTGCGCACCGCTTACTCTGACAGTAACGGCGCCTACGAAATCTCGGGGCTCAAGGCGGGCACTTACACGGTCAAACGCTTTGACGCTGATTTCATGTCATTCTTCA
>Ga0154020_10003972_pt1 | contig 17658 bp, 9 predicted proteins | sample Klosneuvirus_201_FD_109709 | JGI IMG/M metagenome (GOLD analysis project Ga0154020, IMG submission 109709) | Active sludge microbial communities from wastewater, Klosterneuburg, Austria - Klosneuvirus_20160825_MG | ecosystem: Engineered > WWTP > Aerobic digester > Activated sludge | place...
AGTGTTGCTGTTGACCCAATATTGCTATCGCCTGATACCAAAACATACATTGTTCAGCCGGGTGACACGTTGTGGGATATCTCAAAAAAACTTCCAGGCTTAACGGTTGAGAAAATAAAGACCCTCAATAATCTTAAGACTAATAATCTGCAGCCAGGTCAAAAATTGATTGTAGGATAATTTTAAAATACCTGTGACGATTGTCGTCTTTGGGAATTATAGAGGCAACTAATTTTATCATCGATTCATGAAGTATCTTTTCCCTTTATTTATTTCAGCTTTACTTGCCTTGGCTTCCTGTGCCGATCCTGACGGAAACAATTTACCTCAATCCACAGGAAAGTCGGGCGATATCTTTTTAGTGATGGATTCGCTTCAGTGGAAGGGTGAGTTAGGCCGCACAATTGATTCTCTGTTTAATGCTGAAATGAATGGTCTGCCGCGAAAGGAAACTATTTTTCACATGCGGTGGATTGATCCTCGAAAAATGAATTATGTTTTAAAGCAAGGACGAAACCTGATTTATGCGGTAACCCTTGATCAACGCTCGGTTGGTGCCAGCGTAATTAGAAGATCATTTACACCTGAATCGCTGGAAAAAATAAAAACAAATCCAGATCTCTTTAGTCAGAATACAAAAAACTTATTCGCAAAAAATCAAGAAGTGTTATTTCTTTTTGGGAAAACCGAAAAAGAACTTCTACAGAAAATTAGAAAGTACGGAGCAAAATTAGTGGAACACCTCAACGTAAGTGAGCGCGATCGCCTCGAAGTTTCTCTCTTTAAGTCGAAAGCATCAAAAGGTATTCCTGAAATCTTGAAAAAGAAATTTACATGCGAAATAAAAGTACCCTTTGGCTTTCAGGTGGCCGCCAACGATTCGAATTTCTTTTGGCTTAGACAAATCAATCCATACGATGATAAGGATATTTTTATCAGTCGAAAAAAATATACTTCGCAAGAACAATTTAAACCCGATAGTTTAATTGCCTGGCGCGATCAGATTTGCCGGTACAATATCTTTGAAGATCCTGAAAAAATTGAAACCTACTTAGTAACGGAAACCGGTATATCATATAAACCGATTATAACCCAACAGATTACTTTTAACAAAAAATTTGCTGTTGAGATGCGCGGCCTGTGGCGCACCAACAACCTAACGATGGGTGGACCATTTATTTCTTTTGCGTTTGTTGATCAAGAGCTGGGCATGCTTTATTACATCGAAGGATTTACCTATAGCCCCAGCAAAGACCAGCGTGAAATTATTCGCGAGTTGGAAACTATCCTATATACATTTAGAACGAGTGGAGAACTTCCTCCTACAAGCAAGTAATATTGCCGGTAGGCAAGCCAATAATTTCTGCTTACAATTACTAATTCCTATCAGTTAGGTTGTAAATTGCTTACTCTTATTCCTAACAAGATTATTCTATGTCAATCAAAATCCGCAAACAAGACGCACTTAATTATCATACCCAAGGGCAACCCGGCAAAATTGAAGTAGTGCCTACTAAAATGCTAAGTACTCAATTTGATTTAGCATTAGCCTATTCGCCAGGTGTGGCTGAGCCATGCAAAGAGATTGCTGCTAATAAGGATGATGTTTATAAATATACTGCTAAAGGAAATCTGGTTGCTGTTATCTCTAACGGAACAGCCGTGCTGGGTCTTGGTAATATTGGTCCGGAAGCATCTAAGCCCGTGATGGAAGGAAAGGCCGTGCTATTTAAAAAGTATGCCGGCATCGATAGTTTCGATATTGAGATTGATGAAACAGACCCGGATGAATTTATCAAAATTGTGAAATCACTCGAGCCAACCTTTGGTGGAATTAATCTTGAAGACATTAAAGCGCCAGAGTGTTTTAAGATTGAAACGGAACTCCGCAAAAAAATGAATATTCCGATCATGCATGATGATCAGCACGGTACGGCAATTATCTCAAGTGCAGCATTGCTTAATGCTTTACTCTTAGTGAATAAAAAAATTGAAGAGATTGTGATGGTGGTGAATGGTGCTGGTGCTGCAGCCGTTTCATGTTCGCGACTTTACATGGCCTTGGGGCTTAAGAAGGAGAACCTGATCATGTGCGATAGTAAAGGGGTGATCAATAAAGAACGTGTTGGACTGGATGCAATCAAGTCAGAATTTGTTAATTCAAAAAAACTCACCACGCTTCAGGAAGCAATGAAAGGGTGCGATGTGTTTGTTGGATTATCAGTGGCAAATGCTATTACACAAGAGGATGTGATGAGCATGGCAAAAGATCCGATCGTATTTGCGTTAGCTAATCCCGATCCGGAAATAGAGTATGACCTGGCCATGAAAACACGACCTGATTTGATAATGGGCACAGGTCGTTCTGATCATCCTAATCAAGTTAACAATGTGCTTGGCTTTCCCTACATCTTTCGCGGTGCATTAGATGTGCGCGCAACTGAAATAAATGAAGCGATGAAACTTGCCGCTGTGCAAGCACTTGCTAATCTAGCTAAAGAACCCGTACCTGATATTGTGTTTCAGGCGTATGGTATTGAACGCATTCAATTTGGCCGAGAGTATTTAATTCCAAAACCATTAGACCCACGATTGATCACGACCATATCGCCAGCCGTTGCCAAAGCTGCTATAGATTCGGGTATTGCGCGCCTACCCATTACCGATTGGGAAAAATATCAACAAGATTTACTGAAGCGCGTGGGTATCGATCAAAAACTTACTTCGCGTATCATTGATCTCGCAAAAAAGAAACCCAAACACATTGTATTCGCGGAAGCCGATCATCCAAAAATTTTAAAAGCCGCACAAATTCTTCAAGACGAAAAAATTGCCCACCCTATTTTATTGGGCAAACGAAAAGACATCGAACAATTAGTTCTGGAACATGGCCTCGATATTGCCGGATGCAAAATCATTGACCCTAGCGAAGAAAAAGAACGCTCAGAAAAATACGCACAGACTTATCACACCAAACGGCAACGAAAAGGCATAACGCTTAAAGATGCCCACCGAGCAATGCGCGACCGCAATGCCTTTGGCGCTATGATGGTAGAGTTTGGAGAAGCCGATGCACTCATATCTGGTCTTACAAAAGATTATCCCAAAACCATTTTGCCATCGTTGCAAATTATTGGTATGGCCGAAGGTGTAAAGCGCGTAGCCGGTATGTACATTATCTTAAATAAAAAAGGAACGTTTTTCTTTGCCGATTGCACCGTGAATGTAGATCCAAGTGCCGAAGAGTTAGTTGATATTATAGGATTAGCTGCACGCGGAGTAAAATTCTTTGATATTGAGCCACGGGTGGCTATGCTTTCCTATTCAAACTTTGGGTCGAGCAAAGGTATAATTCCTGAAAAAGCATTGAAGGCTGTAAAATTGGCCAAAGAAAAATATCCCGATTTAATATTAGATGGCGACATTCAAGCCAACGTTGCATTCGATACTGAAATAATGCGCGAGATGTATCCGTTTAGTGCTCTTGCTAAAGAAGGGGCCAACACATTGATCTTTCCAAATCTTGCTTCTGGCAATATTGCATACAAGTTGCTGATTGAAATTGGAGGAGCTGAATCCATCGGACCCATTTTAATGGGAATGAAAAAGCCCGTGCATGTTTTGCAAATTGGCAGCTCTATACGCGATATTGTTAACATGGCTGCAATCGCTGTGGTAGATGCACAACTGCATGAGCAGAATGATCATTTGTAAATCATCTACCTTGTTCTGTGTGGGCACAGAACACAAAAGATTTGGTCCCGTAAGGATACAGGCCGAGATTTTTAAATTAACACCGACTTGTACTTGTGCGGAGCATTAAGAATATGCGTAACTCCTTTGCTAACGGCTAACAAAGGTTCCGCATCAATGTGAACTGGAAGACTGAATGTTTTCATCAGTCGTTCGCGAATACCTGTTAGTTGCGCATTGCCACCGGTAATATAAATTCCAGAGCGATAGATATCACCGGCCAATTCGGGGGGGCATCGTTGTAGCGATTGATGAATGCAATCTTCAATTTGTCCGAAGCATCTTTCCAATACCACAGCCAACTCGACTTGATTTATTGCACGGCTCATGGGAATGCCTTCCATTAAGTCTTTACCCTTTACATGCGCAATAGCATTTTTATCTGCGATTGGTGAATACACACACCCAATTTGTTTTTTCAAATTCTCGGCAGTCTTTAACCCTATCGATAAATTATATTGTCTTCTGAAATAATCCTGTATCTCTTCATCAAGAGTATCTCCCGCCACACGAACAGATTGAAAAGCAGCAATGCCCGATAAGGAAATCACCACTACTTCGGTGATACCGCCACCAATATCAACAATCAATTTTCCCTCCGGCTCTTTAATATCTAAACCCAAACCTAACGCAGCAGCTATTGGCTCATGCACTAAAAATGTGTGCTTGGAAGAAAATTGTTCTAGCGCATCGCGCAGGGCACGCTTCTCTACAGGGGTTGTGTCATAAGGCACTCCCGAAAGCACATAGTTATAGCCCGAAGGAAACATAGATGGTTTTTGTACTTTATTCACCAGTTCCTTCAGCATTCTTTTAGCCGATTCGCCATCTGAAATTACTCCGCCTTTTAAAGGCTTAACAGACTTTAGATTTGTGTGCGTTTTCTCCAACATCTCATAGGCCTGATCGCCAACTGCCTCTACACGATTGTTTATTTCGTTGATAACCATAAACGAAGGTTGGCGAAGCAGCATAGACGACTGATCGGTTAACAAGGTATTATTATTGCCTAAATCGATAGCCAGATTTTTAGATGAAGAAATTCCAAACATGATGCACCACTTTAATCTTGCAAAGATAGGTATAAGTCTTAAAATTGTGGTGAGTAAGATTTAAGAGCAAATGGAATTTCTTTCAGTGGTATCTGTTCTCACAGAACACATAAAGTTTCGGTCTGTAAGGATACAAACCGAGGGTTTAGCTTAAAGACATCTCGTTATAGCTATCATTCATTGAATTGCTTTTGTTCTATTAGTACTTCTACTAATCATTTTCTTACAAAAATGTAAATTAGTTAACGCTTACCAGTGGTCTGTGTCCACACAGAACACAAAAAATTTCGGTCTGTAAGGATACAGACGGAGGGTTTAGGGACAGGCCAAGGACACAACGCTTTTAAAGTATTACAGAATCAGAACTTGTAACAGTTGCCTACACCCTTAAATACTTGTTTCCCTGCCTAAATCCTCGTAAACTGCATTCATTTTTTAAACTTTTATGATTGCATATCTTAAAGGCAAGCTCGTTCATAAAGAGCCCACTTTTGTTATACTGGATGTAAATGGGATTGGGTATCAGGTGAGCATCTCGCTGCACACATTTTCAGAAATCAAGGATAAGGAAGACCTGAAACTTGTTACCTATTTGCATGTGCGCGAAGATGCCCACATCCTGTACGGTTTTATTAATGAACTTGAAAAACAAATGTTTCAACACCTCATTTCAGTTAATGGTGTTGGCCCCAATACAGCATTGGTCGTGCTTTCATATTTACCTCCCAACGAGCTTCGGGCAGCAATTGTAAGTGAAAATGCTTCGGCCTTGCAAGCCGTGAAAGGCATTGGCGGAAAGACTGCGCAACGGGTAATACTTGAGCTGAAAGATAAGCTTAGAAAAGACTCGCCCGAGGATGGGGGAAAACCCGGCTTTGTGCACAATACTGCGCGGCATGAGGCGTTAACAGCCTTAATGACGCTCGGCATCACCAAATTAGCAGCTGAAAAAAGCGTTGATTCGGTCCTGAAGAAGTCAGGAAATACCATTAGTTTAGAAGAGCTCGTAAAACAAGCCCTAAAAAACGCCTAAACCACGATTGATTATCGCTACACGGAAGATTCAGTTCATTCTCGGACTGGGCATTTGTCTCGCACTATGCTGGTCTACTCCTATGGCATATGGCCAGCAGAAGGATATTGCCGATACACTTCGTACTGAAAACAATCCCTATCGACCGATATTTAAAACCACCGATCGCTATGGCGATCCCTTTTCAAACTTCACCACCTTCTCGCCCCTGTTTCTTAAAAATCCAAAAAGTTTGGGCACCGAGCTCCAAATAGACACGGGACTTCATTATAACATTTATGAAAAGCTTGGCCCCTTAAATTTCAGGCCGCCATCAACCATGACCTTTGAGGAGTTCACCCGCCAGCAGGATTTAACGCTCAAAAGAAATTATTGGCAATCGCGCAGCCGGGCATTAGATGGTGAAAGTGCCGTAAGCAGCCGCAACCTGATTCCAAAAATTTATGTAAGCCCCGTGCTCGACAGAATATTTGGTGGTAGTTATGTTGAATTGGTGCCCCGTGGTTTTGTGAATTTAGATTTTGGTGCCCAATTTCAAAAAATTGAAAACCCATCCATCCCTATTCGCCAGCAACGCAATGGCGGATTTGAATTTGACCAGCAAATAAATTTAAGTGTAGTTGGTAAAGTAGGCGAAAAACTTTCGGTGACAACCAACTTTGATAACAACAACTCATTCGACTTTCAGAACAACATGAAGGTAGAATACACCGGCTTTAAAGAAGACATCTTAAAAAAGTTAGAGATCGGAAACGTGAGTTTGCCCCTTAACAATAGTTTGATAACAGGCTCACAGAATTTATTTGGTATAAAGGCGCAAATGCAGTTTGGAAAGTTATTTGTAACAACCATTGCAACCACACAGCGCGGTAAACAATCATCCATTAAAGTACAAGGCAGCACAAATGGTGCAGCACAAGGAAGGCCATTCGAAATTGTTGCCTCTAACTACGATGAAAACCGACACTTTTTCTTAGGCCAATTCTTCCGCGATAATTTTGAAGGTTGGCTAGGCACGCTGCCACAAATTACATCGGGTGTTTACATTACGCGCGTGGAAGTGTATCTGCTAAACAGACAAAATGATACGCAAACCCTGCGCAACGTAGTAGGCTTAATGGATTTAGGTGAATCAGATAAACGCTATCGTAAAGATCCTATAATCAAATCAAATGTATCTGCCGGATTTCCTACATCGAACACCGCAAATGACTTGTTTGATAAAGTGCGTGCACTTCCTGCTAACTCTGATGGAATCATCGAAGAACTAGAGGGACTTGATCTTGTTAATGGTACTGACTTTGAAAAAATTACTTCTGCACGCAAGCTTTCTGCTACTGAATATACCTTTAATAAAGAACTTGGCTATTTAACATTACAACGTAAACTTCAAAATGATGAAGTATTGGCCGTTGCTTATGAGTATACCTACAACGGCCGAAATTATAAGGTAGGTGAAATGACAGAAGACTACGGCAACAAACCTGAAAATGAAGTAGCCTTTTTAAAATTACTTAGACCCAGAAAGATTAGCATTAAAGACCAGCAGGGAAAAATAATTCCTACCTGGAATCTGATGATGAAAAATATTTATAATCTGAATGTTACTCAACTTACTCGCGATGGATTTCAACTGCGGGTAATCTATCGGGATGACCGCACCGGTATTGACAATCCGCAACTACAGGAAGGCGACTATGCGCGCACCCAACAATTAATTCAAGTGCTTGGGCTTGACCGCTTGAATCCATACAACGATCCGCAACCAGATGGTAATTTTGATTTTGTTGAAAAGGTTACAATAAACACGGAGACCGGAGCAATCATATTTCCTTACCTCCACCCTTTTGACGAGGCTCTCAGAAAACTTTTTGCAAAAGAAACTAATGTGGCTTTGCGCGATCAATTAATTAACAAGTATGTGTATGATACCTTGTATCGCACCACCAAAGCAGAAGCGGAACTGTTTGCTACTAAAAATAAATTTTATTTAACGGGTTCGTTCAAAGCCGGCTCGGGAAAAGAAATTATTATTCAGGGATTTAACATTTCGCCTAACTCGGTAAAAGTATATGCTGGCGGCACACCCTTGCGCGAAGGAACCGACTACACGGTTGATTATACGTTTGGTAAAGTAACCATTCTCAATGAAGGCATTCTTAGTTCTGGAAAAGACCTTGATATTACGTATGAACAACAAGATCCGTTTGCCTTTCAAACACGATCGTTGTTAGGTACGCGGTTCGATTACAAACTCAGTGACGACATTAACATTGGCTCCACGTTTTTATACTACAACGAACGTCCTCTTATCAGCCGCAACCTTATTGGCAGTGAGCCTGCACGCAATCTGCAATATGGTTTAGATTTTAACATGCGAAAAAATTCAAGGCTAATCACAAAACTTGTTGACTTTCTCCCCTTCTTACAAACAAAGGAACAATCTACTGTTACCTTAAATGCGGAGTTCGCACAACTTCTTCCGGGCACATCCAACATTGTGGATGGTGACGGTACCTCTTTTATTGATGATTTTGAAAACACAGCAACTCCTTATAGTTTACTAAACCCACAAGCGTGGAAACTTGCTTCCGTACCAAAAGATTTTGATGATACCAATGGTGCGCCAAATGACAGGCGAGCTGGATTTAGACGCGCCAAACTAGCCTGGTATCAAGTGGACAATGTATTCTATCGCTCGGGCGGAAGATTTAAGCCTTCTTACATTGATGCCGATTACCTTGAAAATCATCATTATGAAAGGCCTATTCCTCCCAAAGAGATTTTTAGATTTTATGATCAACAGGTAGGTAATTTCTTTGAACCTGTTTTTGATATTGCTTACTATCCATCTGAAAGAGGTCCATATAATTACAATCCTGATTTAAATTTAAATGGAACCTTAAAGAACCCGGCCAAAAATTGGGGCGGCATAACCTCTTCAATCCGCACCGAGGTGGACTTTGATAAAGCCAACGTTGAGTATATCGAGTTTTGGTTATTGGATCCTTTTATCAATAATCCAAAAGGGTTAATCAATGATGGAATCAATCCTCCAAAATCTAACACAACGGGTGGAAAATTAATATTCCACATGGGAAGTGTTTCGGAGGACATCATGCACGATGGTAAGCATGCCTTTGAAAACGGTCTTCCAGCCAATGGCGATACTACTGCGCTGAATGTTACTTCCAATGAATTGGGCTATGTAACCACAAAACAATATCTCAACAATGCCTTCGATAATAACCCAGCAGGACGACCTTTTCAGGATGTAGGATTAGATGGTGCTAATAATGCCTATGAAGCAAAGAAATTCTCCGGCTTTTTAAATTCAATTACCGACCCAACGCTAAGACAGAAAGTAGCAAAAGATCCATCTGCCGATGACTTTAAATATTTTTTAAACTCTGACTATGATGTTAACGAAGCAAAAATCTTAGAGCGTTATAAAAACTTTAATGGCCAGGAAAATAATACCCCAGTACTCACCGGCTCCGATCTGTTACCACAATCGAGTTACACCATTCCCGACAATGAAGATTTAAATCAGGATAATACGATAACCAATACTGAAGAATATTATTCTTACAGCATCGATTTAAACCCAAGCACGCTGAAGGTGGGTAGTAAATATGTTGTTGATGCCATTCAATCGGATAAATTTCCCGATGCAACGTGGTACTTATTCCGAATTCCCATAAGGCAGTTTGATGATAAGGTAGGAAGCATAGAGGGATTTAAATCCATTCGCTACGCGCGGATGATTTTAACAGATTTTACCGAACCTGTAGTTATGCGCATGGCAAAATTTAGAACTGTGGGTAACCGCTGGAGACGCTACACCGGCAACTTAGAAGAATCGCGCTTTGGCGAACCTATTGAACCCAACCTGGATAACTTCTCAGTATCTGTTGTGAACATTGAAGAGAACGGAGCGGGTAATAATATTAAGCCCGGCTATATTGAACCTTTGAGGCGCGACCGCGATAATACCTCATCGGTGCAACGAAGATTAAATGAACAATCGGTGCAGATGTGTGTAACCGAATTACCTGATGGTGATGCCCGCTCCATTTATAAAAATGTGACGATGGATTTTTTCAACTATGGGCGCATAAAAATGTTTTTAAGTGCGTATAGCAGCAACGGAAAACCAATTCCTGATAATGGGCTAGTAGGCTTTCTTCGTCTGGGTACTGACTTTGATGAGAACTATTATGAGATCGAATTGCCGTTAAAAATTACAAAGCCTACGGATGGAAGAACGATTGAGGCTGTATGGCCAGATCAAAATCAAATCGATCTCGATCTCAATGAACTCTATGCCCTTAAAGCTAAGCGCGATCGGGAGGGATATAATCTGGGTTTGCTTTATCCGCAGGCTGGGCCAGAACCAGCAGGTAAACATGGCATCCGTATATTGGGCAGGCCCGATCTTAGTCAAGTGCGCTTGATGATGATTGGAGTTAAAAATCCGCGCAGCAGCGATGCTAAGTCGTATGATGTTTGTATTTGGGCAAACGAAATGCGCCTAACCGATTTTGATCGAACGGCAGGCTGGGCAACCAACGTGGTACTCAATACAAAACTTGCCGACTTAGGTACCGTTACCGGATCGTTGCGTCATATCAGTTTTGGATATGGAAATGTGCAGTCAAAAATTTCGGAGCGTGCACGTGGTGAAACAACGGCTTACGATGTATCGGCCAACATTAATGTAGATAAACTATTACCAACCTGGACCGGTTTGAAAATTCCGATGTTTATCAGTTATGAAAACACGACTATCAATCCCAACTACGATCCGGCCAACCCGGACTTGCGGCTAGGGGCCGCGTTGAAATCATTCAACACAGAAGGAGAACGCGAGGCTTATCGCAAGTTGATTCAGGATCAGTCTGTAAGACGGAGTTTGAATTTTACCAATGTGCGCAAAGTAAAAACTAACAAGGAAGCAAAGCCTCACCTTTATGATGTTGAAAACTTTTCGTTTACCTACGCCTATAGCGAAGCAACGCAAACTAATTTTAACCTGCAGGAAAACACCAGGCGAAATTATAAAGGCGCGGTAGTGTGGCAATACTCACCAACCTTCAAAGGCTTTGAGCCTTTCAAAGATGTAAAAGTATTGTCGTCACCTTTCTTGCAACTGATAAAGGATTTTAATTTCAATCCGCTGCCTTCTAATATTTCCGTACGCGGTGAGTTAGATCGTTCGTTTAGCAAAATTATTTATCGCAATGCAAACAAAGATGCCGGTAGTTCAATTCCCAACTTTCAAAAGTTTTTTGTCTTCAATCGTTTTTATAATGTGCGATGGAGCTTAACCAAATCGTTGAGCCTCGATTATTCGTCTATTATAAATGCCATTATTGATGAGCCAAATGGTGACTTAACTAATAAAGACTCCTTAAGTATTGTAATCAAAAACCTAAAAAACTTTGGCCGTGCAAAAAACTTTAATCAAAATATAACAGCCAACTACACGCTGCCGTTTGATAAATTTCCACTCACCAATTGGTTGGGAACAGAATACCGCTACAACGTTGGTTACAACTGGCGCGCTGGTCCGTTGGAGAAAGATGAAAGTTTGAAACTCGGAAACATTATTCAAAACACACAAGAACAGGCGTTGAGTGGGCGCATTGATATGGTTAAGTTGTATAACAAAATCGGATTCCTGAAAGGAATTAATACACCCAAACGACCAACACCTCCGCCTACCGCACAAAATAAACCAACGCAACCCGATACCGCAAGGCGACCACCTGATTTAAAATTGGTAAAAGGAGTTTTGCGACTTATTATGTCGCTGCGAAACATTACCGGAACCTATACAATTAATCAGGGAACAATTTTGCCAGGCTTTAAACCTGATCCTTATATGTTTGGATTGGATAAAGGGTGGGGCGCACCTGGTTTTGGATTTGTTCTTGGTCAACAGAAAACAGATTTTCAAGTAAAGGCAGGAGAAAATGGTTGGCTATCCACCAGTAAAAAATTAACTACACCGTACACACAAAATCAAATGAAAGATCTCGGGCTTCGGGCTTCGCTTGAACCATCGAACGATCTTAAAATTCAACTAGACATTAAAAAGAATTCCGTAACATCCTTCCAGGAAATTTATAGAATAGATTCTACGGATTCATTCTATGAGTCGTTAAGTCCGAGCCGGGTTGGATCGTATAAAATTTCAACGCTCACTATTAACACTGCTTTCAAAAATAATGAGAGCCTTAACTCAACGGTATTTAAACAATTTGAAGAAAATATTTCCTTGCTCCAAGATCGGTTTACGCGCGTTACCGGAAATTCGTATGAAACTAAATCGCAAGACATTTTAATTCCTGCTTTCGTTGCTGCCTACACGGGCAAATCTGCTGAAACAGTTAACCTTTCACCATTCCCGCAAATACCGATTCCAAATTGGCGTTTTGATTACACCGGCTTAAGTAAAATAGAAGCGCTGAAAGATATTTTTCAATCCATCACCATAAACCATGCTTACAACTCTTCTTACTCAGTAGTTAATTATTCTAATTCGCTGGAATATAACAATGTTGGATTAGGCAATCCAATTGGCGATTATAACAACGGAATGTTTGCAACTAAAACAAACACCAGTGGCGAGCTAATTCCTGTTTATATAATCAGTCAGGTAATGATTAGCGAGCAGTTTGCACCCTTGGTGGGAATAAATTTCAGAACTAAAAAGAAATTGAATTTCAGATTTGAATATAAAACCAAGCGCGATCTGGCGCTCAACATTTCCAACGCGCAGATTACTGAACTTAACAGTAAAGATTGGTCGGTTGATTTAGGGTTCACAAAAAATAATATGAGAATGCCGTTCAAGAGCCAAGGCCGTGTAATTACCTTAAAGAATGATATTACTTTCCAGTTGAATATGAGTGTTACCAATAACCGAACTATTCAACGAAAAATTGAAGAGATAAATACCGTGACGAATGGAAACGTCAATTTTCAGTTACGCCCAAACATAAGCTACTTGGTTAATCAAAAACTGCGCGTGCAAGCCTATGTGGAGCGCAGCGTGAACGAACCTTTAGTTACCAATTCATTCCGTAGATCAACCACCCGCGGTGGCGTAAAGATTTTGTTTAATCTGGCGCAATAGTAAAGCAAAATTAAGTTTCAAAATTCAAAAAGGTAGATCCCGAAATAAGCAGGAAAATAACTCCCGAAAAGGAATCAAAGCCTGCCCATCTTTCCTTATTTTTGGGGCAACTTATATTACTAGTAATTATGAATATTCCTGCAGATTTAAAGTACACAAAAGACCACGAGTGGGTTAAAATTGAAGGCGATCAGGCTACCATTGGCATTACCGACTTCGCTCAGGGCGAATTGGGCGATATTGTTTATGTGGACATTTCGAGCGTTGGTCAAAAGTTTAATCAACACGATGTATTTGGAACCGTTGAAGCCGTGAAAACCGTTTCGGATTTATTTATGCCGATTAGTGGAACTGTAAATGAATTTAATAAAGCTCTTGAAGCAGCGCCCGAAAAAGTAAACAGCGATGCTTACGGTGAAGGTTGGATGGTGAAAGTTACCGTTTCAAATGCTAGCGAACTTGAAGGCTTGTTATCTGCAGATCAATACAAGGGACTTATTTAGTAAAAAGTCCATTGTCGATAGTATTTAGTCCATAGTTTTTTCTTCAAAGCTTAATGGATTATAGACTAAAGAATCAAGACTAACTACTCAAGACTATTCAATGATCGAACTACCCGTTATCTCAGCCGCTGAAACAAGAAAACGCAAGCCCGATTGGCTTCGCGTTAAGCTGCCCATTGGGCCTGAATATACAAAGGTGCGCAGGCTGGTAGATGAACATAAGCTTCACACCATTTGCGAAAGCGGTAATTGCCCAAACATGGGTGAGTGCTGGGGTGCTGGCACGGCCACCTTTATGATTTTAGGAAATGTGTGCACGCGCAGTTGCACGTTTTGCGCGGTAGCTACCGGCAGGCCAACTGAATATGATACGGAAGAGCCAGCACGTGTTGCTGAAGCCATCAAACTAATGGGTGTAAAACATGCTGTAATCACTTCCGTTAACCGGGATGAATTAAAAGATCGCGGTGCCGAAATATGGTACCAAACTGTAGTTCAAACAAAAGCACTAAGCCCTGAAACAACTATTGAAACCTTGATACCCGACACTAAGGGAAATTGGGATGCACTCTATCGTATGATTGATGGCGGCCAGGAAGTAGTGTCGCACAATATGGAAACCGTTGGCCGACTTTATAGAATGGTAAGACCGCAAGCAAAATACGAGCGTAGTCTTGAAGAGCTAAAACGAATTAGAGAAGCAGGCAAACGAACCAAGTCAGGCATTATGCTTGGCATAGGCGAAACTCACGAAGAAGTTTTTAAAGCCATGGATGATTTGGCTGAAAACGGATTGATGATTTTAACGCTCGGTCAATACCTGCAACCAACCAAAATGCATTTGGAAGTTGCGGACTTTATTCACCCCGATACATTTGCCATGTATAAAGAAGAAGGGCTTAAGCGCGGCTTAAAATATGTTGAGTCTGGGCCGTTGGTTCGCTCAAGCTATCATGCGGAACGGCACGTGAATGTGCCATTTTAATCTAAGGGTAAAGCCTCCCCACTCATTTCTATCATTGCATTCCCTTGGACTGTGTCTTCAATGATCAGTCTTTTGCTTTTGTGTTCTGTGAGGACACAAAACAGAGTTGATGAGGCTATTCTAACTCTCCCTTTTCAAAAAGTTTTCTTAGATGTTCTATATCACCGAGGTCTTTAGGTCGGTTAGTGGCCTCTTTTTCTTTTAAAAGATCAAGCCCATGTATTACCTGAAATTTTATTCCTTTAAACTCTCCGGGTTTTGCTCGTTTATAGCATTGATCAAAATCGAATGAATTAAATATTTTTAGATTAGTCATTGGATCAACAACAAATCCGGAATTGCCCACTTTAAATTCTGTAAAGCCATCAACCAATTGAAGTTCTTTAACTTGATCCATACCCTGGACGCCACTTTTCTCAAAAACCCGTTTCAATTTTTCAAGATTGGAAGGCTCGTCTTTTATCCATAAGTCAAGATCGTGTGTAGCACGAACATAGCCATGAAATGCCATGGCAAAACCACCCACTAACATGTATTGCACATTTTCTGTTTGGAGGTTCTCAAAGAAGTTATAGATGTCATCATCCCTGAAATCGATAGCTGTCAATTTCTGCATGGCTGTGTTTGCATTGTTAAATGATACTGCCAGTTCATTTACTTTGGAAAAGAGTTCAATCCGTTCCTGATAATCTTTGGGAGTATTCTTTTGCACAATCAAAGATAGGATAAATTCATACTATGCTTTCTTGATCTACATCCTAAAAAATTGATTTCTAAAGATTGTTAATCAGGTACCGAAAATAGCAAGTTTCATTGCTCTGTATTGTTACAGTCCAATTTTTTGTGTTCTGTGAGGACACATAACCTACAACCGCAATTCTCAATCACGAAATTATCTTACCCCAAAAAAAAGACTGATCCAAAAAATGAATCAGTCTTTTGTGCGCTGCGAGGCCACGGTTTAGGCTATCGCAAACTATTTCTTATTCTCCACTTTCTTATCTACTACCAATCTATTTTCGCGATTGGCAATTTCCCATGCTGTGTAAAATACATTTTTTGCGCGCATGGCTAAAAGATCAAACTCAATCTTATCTACTTCATCACTTGGCTTATGGTAGTCTTCATGAATGCCATCAAAATAAAAAATGATTGGAATGTTTTTCTTAGCGAAGTTCCAATGATCGGAACGATAATAGATTTTGTCCGGATGATCTTCGGCATTGTATAAATAATCATATACAAGGTTTGAATACGTCTTGTTTGTTTTTTCACTTAACGTATGCAACTCACTAGATAAGCGATCGCTGCCAATAACATATACATACGGTGGGCTATCTTTATGTGCCGGATCTCTGCGGCCAATCATATCAATATTTAAATCAACAACCGTTTTCTCAAGTGGAAAAATCGGATGTTCTGAATAATATTCTGAACCGAGCAATCCCTTCTCTTCACCCGTTACTGTCATAAACAAAATACTTCTGCGTGGGCCATTCCCTTCTTTCTTAGCCTGGCTAAATGCCTTGGCCATAGCCAACACTGCAACTGTGCCTGATCCATCATCATCGGCACCATTATTAATTTTATCACCTTCGGCCCGGGCAGAAATTCCAACATGATCGTAATGTGCTGTAACAACTACTACTTCATCCTTTTTATCAGTACCCTCTAAAAATCCCAACATGTTTTCGGAACGAACTTCTGAAACCTCAACAGAGACTGAGTAGGTTAGTGTTGAAGGCTTAACCTTGCTGGTTTTCTTGGTGTCGGCTTCTTTCTTCAGTTTATCAAAAGTTGTGTTAAAGAATTTTCCGGCTGCTTCTGCCGATACGATAACGGATCCTGAAATTTTTCCACTTTCAGGTTTGTTTAAACTTAGGCGGCCGCCTGAAAAACGTCTCACCATTCCAGACATACGCGTAAACTCTTCACTCTTTTCAACTGCTACAAAAAGTAATGTGGCTCCCTTCTTACGCAAATTTGCTAACACCGGATTATTCATGACCGAAGCACCTGACTCCAGTAAAACCATTACTGCTTTTCCGTTCAAATCTAATTTTTCAAGGTCAGCATCAGAACCTTTACCCGCAAAAACTAGTGGTAAATTCATATCGCCATCGGTTTGGCCAGACCCAAGAAGCACATAGGAATCTGATGAGATTACTGTTGCTCCAACCTTCATGGCTAACACCGGAGCAGAAGTAGTATATAATGGCACAGGCTGGTAATGACTACCTGAAACCGGACCTTTCAAACCAAGGTCATCAAAATAGGCAGCAATAAAAGCTGCAGCCATTTTTTGTCCACGCTTGCCCGTCTCGCGACCTTCCATAGCATCGGAGGCAATAATGGATAAATTTTCTTTTAGATCAGCTTCTGTAATTGTTGCTGCATACTTCTGTACTGTTGGATTGGGTTGCCCAAAACCGAAGTTTAGAATTAATAGTGTGCAACAAAAAATAATAACTCTTTTCATATTAAGTGGGTTAATTAAAAATCTTTAAGCCTCAAGGTTCTAATACATAAGTGAATACTTAAATAAGCTACTTCTCAGTGTCTTTGTGGCCTGGTGGCTAATTTGGAACCAAGATCGAAAAAAAAATTAAAACGTTTCAGTAATACTATTTAAAAGGTAATACAGATTATGGGCGTGGCCTTTATTTTATTCGGATACAAGGTGTTTCTTCAAGTATAGGATAGAACCATCTGAAAAAACATTCAGCAGCATAAACCAGTTTTACTGCCTGATGCTTGCATAAATGACTGATTGAAGGAGTTACTTACATCACGGACTGAATAAGGTAATTGAGATTGGCACCGCTAATCTTCATTCTGCAATAAGCAAATACTTGAGTCTGTCAATCTAAAGTGATTAATGCACGCCTTTGGCTGCCTCTAAATTAGGTTTTGAAGGTTTTAAGATTAACACAAAGGGAATGCATAGCAGAAAAAATATTCCGATGTAAAGAAAAACATCCATATAAGTAAGAAGCGCAGCTTGTTTGCTAACCATCACATCCATCAACTTGTTCGCTTTCATGGTTGCTTCCTCCATACCAAATCCTTGCGTCATAAAAGTTGCTTTCATGCCAGCAAGGCGTTGTTGCACATCCGGATCGTAAGGTGAAATGTGACTGATCATGTCGCCACGATGTTGCACATTGCCGCGACTGATAAATGTACTG
>Ga0154020_10003973_pt1 | contig 17652 bp, 12 predicted proteins | sample Klosneuvirus_201_FD_109709 | JGI IMG/M metagenome (GOLD analysis project Ga0154020, IMG submission 109709) | Active sludge microbial communities from wastewater, Klosterneuburg, Austria - Klosneuvirus_20160825_MG | ecosystem: Engineered > WWTP > Aerobic digester > Activated sludge | place...
GGTTATACTAAAGATTTTGCAGGCGTAACACGTAATACAAGCAATCCTGATATTGGAGCACTTGAATTTTATGTTGATGTTGCTGTTTCTAAAATTTACTTTTCAGGTTTAAATGTATGCGGTGGATATAGAGAAGCTGTAAAAATGACTATGAAAAATAACACAGGTGACACAGTAAAAAATGTTCCTGTTAAATTTACAGTTACAGGTAAAAATGCTGTAAGAGAAATCATTCCTAAAATTAATCCTAATGATTCTGCTCAATACACCTTTAAAACCATTGCAGAATTTAACGGTTCAGGTGTTAACACTTTAGAAGTTGCTTTGGATGGTACAGATGATGCAACTTCAAACAATAAACTTTCTAAAAGTTTAAACGTAACCCCATCACCTGCAGGTTTCGAATTAATTGAAAGTTCAACATTCCCAGGCTACTTCCGTCCAGGCGGAGGAGGAGGAACTAAAAGTAACCCGGATGCAACTATTCCTGGTAAAAAAGTGGTTTACGAAATTGCTCCAAACACTTCTACTGGATACTCCAACTCAAATTATGGAAATTCTAACAGATGGATTATTACCGGTACAAGCTTTAAAACTGCAAATGGTACCACAATTACGGGCCCTGTATATGCGCCACCATCTGGAGGAAATAACGCTACTTTAACCTTTGATCCATCTTCATCTTTAATTGATAGTTTAATTTATCTAAACCTTTTTGTAAAGAACAATACAACCGGTTGTGATTCATCCTTTGGACGTTGGATCTATATTCCACATATTCCTGTTACAAGCTTCCAAGCCAATGATGTTTGTTTAGGTGAAGTTGCAACATTCGTTAATAAAACAGTTTTGGCTAAAGGAAATGTTCAATACAAATGGAAATTTAACGATCCGGGTACCCCTGAAGATTCTTCAACTTTAATTGACCCAATCTTCAACTTCTCTACCTATGGAAACTATAAAATTGTATTATCAGCATACAATTCAGCATTTCCTAAATTTACAGTTGATTTTTCAAAAACAATTGTTGTAACTCCAGTACCTACTATCGACTTTAAAGTACTTAACGCTTGCGAAAAAGTTGCTTTAAAATTCACCAACAATACCTCTCTACCAATTGCAGGTACCATTACTTATGTATGGAATTTTGGTGATCCATCTACCACTCTTGACAGAAGTACATTGAAAGAACCTACCTGGACTTATGCTACTTCAGGTGGTTATAAAGTTTCATTAAGAGCTACTGCTAACGGTTGTTCATCTGAATTAATTAAAAATGCCAACCAATATGCTACACCTGTTGCTAAATGGTCAGCTCCAACTTTAATTTGTGATAAATCAGAAATTCAATTTACCAATAACTCTACAATTAAATTTGGAAATATGGGTTATTCTTGGTCATTTGGTGATGGTGGAGTTTCTAACTTTGCAAATCCAACACATGAATATACCAACTCGGTTGCTAAAACAGTAAAATTGAAAGCTGTATCTGAATTTGGTTGTGTTGATTCATCTTCCAGAGTAATTACTTTATCTGAGTCTCCAAATGCTAATTTCACTTGGGGCGCTGCATGTAATCTTACCAATACTGCATTCTCATTCACGGGTACTAAGCCTGCTTTACCAATCATAACTACATTTAATTGGAATTTTGCAGGTGAAGGAACTACATCTGTAGAAAACCCAACTAAGTTGTTTAATATTGTTGGAAAGAAAAAAGTTACTTTAACACTTGTTTCAAATAATGGTTGCAGTGATGTAGTAACTAAAGAGGTTAACGTTAAATTACAATCAAAAGCTGACTTTGAAAGCGTTGATGTTTGTGAGGATGACGATGCTGTATTTACTAACACTTCTGTTGTTACTGCAGGTAATTTAAATTATAACTGGAAGTTTGGTGATGGTTCTAATTCTGCATCTCAATCTCCACGTCACCGTTACAATATTGGAGGAACTTCACAAACATTTAATGTTACTCTTGTAGCAGTTGTACCCGGAGGATGTTCAGATTCTATTACTAAAGCCGTTACTGTAAATGCCAGCCCAGATGCTGACTTTACATTTACCAGAAGTGGCCGTCAGGTTTACTTTCAAGCTAAACAAACTGGTGCTACATTATACAATTGGAGATTTGGTGATGGTGGAAGTGCCACAACAGCTAATCCTTCATGGCATTACACTAACTTCCCAAGCGGTAATTATGTTGCTTGTTTAGCTCTTGTAAATGCAGCCGGTTGTTTTAACGAAACATGCCAAACTATTGCTATAAGCGGTGGAGTTGACAAACTGAACAAACTTACCGGAGTAAAAGTTTATCCTAATCCAAACAAAGGAAACTTTGAGGTAACTGTTGAAGATCCTAAAACTGATATCTCGATTGTGATCTATAATCTTTTAGGAGATGTAATTAAAACTATTGAAACTAACTCATTAAAATCCGTTTACTCAATTGAATTAAACGTAGCTAATGGTGTTTACCTTGTAAAAGTAACCAATGGTGGATTAATTTCTACTCAAAAAGTTACTGTTAACAAGTAGTAATAACATTGTAAATTTGAAGCCTCCTCCTTTACCGGAGGAGGCTTTTTTATTTGTATTTTTTAATTAGGAATATACTATTCAAATGAAACAATGAATTACGTTAAAACAGAAATACACGACAGGGTTGGTTATATTATTTTAAACAGACCCGATAAACGCAATGCCCTCAACTCGGAATTTGTAACTGAAATAAAAGAGGCAATTCATGCGCATGAATTAAACACAGATACTCGTTCAATAGTACTGAAATCATCGAGTGAAACCTTTTGCGCCGGTGCCGACTTGGCATACCTTCAACAATTGCAAAGTTTTAGTTTTGAAGAAAATTTGGAAGACAGCAAAAACCTGGCTGAGCTTTTCAATTTAATCTATCAAAACTCCAAACCGGTTATCTCATTGGTTAAGGGACCGGCCATTGCAGGGGGCTGTGGACTCGCTACAATCTGTGATATGTGCTACGCAACACCAGATTCTACATTTGGATATACGGAATCACTCATAGGTTTTGTACCGGCTATTGTACTTGTGTTTTTAAGAAAAAAAGTAGGTGAAAGCTTGAGTAAGAAAATGGTATTTACCGGAGAAATATTTAAAGCGGAAAAAGCCTTGAAATATGGTTTAATTACAGAAATAAATGAACCTGACATTATTGATGAGCATGTTCATCAAAGTCTGGTTAGAATGGCTAAAAAATCAAGCGGCAATTCATTAAAAGCGATAAAAATGCTATACAACAATCTGGATAACAGAGATATCCATTCAGCATTGGATTACGCTTGTAGAGTAAATGCCGAAGTAAGAGAATCCGAGGATTGTAAAAAAGGTATAGCTGCTTTTTTAAACAAAGAAAAAATGACCTGGTAAATGGAGTTTACAGATACCCATGCCCATGTTTTTGCTGAAGAATTTGATTTAGATCAAGAAGCTTGTTTTCAGCGAAATATAAGTGAGAATGTTACAAAAGTACTTGTACCCAATATTGATTTGGGAAGTATTTTATCACTAAAAAAAATATGCTCACATTATTCTGAAAATTACTTTCCAATGATGGGATTGCACCCTTGCAGTGTAAAGGAGGATTATGAAAGCGTTCTTGTTAATATCTATGACGAATTTATTTCAACAAAGTATTATGGCATTGGAGAAATTGGAATGGATCTTTATTGGGATAAAACAACGTTTGATATTCAAAAAAGAGCCTTTATTGAACAAGCTAATTGGGCCATTAAATTTAATTTACCTGTATCTATTCACTCCAGAGAATGTACATCCGAACTAATTCAAATTATTAAAGACGAAAAACTAAACCAACTTAGGGGGGTTTTTCATTGTTTTTCAGGAAATATAGAACAGGCTCAAACGCTTATGGACATGGGGTTTTATCTAGGAATTGGAGGAGTTGTTACATTTAAAAATTCCGGTTTGGCACAAGTAATACAATCTATTGGACCCCAAAAATTAGTACTTGAAACCGATTCACCATACTTGGCTCCTACCCCTCATCGCGGAAAACGAAATGAAACTTCCTACATACCATTAATAGCTCAAACTGTAGCCCAATCCCTTGAAATCAGCCTTAAAGAGATTGCCGAAATAACTACGAATAATTCCAAGCAAGTATTTGGGATATAATGTATTTTTGCGCTCTTTATCCGGAGACTTGTCCGAGTGGCTGAAGGAGCACGCCTGGAAAGTGTGTATACCCCTAAAGGGTATCGAGAGTTCGAATCTCTCAGTCTCCGCTAATATTGAATCACTTCACTTATGCCAACAGACCTAAAAGAAATTTCTGAACTATTTTCGAAATGCTTTGGTCTGTTGCCTGATTCAATTTACCGACTCCCTCAAAGTGGCAGCGACAGAATTTATTATAGAGTTACATCTCCCAAAATATCAGTCATTGCAACTGAAAATGAGAATGTTAAAGAAAATGAGACATTTTTTTATTTTTCCGATCATTTTAAAAAAGCAGGTTATCCTGTCCCTGAAATATTTGGAATAAATGAGGAGAAAACTCTTTATTTACAATCAGATTTTGGTGACACTTCCTTGCTGGATGTTTTAGAAACCAAAGGTAAAACCGATGAAGTTTATTTATTATTTAAACAGGCACTTTCTAACCTTGCAGGACTTCAAATTAACGGCGATAAAGGACTTGATTACGAACAATGTATTACCTCTAAAGAATTCGGTAAACAGGCCATCATCAGTGATCTGCTTTACTTTAAATATTACTTTTTAGATACTTTAAAAATCCCTTACGATAAGGAAAAACTATTAGAGGATTTTGATTCTTTAGGCAATAGTCTGGCTCCAACCGAATATAAATTTTTTATGTACCGTGATTTTCAAAGCAGAAATATAATGGTTCATCAAGATAAGGTTTATTTTATTGATTTTCAGGGAGGTATGAAAGGTGCATTGCAATATGATGTGGCATCTTTTTTATGGCAGGCAAAAGCTGAACTGCCCGAACAATGGAAAGAATCACTTTTAAATTATTATATAGAAGAGGTTGACAAATTATTGGAAACTTCACTGGATAAAAAAATCTTTATAAGTCAATATAATAGTTATGTGTTGATTAGATTATTGCAGGTACTTGGTGCATATGGTTTTAGGGGCATTTTTGAACGCAAGGCACATTTTTTAGTAAGTATTCCGTTAGCACTAAATAACCTTAAGTCGTTTTTAGAACAAAAACATACCAACTTTGCACTACCTGAGTTTGAGCGCCTACTAAATTTAGTGGTGAGTGATGAAATAATAAATCGATTTACAAACATTAAATCAGATAAAGATACACCACTTGTAATTACGATTAATAGTTTTTCATATAAAAAAACAGGTTATCCAAAGGACGAAACAGCAAATGGAGGAGGTTTTGTATTTGACTGCCGCGGCATATTAAACCCGGGTAGAATTGAAGAATACAAAACTCAAACAGGTAAAGACAAACCTGTTAAGGATTATTTAGAACAACATACCGAAATGCCAAATTTTATGAATAATGTTTACAATATGGTAGATATTTCGGTTACTGATTATTTAAAACGAGGCTTTACATCCTTGGTGGTAAGCTTTGGATGCACAGGAGGACAACATAGAAGTGTTTATGCAGCTGATGCGCTCGGGAGGCACTTGAGAAATAAATTTAATGCCAAAATAAATATTCATCATATTGAACAAAACTGGCATGAGAAAAAGGGATTTGAAGATTAATAAAGAAGTATTATGAAAGCCATGATTCTGGCGGCCGGCCTTGGAACTCGTCTCAAACCTTTTACCGACATTCACCCTAAAGCATTAGCAATTGTTAATGGAAAAAGTCTATTGCAACGCAATGTTGAATATCTTGTAAAATATGGAGTTACTAATATAATAATTAATGTTCATCACTTTGCCGACCAAATTGTCTCTGCTATTGAAGCAGGAAATGGCTGGGGAGCTAAAATATTGATAAGTGATGAAACCAATGAGGTTTTAGAGACCGGAGGCGGACTAAAAAAAGCGGCATCCTTTTTTGAAACTGACGATGTTCCATTTATTTTGATGAATGTAGATATTTTAACTGATCTAAATCTTTTTGAAATGATGAATTTTCATAAGATGGAAAACACTTTAGCCACATTAGCTGTAAGTGAACGTGAAACATCCAGATATTTTTTATTTAATGAAAACATGGTGTTGTGCGGTTGGGAAAATATAAAAACGGGGGAACAAAAGTTAAGGAGAGAGAATACCGGTTTGCATAAAAAAGCATTTAGTGGACTTCACATAATTGATCCCAAAATATTCAAATTAATAAAGCAAGAAGGCAAATTTTCGATGGTGGATGTTTATTTAGATCTGTGCAATACAAATGCAATCAAAGGATTTGATCAAGGGAATTGTAAATTTATGGATGTAGGGAAACCGGAAAGTATCTTAATGGCCGAAAAAATGTTTCCTTAAATAAAAGCTAACCTTATCTTACGATAGTAACGGTGCCTTTTAAAGGCCAATTAACATCATCAACACCTATTGCCTTAATAATCCAAATATAAGCGCCCATTTGGCATAATTCTCCTTTGTAATAACCATCCCAATCAACATTCATATCATTGCTTTCAAACACCTTTTCACCCCAACGGTTAAATATTTTTATATTGTATCTTTTAATGTAAAGACCTTTTATATCAAAAATTTCATTTAATCCGTCGCCATTGATTGTAAAAGCATTTGCTGCAAATATTCGCGATCTTACAGGGGCACAATCTTCATTGCTTATGCTGATAATTTGTTTTTGACCTGAAACTAAATTTTTGTAACCTATAACACGATAACAATAATGAGGATAACCATTAAGATCTGTAACATTGTCAACCATCATCGTATCGGTTGAGGAAGTGTTTCCAATGGTAACAAAGCTACCATCCTCTTTTTTTCTTTGCACTTCGTATTGATTCACCTCTTCGCTCCAACCTTGATAAGTGCTCCATGTTACAAAAGGCCTTTCCTCAACCGTAGTATCCGCTTTGAGTAAAATAGTTTTTGCAAAGTTTTGAATTTCACTTCGTTGTTCACATGTATCAACGGCATAGGTTCTATAAAAATAGGACATATCATCTACCTTTACTTTTTTATCAGTAAAAGCAAACTCTTCCGGAGTGAACGATTTGGACCATTTGTATTGTTTTCCATCTTCGGAACGCTCAATAACATACTCTTTAATAGGTACACGTGGAGTGCCTGAACCTGTCCATTCTATTGTAATCTCCTCATCAAAATCTACGGTAGCACGAATTGTAAAGTTGGGAGGAACTATATTTTTATTTAATGGTCTTGCTGCAGTTGTATCACTCCATGAAATCTGCTGAAATCCACCATTTTCATAGGCCTTTATTCTATAGAAGTGATCCATTTTACAAAATACAGCCGTATCAGTATACTGCAAAGAACTACCATTTACAGTGGCGAGGTAATTATATATACCTTTATTCCCTACCTCTTCCCTATAAATCTCATACTTATCTACCGGCCAACCTTTGTAAGCATTCCATTTTACGTTTATTTTTCTAATCTCACCCATTGCTTTTGTTTCAACTGTGCAATGATCGAGCGCGTTGGAAAGTGAAGATTCATAACCACATAAATTGGTAGCCGTTATCTTAAAACAATAAACATTGTTAAGAGTATTTAATGAACTGATTGTTAAGGATGTATCTTGTTTATTAGCTTGACTTAGTAGTTTAACAAATTCACCTGAAGAATTAGATTTATAAACAGTATAGTGTTTGAAATCATAACCTTTAAAGGCGGAATAATCCATCAATACTTGATTATCATTTTCAACTGTTACCCTATAAATAAATGGTGAAGCCGGTGGTATTGTATCGCCAATTGTGATTCCATTTGGCACTGTTAATGTATCTGTACAACCATTTAAATCATTAGCAACCAAGGTGATTTCATATTCACCGGATGTCATTTTAGATAAAACAGGAATCTTATTATTAGACAAAAACACTCCATTTAAAAACCATTTCCAGCTATTAAATGTGGTATCAGAAAGGGATGTATTTACAAATTGTGGAATTTGACCTTTACAATAAAAGCTATTTACGGTTTTAAAAGCAGCTTCAATATTTTTTACATTTATTTCTTTTTCGATTGAAGCTTCACAATTTCCTGTATTCCAAACCATTAACCTCACCAAAAATTTGCCTTTTTTAGTATAAGTATGCTTTGGATCGGGTTGGTCAGATGTTGAACCATCACCAAAATCCCATTGAAATTTAACTATATTTCCCTGAACCGGATCTGAAAGGTTTTTAAACTGAACCTCTTGATTAATGCATGGCGGACCAAAACTAAATTGTGGTTTAGGCTGAGGTAGTACATGAATTGTATCGATAGGAGGAACGGTGTATTTGCATCCAAAGCTATCGGAAAGAACCAACAGAGGTATATATTTACCCACTCTGCTATATACATAACCTGCTTTTGTTGAATCTTTAATTATCTGCCCATCACCCATGTCCCATTCTAAGGTATGCGTATTTTGAGTAAGAGATGTAAAGTTTACTTTAAGAGGTGTACAGCCAATTTTTTTATCAAAATTAAACGTACCCACAGGTCCATCAATAAGAATAAGATCCTTATAAACTATTTCGTCACTGCAATTTATTTCATTTGTAACTTTTAACTTGACTGTAAATTTTCCGGAGACAAGATAAATGTGTGATGGAGAAGCTAGGTCAGATGTGCTTCCATCTCCAAAATCCCAATGGTATTTAACTATTTTTCCAAAATTAATAATAGAACGCGACTTAAAATGAACAGTAAACGGAGGACAATTTGCATCTAATTTATCTGCAACAAGATCCGCTTTAATTGTTTTTTCTGAATTATTAATTATAGTATCTCTAACAGTAACACAACCATCAGAATCTATCATTTTTAGTGAAACCTTGTAATTGCCTTCACTTTGATATTGGTGTGCAATATTTCCACCTGTAAAGGTCCTTCCATCGCCCATGTCCCAATACATTGCATTGGTAACAAGGTCTGAATCGGATGCTGCAAAAAGTGGTTTAACATAAACAATTGGGTAGGCACAAGTTGGAAAAGTGCTTACCTCAAAATTGTAATTATTGTATGTTAAATTGACTGTATCCGTTGCTAAACCGGAGCATCCATTAAAATCCTCAAGCAATAACCCAACAGAATAAGCTCCATTTAATAAAGGACCTTGTTTATCGAGGGTAAAATGCATGGTATCTTTGGTAACGGCAATTTTTGGATGTCCGCTAATTTGCCAGAATTTGCTTTTAACATTAGGGTCATCAACTTTACTAATAAGTGTGATATCTAAGGGAGCGCAACCGGTGTTGGGTGTAATTTCAAAATCGGCAACCGGTCCATTGATGGTAATTGTCTTCTCTAAAGTTTCTTTGCAACCATTATCGTGAGACCCCATCAATTTCAATTTGTAAACACCTGGATTAAAAGTTTTATAGAAATTGAGGTTATTATTAGATTCGATGCCGTTTCCAAAATCCCATTTATACTCGGAATAATTAATTGAAAGGTTAGAAAAAAACAATTTAGCAGGACCACACATTCCGCCGGTAAAACTAAAATCGAGACGTGTAGCGTATGGAACGAGAAAGTCAAAATATTCACTCTCGCAATTGAAAGTATTGTTTCGTCCCCAAAGTTTTACTGGCCATTTATCAGCCGGACCATAAACAATCAAGGTGTCCACATTAGCCAAATAAGTGTTATCGCTAAAATACCACTTAAATTCATCGGCTTGCTGTGATATGTTTATGAAAGTGAAAGGGTAACCTTTACACGAATCGTATTTTATAATATACCTAACATCGGGAGGCAATATTGTTATTCCGTCATCAAAAACAACAGTATCAGAACAACCCCAATGGCTTCCAATTAATTTAAGATCATAGGTTCCATCCTTATTTTTTACCCTATAATTAAGAATTTTATTTGTCGAAATAAGGGCAGTATCGAGATACCATTTCCATTGATCCACTTTGCTTGAGTTGGTATTTTTAGCATCCGATACGGTAAGTAAATCCAATTGGCAAAGAGAATCTTTCGGTTCATCAAAATTAAGTTCAGGTTTGGACCCAACATAAACTGTATCTTTAGAAATAAAGCTACAACCAAGGGAATTAGTCATGGTTAATTTTACCAAATACATTCCTTCGTTATAATACGTATAGTCAAAGGAATTTTGGTTCTGATAATTACCATCCCCAAGATCCCAAAATAACTGAGTAATTGGATATGCGGAATGGGAAAGGTCTTCGAAATTAACTTTGAGGGGTTTACAACCTTTGGAAGGATCCAAACTAAAATCGGCAAATGATGTATCCACCAAAATTGCTTTTGGATTTATGAGAGTATCGTAACAATATCCATTACCACTTACCAATCCAACCTTGTTATACCCTTTTTTCTTGATTTTAACTGACACCCAATTATTAGAAGAAATAAAACTATCGTTTAAAAACCAAGACCGTGACAATCCGCCGATAGACTTATCAATAAAAGTGTCTCGAAGTCCGCGATAGCACAAAATTGTGTCGGTAATTAAGAATTTCGCCTTGGGTCTATCCAAAATATTGATAGCATTGGGAAAGCTAAGGGTTTCTTTGCAAGTTCCATCTGTGAGACTTACAGTAAGTGTTATATTGTAGTAACCATTAGAAATATATGTATGTTTAACTTTATTTCCGGTTGCACTACCGCCATCTCCAAAATCCCAGGATGCGTCAAACTTCAATCCTTTTGGTGATGAATTATTTGTAAAAGTAACAGCATCATTTCTACAAACTTGTGTGTTGGATAATGAAAATGAAGGTTTTATTTTGGAAAGGGTGATATAATTATTGAGTTGAGATGTAGCAACACAACCATTGGCAGATGTAATTGTAAGTTTGACTGTGAAATTACCAAAACTGGAATACGTTTTCTTTGGATTTTGACTTGATGAGGTAGTACCATCTCCAAAATCCCACAAATAGGTGTCCCTGGAACTTGTTCCTGTGGACCTATCCGTAAAATTAACAGCCAATGGTGTGGTACACGATGAAAGTTTATCGGCACTAAAAGCAACAGTTGCTGATGCATTTACAGTTATGTACTGCTTTTTTGTTGTTTTAGCCTGGCAGCCATTTACATCTTTAACAATTAATGAAATATCGTAAATACCTTTGGTAAGATAGGAATGTGAAGGACTTTGCTTGTTTATAACGGTACCATCGCTATAGTCCCACGACCATTGATTAATCATTCCGCTACCTCTAGTACTTTTATCAACTAATATTGGATCGAAAGGCGTACAACCTTTTAAATTTTTTGCATCAAAATCAGCTACCGGATTCTTAAATATCTCAACATATTTTGCTCGAATAAAGGAATCAGTTTTACCTGTATTGTCTTTAATAAATAATTTTACGGTATAAAGTCCGGGTGTATAATAAATTGCCTGAGGATTTTTTAATGTGCTTGTATTGCCATTACCAAGATCCCAATAATAGGTTAAAGATGTGCCAGTACTTTGATCTGTAAATTTTATTGTAGCAGGGGCACAACCATTAGATGGACTTGCAGAAAAAGATGCTTTTGGTTGTGCATATAGAAAGGACACTGACCAACAGAATATTACAAGAAGGTTTATTGTCCTGATCATCTTTAATTATGATATAATTCTTACAAAGTAACCAAAGGATGCATTAAAGTATTTAAAGGTTGTATACTAAAAAATAATAATTCCTCGTTGCTTGCAAAACAAACTTAAGGGTTTTTTTTCAAATCCGCATAATTAAATACTTTTTTTAAAAGTTCGGTACCTCTTTGCAATGGGTCTTGACGAATCTTATTCTCTTCAATTTCTATTTGATTAAACAGTGCTTTCAAGGCCATTTCAGTAACATAGGCGTTTAAATCAGGATTTATTTTTGTAACACCGGGCAATGTATTATAGGTAGACATTATATCTGACCAATATTTTGTTGCTTGCACTTTATCCAATGATTGCTGGATAATTGGACTAAACTTGGAAGTTAGTTCAGAGGTAGTTGTTCTTTTAAGATAAGAAGTAGCTGCACCATTGCCACCTGTAACAATATTAATGGCATCGGTAATAGTTAGTTGACTGATTGAATTTAAAAATACCGGTTTTGCTTCAGCAACGGCCATTTCTGCGCCGCGATTAAGACTTTCGATAACTCTGTCGCATTGTGTTCCAAAACCAAAATCCCTCAAAGTTTTCTCAATCTTTTGGGCTTCCGGAGGAAAAAGTATTTTATAGGTAGAGTTTTTTAGAAAACCATCTCGTTTTGAAAGAAAATCGGTTCCTGTTCCAATACCTTTATTTAAGGCTTCCTTTAAACCTCCTGCTGCTTCAGATTCAGTTATACCGGTAGTTTCTAATGTTTTTAGCGCTTCGTTGGCAGCTGTCAAAATTTTGCCGGTGTTTCCACAAGAAAACAGAAAAATACTTAAAAAAAATAGTGCGTTGAGTTTAATAAATTTCATTCTGTCAAAATTAGTTTATTAATTTTCAAGTAGATATAGGTAAAATAAAAATGATTCAGGGCAAACACAAGAGGAGTTTTAATCAAAATCTGTGGTTTACTACGAATGATCTCCTTGATGCTCAATTTTAACAGGCTTATCACCAAGTTATGGGGCAAGTCTAAAATAAATCCGTCTTTATTAAAAACATCTTTTTTATTTATTCCCAATTAGGGAACTTTAATTATCTTTGCTAAAATAAATTTGAATTGAGGGTTATTTCAATAAAGATACTAAGAGAATTTTGGGAAATACATTCTGAATGTCAACAACAGTTAAAATCGTGGTTTCAAGAAACAAGCAAGGCTGAATGGAAAAATCCCAATGAGATAAAACTTGAATATCCCAGTGCAAGTTTATTAGGTAACAACCGAGTAGTATTTAACATAAAGGGAAATCATTACAGAATTATCGTGAAAATTAATTTTGAATATAAAATGGTTTGGATTCGCTTTGTTGGAACCCATTCAGAATATGATAAAATTGACGCTAATAAAATTTAAGAATTATGACTATTAAACCAATTAATAACGAAACAGATTACCAAGAAGCACTAAAGCGACTTGAAATAATTTTTGATTCAAAGAAAGGAACACTTGAAGGAGACGAACTCGAAATCTTAGGAATATTGCTAGAAAAGTATGAAAACGAACATTTTCCAATTGATTTTCCCGACCCAATTGAAGCTATAAAATTCCGAATGGAACAAATGGGTTACAATCAAACTGACTTAGCAAAAGTAGTTGGGCTTAAAAGTCGCGCTAGTGAAATATTGAATCGGAAGAGAAAACTAACTTTAGAAATGATTAGAAATATTCATGATCGAATGAATATACCAACTGAAGTATTAATCCAAAATTATAAGTAAGCTCTGCCCATAACAAGGAGTACTAATCAAAATCTGTGGTTAATTTAAACCTAAGAATTCGTCCATTTCCTGAATCGGCTACATAAACAATTTTGTTGAGTATTGCTACTCCCATAGGTTTATTGAATTGAATTGGTGATTTTCCTGAACCACCAAAACTCACTTTAACATACTTAGTAGAATTGGAACCGGGCGGAGGCTTTACGCCTTCATATCCGTTATTGGAGAACTGAAAAAGTGAATCTTTAAGAATATCGGTCACAAAAATAAAGTTGGTTCCGTCGCCGCTTATTGTTATTGCATGGGGTGAGGCAAACTTACCCGGCATTGTTAAAAAACCTTCTGCTTGAGAAGTATCACCAACAGCAAAAATCTTGGGTGAATAAGTGCTTCCAAATTCAGTTTCATTGTACTCAATATATTGCACCTTGATTGAATTGTTGGGTTGTATAGATGTGTAGATAAAATCGGGTTTACCCTTGGCTGTTATCTGAGGTGGCTGCACCAAACCCGCTAATCCTTGAGGTTTTTTGAAATAATCACCATAAAAAGCACCTGAAAGAGTGGTTACACTAACAGGAGTTATAAGTCTATCATCTACTCCAAACAGAAGAATGGCATCATCCGGACCACCAAACTGCGTATTGCTGTTATTATTTCCTGATCGCGAAACGTAATATGTATTGTTGTTTAAAATGGCTACTTTGTTAAATTTCACATCTTTATCTCCGGATGAAAAGGTGGTTTTAAAATAAAAAGGGTGGACTATGTCGTTGGTAATTTTGGCATACTTTAAACCATATCCAATACTACCATGAAGATCTATTCGATAAATGCAACTCAAATCATAATTAACACCGGAGATATTTGTTTTTTTTGTACCAATAGCCAATAAATCAAGCTTTCTATCTTGTGAAACCGAAACGACTCCCGGCACCTTAAAACGCCCTGTTTCTCTACCCGATTGGTCGAGGGATATAATTTCTTCAGCCCCGGCATCCACAACATAAATAAGTTCATCATAACCTGAAATAACATCCGTTGGTTTAACAAAATTATCGAGAATCGGCAGTATTGGCACATAAGCAATTTCTCGTTGTTGGTATGTAGGTTTGTCAATAAAACTAACATCGGTTTTATCGCCAAAAAACTTCTCACACCCTGAAAACAGCAAACTAACTATGAGACCAATGAAAAGTAAATAGTTATAACGCATCACGATTTTGATTTTGGTTTGGAGTTTAAATCCGTTGATAATCCTATAATTTGCCTGCCACCAAATGTACCTGAAGGATGAATCCCGTAATGGAAATCCATCTTTTTAGCCTTGTGAATTTTAATTGCAATACCTGCACTCGGCAATCTTTGTCCTTTTACACTAAACATATAACCTAAACGCGCAGTAAATAATTCTGCAAACTTATATTCAGCACCTAAGCGAATATTTTCGGCGTTATCATTAGGGTGGTTTAATTCGATACTACCTGTAATGCTGTGTTTATCTTTACTCCAAGCCAACATACTAATTCCTAATTCAAAGACCGTTGGCAAAGTATGCTGTTCGAGGGATAATCCTTGCCTATTATATGTAACCGGTACTTCTGAGGAGCTATTTAAGGAGGAGTTTCCACCAAAATTTTTTAGGCAAACAGCAAACTGAAGTCTTTTAAAATCGGTGGTATATAAAAAGCCCAGATCTGTGCTTAAAGCCATATTTTTATAGCCCGCCATATTCTCATAAACCAACGCCGCTGTAGCTCCTAAGGCAAACATTTCTGATAATTTTAAAGCATAGCTTACGCCAAAAGCGGTGTTATTTACAAAGTAGTATTCACCGGTGCCGTTGGGTTGAAATTCGGTTCTTACCTCCATGTTGCCTGCATTTAAGCTGTTAACTGATACCGAAACCGTTGCGTTATTTTTTAATTTATGATTGTATCCAATAAAACTTTGATTCATGGAGGCGCCTAAAAACAAATTTGAAATGCCAATGGAATTAGTTTTTAACCCGGCCAATCCAGCAGGATTGTTGGATGCAGAGAAGGCATTTCCGACAAGTGCTGATCCTGCACCGGCCATACCAAAGACTCTCGGATCCATATCATTTTTAAGGAATGAAAGGGTTGATAAACCTGCCCTTTGCCCTCCAAAATTTGGCAATATTTGAGCATTGTTTGTTAATGAAAAATTTACAAGAAAGAGAAAAAGAATTATCTGTTTTTTCAATTTTTCAAAATTAAGGCTTCGGTATTACGTGTAAGTTAATTACCAAGCATTTTTTTATAGCGAGGCGTCAAATTTACGATCATGTCACTTACCATCGCATCCAAGTCGAAGTCGTTTTTCCAGCCCCAATCGGCACGTGCTTCATTATCCGAAATGCTTTTTGGCCATGAGTCGGCAATGGCTTGACGATGATCCGGTTTGTAACTTATTTGGAAGTCGGGAATATGGTTTTTGATTTTTTGGGTAAGCAAATCGGGGGTAAAACTAAATCCTGCAATATTATAGGAAGACCGAATTTTTATAAGATCGGCACTAGCATGAGTTATATCCATGGTAGCCTTTATTGCGTCGGGCATATATAACATGGGCAAACTTGTTTGATCATTTAAAAAACACTCGTAGCTTTTTGTTTTAATGGCCTCATGGAAAATTTCGACAGCATAATCGGTTGTGCCACCACCGGCATCTGCTTTATAGCCAATAAGTCCGGGATAACGAATGCTTCTAACATCCAAACCATAACGTTTATGGTAATATTCGCAGTATCGTTCACCGGTTTGTTTGGTTATGCCATAAACAGTGTTGGGGTCCATTATACAATGCTGGGGTGTATTTTCTTTGGGAGTATGGGGACCGAAAACAGCAATAGAACTAGGCCAAAACATACGTTTTACATTATGTTCGAGAGCGGCATCAAAAATATTGAACATGCCGTCCATATTGAGTTCCCAACCTAATTTTGGATTTTTTTCGGCAGAAGCAGAAAGAAGGGCAGCCAAATGATAAATTTGGGTAGGCTTGTATTTTGTTAGCAGTTCACCAATTTTCTTTTGATCCAGCACATCCATCATTTCAAATGGACCTTCATCCCAAAAAGGAGAATCGGGTTTACGAATGTCGGTTGCTATCACATTTGCATTGCCATAAATTGTTCGGAGATTTTCCGTAAGCTCAGTTCCTACCTGTCCGCAGGAACCAATTATCAGCACCGTTTCTTTGCTCATTTATTTGAATTTAAAACTGCTAAATTATGGTTTTTCAGAATTTTAATCACAGGCCTTTAAACATTTATTTTTAAACACAAATGACTTAGTATTTAACTGAAATCTTATCAAAAATAAAGTGCAATAACCATGCAGGGCCTATAAGCAAAAACTGAAGATCTTGAAGAAATGACGGTTTTTTGCCTTCTATTTTATGCCCTACAAATTGACCAACCCATGCGATAGTAAAAATACAAAGTGAAAATAATGCTAAAGTTGAATTAGAATAAGAAATGCTCCAAATGAGAAAATTACCCCAAAGCATCAAAATTCCAATAATAACAAAGCAAATAAACATTACTACAGAGAGCCTTAAATAATAAATCCATGCAAAAATAAAAAACACAAAGGCCCAATTTACAAGAAGAGACTTTGTGAGTTGAAAAGGCAGAGGAATTGACATTAATAAACCAACCAAACTGAACATTATGGATGGAACACAAATCCAATGAATAAGTTTATTCGTTTTGTTTTGATGGCTTTCGCCGTAAGTTAAAAGTAATTGCTCAAGAGTTTGCATAAGATCAAACTTAAAATTATTGGTTAATTTTTCCAAATAAAGGTAATTTGAATTGTATTGTTGACTGTTTTGATGTTGGTTTGCTTTCCATTTTGAATCGTAGAGTCGTTATATTTCTTTTAGCCGGTATTCTTATCGGTTTAGTTGGAAGCCAATGGTACAGTTCTGTATTTAAGGAAATCGGTCCGGTTCATACCAAGGATTCTGTAAAAGTTGAAAAAGCAACTGAAACAGAGAGTACAAATTCCATTAATTCAGATATACCTTTTTATGTAATTGAAGTACGAAAATATGTAAGGACATTTCACGAACCCAAGGAGGGATATGTTGGAGGGAGAAAATTTATGAATTTTGAAGGGAGGTTA
>Ga0154020_10003976_pt1 | contig 17648 bp, 13 predicted proteins | sample Klosneuvirus_201_FD_109709 | JGI IMG/M metagenome (GOLD analysis project Ga0154020, IMG submission 109709) | Active sludge microbial communities from wastewater, Klosterneuburg, Austria - Klosneuvirus_20160825_MG | ecosystem: Engineered > WWTP > Aerobic digester > Activated sludge | place...
GCATCTCCGAGATGATGTAATTGATGAAAAAGCTGAAGATGCCGGCTTGGGCCGCCACGTATAGAAACTGCGCCAGCGTCGCCGAGGAGAAGTGCGGGTGGGCCCAGATGTTGTGGAAGGTGATTTTCTTTGCCACCGGGATGAGCATCACGCCAACGACGAGCAACGGCACGGCAACGATGATGGGCACCAACCGCGCGGTGTTCTGCTCGCTCACGTTGCAAGCAGGCAAAATCAGATTCAAGATCATGTAGGTCGCAAAGCCCAGCACACAGACGTTGAGAAACATCAGCAGGAACATCAGTCCCCGGTTGTATTCCTTGACGCCATGGATGTCGGAGAGCGGCTGGTTGTCGTCCGTGTGATAGGCGTCCTCGGTCTTGATGTCCGGCACGTTGGCAAAGAAGAAAACCACCGCGAGGACCAGCACGATGACCGCAATACCGACATACGGAATATAGAGCCGGCCATGGGCAACTTCGACCCCACCGTCCGAATAAAAGTAAGCGCCACCCACGATTGGACCAAGAATCCAGCCGATCCCGTTGAACGATTGGGCCAGGTTGATGCGGGTCGGGCCTCGGTCCTTGGGGCCTAGCACCGTGGTGTATGGATTGGCAACCGTCTCCAGCACGGTTAGTCCCATCGCAATCAGGCACACACCAAGCAGGAACGCCCAGAAGGCCGAGATGTGCGTCGCCGGCAGAAACCAGAACCCGCCCAGCGCGACGAGCACGAGCCCAAAGATGATTCCGCCTTTATACCCAAAGCGCCGCGTAAGCAACCCAGCCGGCAAGGCCATCAGCGTATAGCCCATGTAATGGGCAAACTGCACCCAGGCCGATTGTGCCTTGGTCAGATGCAGCTGGTCCTGAAAATGTTTATCCATCACGTCGATCATTCCGTTGCAGAATCCCCACAGGAGAAACAACGAGGTGACGAGGATGAACGTGAACGTCATGTTTCTTCCGTCGTCTGTTACGAACATGCTTTTCCTGGACTCACTCATAATGGCTTGGTTTCACTGGCATTGTTGTTTGCTGAATTTAGACCCGGAACTTGCTTCGGATCAGAGGTCGGTGACATTATCGGCGGGGCACCCTTCCTCAAGATGAGGCTGCCATACGCGGCGGTTTCGCCCGTCAAGACCACCGCGAACGCCTTCCGCACCCGCTCATAAAATTCAAACTGATCAACTCGCACGGGAGCAGACGCCCGCGGCACGTGCCGATGTATAACCTCCATATAGCGCAACGCCGTTTGCGGATCGGTTTGTTCGCCCGGAACTGCTGCCATCATCACCAGCGCATCCGCATTTGAATCCAATTCAAACAGCGGCAGAACTCCCTCCAGCAAGGTCGTGATGACCAACCCATCAGCGCGCAGCACACGGGCATAAACGGCACGGCCTGAAAAATGCGTGTCCGCAAAGACGATTTCGTCGCCAGCCCGCATCTGGCCGAGCACCTTCACTAATTCCGGACTGACGCAGTGAGCGAGGCCTCGGAACATGGTAGTTCAGCGCAGCGTTTTACCGTAAAGCGGCCCAAAGTTTGCGCACGCCCGGAAATCCGCGCCCTCCAAGTCCGCCGTGCCAAACGCCGTCCACGCGCTCGGACGGAACACCCGTTCCTCGCCCACGTTGTGCATGTAAACCGGGATCCGCAACATCGAGGCGAGGGTGATCAGTTCCGCACCAATGTGGCCGTAGCTGATCGTGCCATGGTTCGCGCCCCAGGCATTCATCACGGAATAAACGTCGCGGAAAACGCCGCTGCCCGTCAGGTTCGGCGCAAACCAATGCGAAGGCCACGTCGGATTCGTCCGCTCTTCGAGCACGCTGTAAATCTCCTTCGGCAAATCCACGAACTGGCCTTCCGCAATTTGCAGCACCGGGCCGACGCCCTTGACCAGATTGATGCGGAACATCGTCGCGGGCATGTTGGCACGCGTGCCGTAGGCGGAGGAAAAGCCGCCGCCGCGGAAATATTCGTAAATCGCCGGCGGCCAAGTCGTCGCTGCGAGACAGTCGTGCGCCTCCTTCGGCGAGATGTCCCAGAACGGCTTCATCACCGCCTGGCCAGCGCGGGTCTGCTTGCCGCAGCCATCGAGCGTGGCGGCACCGGAGTTGATCAGATGCAACAACCCGTTCGCGGCAGCACCTTTGAGACTTTGACCGGTGACTCGCTTCACCGCCTCGGGGCTCCAGTAGGTGCGGACATCGGCAAAAATCTGCGCTGTGTTCGTAAGGAGATGGCCCAGCAGCATGCACACGCCGTTCAAACAATCGTTCTCCGTCGCCACCAGGAACGGCTCACGGATGCCGTTCCAATCGAAGGACGAACTCAAGATGGCTTCAAGAAAATCACCGTTCGGAAAGTGGTCGGTCCAATGGCGCTGGCCCTGGAAACCGGAGAGAATCGCGTTGTGCCCGAGCGCCTCCTCGCCGAAGCCGAGCTTCGCCAGGCGCGGATTGCCGATCATCAGATCGCGCACAATCATTGCGGACTTCACCACAAACTCCCATTCCCAATCCTTGCGCTTCCGCATGCGCGACGCCTTGTTGTAATCCTTGCCCTCGGGACAATTCTTCTTCACCCACGCCAGCGCGCGCTTGAACTCCTGTTCGTCGTAAATCTTCTCCTCGATGCGGCGGACCAGTTCGGTCATATCGACGCACTCGACGCGCATGCCGAGCGAATCCTCGAAGAAATCCTGGTTCACAATCGAGCCGGCGATGCCCATCGAGACACCGCCCACGGACAAATACGATTTCCCGCGCATCGTCGCCACCGCGAGGCCCGCCTTGATGAAGCTCAGGATCTTGCCGCGCACGTCATCCGGAATCACCGTGTCGCCGATGTTCTGCACGTCGCGTCCGTAAATTGTGAAAGCGGGCAGCCCCTTCTGCGTGTGCCCCGCGCTGACCGCCGCGAGATAAACCGCGCCTGGCCGCTCCGTCCCGTTGAAACCCCAGATCGCCTTCGGCACGCTGGCATCCATGTCCATCGTCTCCGAGCCGTAGCACCAGCACGGCGTGACCGTCAGCGAAACGCCCACGCCCTCCTTGCGAAACTTCTCCGCCGCCATCGCCGCCTCGGTCACGCCGCCGATGCAGCAATCCGCGATCACGCATTCGACCGGCAATCCATTCGCGTGCCGGAGCGTGGATTCGATGAGTTTGGCCACATTCTTTGCCATGTTCATCGTCGTCTTTTCCAGCGACTCACGAACGCCTTGCAATCGGCCATCGATCGTCGGCCGGATACCGACTTTGGGCATCTCACCGACCAGGCGGTTGACGGGACGATTGACTTTAAGCAAAGCAGCAGTCGCAGTTTTCATTCTTCATGGTGACCTTCGCCTTCCAGTCTGACAGAAGCGTTACTCCTTGAGAGTCGTTTCACTTGCCCGCAAACCCAGAATCCTTGGATATATCACAGGTCAGCCACCAGCGAAGAATCAACCGATCCCCTGGCCAAGGCTTCGCCCGTGGCCCAACCGATATTGTGAGGGAGAGCGATCGCAATAATGAACAAAGGCGCGCGTAAAATGAGCGGCATCGGCGTAGCCAACTTCAGCTGCGACTTCCTTGATGGAAGTGCGGGTTGTAAGCAACAAATACTGCGCCCGCTCCATCCGCCGGTGCAACAGATATTCCAGCGGGCGCATCCCTACCAATTCCAGAAAGCGATCGGAGAAGTAAGCCGGATTTAACTTCACCACCCTGGCGAGGTCGCCCAGCCGGAGCGGCTCATGCATTCTCGCATGAATGAATGCCGGCAAGTCGGCAAACTGACTGTAAACGCGGGTGTGGGCCCCCTCGTGTCGTCGCGCTCGGCGCAAAAACGGCACGAGCAGCAATGTCAGCAGTCCGATTGATTCCAGTCGATCCACTCCGAAACGCTCCTGGTCAGCGCGTTCGGCCAGCAACGGTTGACGGCGGTATTCCTCGCGGGTCGGGTCAAAGCACGGCAGCTTTCGATCGGGATAAATGGCTTCCATGCGCTGTAACTTCTTAAAGGTCTCAGGCGCTGCCGGCAATTCGAAGTCGTGATCGAGCAGCGACAGCAAATCGACGCCGGTGGGCAAACGGATGACGAAATGCAGGTGGTAATGATCTAATCGCCGTGAGCAGAAACAATCGTGCTCTGTAAAAGGCGGGACCAAGTGTATCGTTCCGGGACGCAACAAAAACTTGCGCCCATGGTGTCGGACCACGCCATGTCCGCCGATAATCAACCACAAGCGGGCGAATGGGCTGATGACTCTATGGAAATTCCACCAGCGCCCCGCATTAGTGCGTTGCACGGCAAGAACCCGCATATCGAGCTGGCCCAGTGGTTCAAGATTCAAGAAATCTTCCATCGAGACTTAAGCGGAAAATAATTATTTTGGCGTTCGACGTTCGACTTTGTGCGGAAACGATCACTTTGAGAACCCGCTTCCGGCTCGCCGTTATTCCATAGTTTGCTGACGACTAACGTTAACACCGCTCCACCGCCCCGTAAGTGTTGGCAGCGCACAAGGGTGCGGGGTCCACGGGCCATGCCGCAGTTGTAAAGCACCAGGCAAGTCGGTCGTTGCTTTTAATGCCTAGGTAAATGGCGGCTCGCTGCTCAATGCTGGCCTGCACCGGGATGTCCAGCCAAAGGTAGCGCACCTCCGGGTGGAGCCGCAGCAACTCAGCTAATTGCTCCTGCACCAGGCACAGGTAATCGGAGGGAGATTGTACGCTGCGCGCATGGGCCCGGTTCCATGATAGTTCGAGTTGTTGCGGTAATCCTCCAGGCAATAATACAGGCCCGGCATCACACCATGCCTATTGCAGGCGTCCACGAACGCCGCGACCACGTCTGTTTTGTTGCCGCTCGTGGCGACGTCGTAATCAAATTCTTTTGCCCTGCCATAGATTCTTATCAAATTAAATAGGTCTTTGAGACTCGCCGATGTGGCCGGAACGCATACGGCATCTTTCCTGGGGCGATAGGGTGTTTCAGGGTCTGTTTGTGCCTGAACATATTTCGTCGTTTTCATCGTATTCAAAACGCATTCTGCATTTCGTCATGAGCGAAAAGGCCGAACTCGGAAATGGTCGGGCAAACGGGCGAACTCGTGATGCGCAGGCGCACCCTGGTCGTAGTCACCGGTTCTGTGCGGAGCAAGCGGCAATTCCCGATGCTGGTGCCTGCGCCAAATTCGACCCAACCGCCATCTTGCCAGGAATCCAAAGCAAACCCTTCGACCCGCTGGCCCAGCGGCAAATATTCCCGAAGTCGGACGAGGTTGAAAGTGACAGGATTGCTAAAACTGAGGACCAAGTCCGGATTCGTAGAGACGTCATCGGTAGCCCAAAAGGTATCTGTACGTGCGTCGCTCACCAAGGCTGGTGCAAACCGGGGGTGCTTGCCTCTGGTATTGGAAGCTGAGACTTTTGCCTTACGCGCCAAGTCGCGAGCAAAGATGGTATCCAGCATCCGGCGGAACCCCTGGAGTGCTTGTATGTCTCTTTCGTGAATGAGTCCACGCCGGTCTGGCGGGAGATTCAACAACAAAACTGCTCCGCGCCCAACCGAGGCGAAATACAAGTCGACTAGTTCTCTAGGCGTCTTGACAGTGGTGTCCTCGGAAGGGTGATAAAACCACCCTTTGCGAATGGAGACGTCGCATTCCGCTGGCACCCAGTAATTTCCCGTCCGATCGCCAGTCTCGAGACGCTTTACATCCGAAGACCCGGGTGCAAAGTCCTCTCGATTGAGCGTTGCCCAGCAGGGATCGCCCGCATGCCCGCGTTCGTTGCCAACCCAACGAATATCGGGCCCGGCGTCACTAAACATAGAGGCGGCGGGCTGAAGCTCCCGCACGAGCTGCCACGTGGTGGGCCAATCGTAGTAGGTCTTGGGATCAATCTTTCGATGTTCGCGAGCCCCGCCATAAAAACCGTCACCCCCGTTGGCTCCATCAAACCATACCTCAGTGATTTCTCCATAATCTGTCAGCAACTCACGGAGTTGGTTACGATAGTAGGTTAAGTATTCGGGCTGGCCGTAATCTTTGTGATTGCGATCCCACGGAGAGAGATAGACACCGAAGGCAATACCTTGCTTGCGGCAGGCGTCGGAAAGCTCCTTCACCATGTCACCATTGCCGTTTTTCCAGGATGCATTTCGAACAGAATGCTCGGTGTGTTTCGAAGGCCAAAGACAGAATCCGTCGTGATGTTTGCAGGTAAAAATCAGTCCCTTCATGCCTGCATCTTTGGCAGTTATGACGATTTGCCTGGCGCTGAATGCCGAGGGATTGAAAATCTTCGGGTCCTCGTCACCATAACCCCACTCACGGTCGGTAAAAGTATTCACTGTAAAGTGAATGAAGCCGATGAACTCCTGCTGGTGCCATGCAAGCTGCCGCGCGGTCGGCACCGGGCCAAAAGGCGTGGGGGCATTTCCGGAGGTTGGGCCTGCCGGGATTGCGGTGTGCTTCAGGATGAAATTCACAATGGGTTCAGGACTGCTCAGGCTATGCGGATGATGATCGACACCAGGTTTAAGAATAACTTGAATATCGCCGCCGAGAGCCTGGTATCGTTCCTTGAGTATTGCGGTGTTCTCCTCGTAAGGAACAGACTTGTCGGCATCGCCACAAACGCTGAGGATCGCGACGTTTGCCTGCCTCAGTGGGGCAAGACAGTCGAGCGGATTTCGTGCGTAAGATACCGCTTCCTCATCTGACTTAAAGCCGTAGCACTTCTTTAGTTTCTCCCAATCTCCCTTTGAGCCGCTGCCTTTGCCGCGACCGGCGGGCCAACTTTTAAAGTCACATACGGGAGCATCCAAATAGATACAGGCAACTCGTTCCGGATGCAGCGTCCCCCAGTTCAGCGCATAAAGACCGCCCCGACTAAAACCGAACAAGGTCGCCTTCGTTGAAAAGTTGTAATTTGTGACGATATGATGATAAAACTGATCCATCCACTTCATCGCCGCCGGGGATCCAAAGTTGTTGTCCATCTCGATGAAAGCTAATGCATATCCTCTGGCCAGCATCGCTCGGTCAACAGTGGCAAACGCCCCGAAAAACTCCGGCCGCCAGATCCATGGCTTCCCTGGCGCATAGCTCTCCGGCATCACGACCCGGCACCGGTGTCCGGCTACTACGAACTGTTCTTCGTCAAAGTTTTCCCAGGAAGTCTTCGTCACAGTGGGAATCTGGCCCTCAAATTTCCTATTCATAATCTCTTCATAAACGGCCCGTGCGATCAGATCTGTACCTTGGACGTTTGGATGCACTGTATCCGGAAAGCACTCTGGGTGGCCGGAGAGCATTCCGTATAGGTCAACAATTCCAGCGCCGCTTGCCTGCGCTACTTCGCGAATCATTGGCAGCATTTCCTCCCGGATAGTGCGATCATTAATTCCCCAGCGGCCCGGATAAGCTGGTGCCGGGAGACAAACCAGGAGCTTTATCGCAGGATTGACCTGGCGGAAGGCGTCAAGCAAAGACAGATAATCGGCGACGAAATTCGTATGATACTGCCAATTGTTAACAGCCTTTTCTGAATCCATGCTCCCATCACCGGGGTGTTTGCTATCGTTGGCTCCGAGATTGATAACAACAATATCGGGTTTCGAGCGCAGCACTTCAGTGAAAGCGCGTGATTTTCTGTAGGGCAAATCTCCCCGAGACATTAATGTGGCGCCGTTGACCCCATAATTCCCGACTTGCCATCCACTCCCCAACATCCGCTCCAACTGCGCGGGATAGGATTGGAGGTCGCGAACCTCGGTCCCCACACCAACAGTTATGCTGTCGCCCACACAGGCCACTCGGAGAGGGGGCGATGCTTGTTGTGCGTCGGCAGCAACGAGATTGAGAATCTGAAGGGTCGAGGCCAACAAAACCGCTATTATGATGTGCTCTTTTGCTTTCATGTTTTGTTTCAAAAACCAATTTCAAACCAGTCAAAGCTAGGAGATGGGCTGCAAGGCGTGTGCGCCGTTACAGCGTGCGATCTGTCGATTTTCCATAAATGTCCGTTTGATACTCTTAACGAATCAGGTTCACTGCTGAGAATCCGCCGCCTCGCGAGGCAACAAGAAAATCGCTATGCTCATTCGAAACCTCTCCACGGGCTGGCGGGACCGAGGATTGCGAGATGAATGGCAAGCGTGAGGATTCTCATTTCGCGAAGGACATCCCTTGGAACTCACGTCACGGCAAACTCATTCCACCGTCCACAAATATATTCTGTCCAGTCATGTAGCGACCAGCATCGGAGCAGATCACCAAAGCTGTTCCAGCGCAGTCCACTGGTTCGCCAACGAAACCGGCTGGCACTTTCGCAATGATCTTTCTCTTATACTGCTCGTCGGCCAATGCCTGTTCATTTCTCGGCGTATCGATTACGCCTGGCGCCAGGTTATTAATCGTCACTCCAAAAGGTGCGAATTGGGGTGCCAACGAGCGAACCAAGTTGTCTAAAGCTGATTTCGTTGCCGAATAAACCAGCATTTCAGGATGTGGTCGTACTTGCTGCACACTTCCTATTGTCAGAATGCGTCCCCACTTGCGCTCCAGCATCTCGGGCGCGAATCGCTGGCAAAGCCACAAACAGGAGCCAAAGTTCACATCTACCTGCCGGCGGTATTCCTCCGGGGTGATCTCCCGCCATGATCTTCGAACTTGAACGGATGCGTTCAGCACTAGAATATCCACGCCTCCGAGAACATTATTGACCGCCGCAACGATCTTCCCTGCGGCATCGGACCTCTCAAGGTCCGCAGCCACAACGCCAGTTTGCCTTCCGAGAGCTTCTATTTCGGCCATGACACTTTCAGCTTTCGAGAGATTGCTGGAGCAATGCACTAGAACATCCGCTCCGTATTCAGCGAGGGCAATCGCGATTGCGCGGCCGATGCCCTGACTGCTTCCTGTTACCAGCGCTCGCTTGCCGTGCAGGTTGAAAAGATCCTTAAGTGAAGAACTTTGTATTGAATTATCCATAAAATAGTTTTCCGCCGCCACAGCGAACTGTCTCAACAGCCAACAGCCATCCCTTTTCCGCATCTGTAACCACCAACCGCCGTCCGGTGGGGTCGAAGGCGCAACTGGTGGGACGTTTCACCGGAAGAGAAATGGTATCGAGCACCTTTCCCGCTGGAGAAATGACAGCGACACAACTTTGATCGAATATGGCCGCATAAAGATTCTCCTCTGAATCGAGGGCAAGACCGTCGGGGCCTATTGGACCACCCGTCTCCACCCATGGATGCTCATCGAGAATGGTAGAGGTTGCGTCGTCCCAGAAGCCGCGCCAAATCCGTTGCTTGTATGTTTCCGAAAAGTAAATGCGCTTCCCGTCCGAAGAGAATACGATCCCATTTGTGAAGAATTTATTCGCGCTGATAATTCTCCCGCTTCCGCCCGCTGTCCGAACAGCCAAGTAGCCCAAAGGCTGTGTTCGTCCATCTGCGTGACAGGAGAAGACCAGGCTGCCATTAGGCGCAAATGCAAGATCATTGGGACGACTAAGTCGTCGGCCCTGGATGCTGTCCAACTCGTCTTGAAACCGCCCTTCTCGCACATGGTATCTTCGAAGGCGGTGACCCTCAGAATCGGTAAACCAGATATTGCCTATGGCGTCAAACGCCATTCCGTTAACGTTGCCTCCTGCGACGATACGGCGCAACCCTCCTCCGGGTTGCAAACATGTCAGACAACCCGCTTTCAATTCTGTGAACCACAGTTGGCCATCAGAATCAAAAGCAGGGCTCTCTGGGAAGCTTAACCCGGTGGCAAGCACTTCGATTTTGTGGTGTGTTGGCACGCTGTGTTAATTAGATACCGCCAACGGAAGGGACCCAGTTAGGCCGATATGGGTCTTCATGGAACCTGGCGTAGTAATCACCCTTTTTCTCGAAATAGCGCTCGTATTTTTCCATCTTCTCCTGATCAAGCGCAACACCCAGCCCCGGCCCCGAAGGAACTTTGATGCACCCGTCCTGGTACTTCATGAGACCACCCTGAATAATATCATCTGTGAGATAGTGGTAGTGTGCGTCGCCAGCGAACGTCATGGTGGGGATAGTCGCCGCCGTATGAATCATGGCGGCCAACTCGATGCCGAACTCGGCACCACTATGCATGGCCAATCCCATGTTGAAAGTCCGGCACACCGCCTCCAGGTCCTTCACTCCCCGCGGCCCCTCCCAGTAGTGGAGATCGGTTAACACAATATCCACCGCTCCCATCCGGATCGCTGGCCCCAAATCGTCGAACCGTGCTGGATACATGTTTGTAGCCACCGGAATCCGCACACGTTGGCGAACAGCAGCATTCCCCTCTAGGCCCCACGCAGGATCCTCAAAATACTCGATATTGAGTGGCTCCAATCGCCTTCCAACGTTTACCGCTGTCGCAACAGACCATACGCCGTTAGGATCAATCCGAAGGCCAAATCCAGGCCCGAGCTTCTCCCGGCACAATTCCAGAACCCGAGCCTCCTCGCCGGGATCCATGACGCCGGCCTTCAACTTCATGGACTTGACCCCCAACTCCTCTTGCAACTGCTGGCAATGCTCAGCGAGATCCTCCGCACATTTATCGTGGCCCCCTCCAGGCCTGTCGTAGCGCCAGAAGAGATACGCAATGAAAGGAATGCGGTCCCGGATTGCTCCCCCAAGCAAATCGCACATCGGGCGGTTCAACACCTTTCCCTGGATGTCCAAACAAGCGATCTCTATCGCTGCATACAGACGCGAGTTCGAAAGGTAGTAGATACTGCGCAGGACCTTCTGTTTAATCATGCCAAGGTTGAAAGGATCGAGCCCCAGAATGCGGGGTTTGAGCTTCTGCAGTGCTGCGCGCTGATCGCCGCCACCGACTTCACCGAGTCCCACGACACCATCATCCGTAATCAGTTCAATGATGGTCCGGAGAAAATACCCAGGATGGACCCCCGTATTGTGACGAAGTTGGGCATTCAGGGGAATGGCCACTGTGCGAGCTTTAAGGTCAACAATTTTCATGAGCTGTTTTCATTTTTAACATATCCGAGCGGAAGAAGAACCTAAGCGCGACGAGGACGCAAAGTGCACCGAACACATAAAACCCGGATAGCACGCTCAGTCCAAATCCCAGCCCCTCCTTTGTTTTGATTAGGCCCAGAAAGGTCGGGGCTGATGAGCCCACCACAAATGCAAAGGCCAGCATCAATCCGGTCGCCGAGGAACGCAGTCGGGGCGTGATAAGATCATATACGGAGGCGAAAAGGTTTGAATCATAGAAACCTCTGAAGAGGCCGAAAAGGCCGAGGGCAAGATAGCTCCCGGTCAGGGTCGTGGAAGTTCCCAGCCAGTAGATGAAGGGAGCACCCGCCAAGAGCCCAACGAAGTTCATTTCCAAACGAATTGTTTGCCGGCGCCTAGCCAGGTTGTCGGCAATGCGGCTGCCCACAAGCACTCCCACGAATGCACCGATGAAATGATAAACCATGGAATGAAAGCCAGCCTGGGCGAGGGACAGACCGTATCGCTCGTGCAAGAAGGCAGGCGTCCAAGTGACGAAGCCAACATTCACAAAGACCATGGTTCCAAAGGCGAGACTCAATAACCAAATTGTTGGGCGCCCGGCAACATGAGCGGCGACCTCCCTCAATGAGATCCGGTCAACCCTGCAAACACCGGCTGGAGAGGGCATCGGCGTATTGCGCAACCGCAGTACAACAACACCGGTCCAGAGCAGTCCGGCACCCCCGAAAACCAGAAATGCCTGACGCCAGCCATAGCTCTGGCCAATCCACCCCGCTAACAGCCCGCTTACGGTAATGCCGATGTAGAGGCCGGTCTGCAAGATACCCAGTGCCAGAGCCCGGGTTCTCTCATGTAACTGAGCCAAAAGGGAGGTTGCCGAAGGATAGAAGAACGCTTCCCCGCCACCAGTGGTGATGCTCAAGAGAATCACGAGCATGACGAGATTCGTACTAAACCCTGTCAAGAATGTTCCGCTACTAAAAAGAAAGAGGCTGGCAGCAATGACCCATTTCCGTGGGAAGCGGTCGCCCGCAACCCCGGCGATAGGCACCAGCAAACCGTACACCAACGTGAAGATGGAGCTAACAAGCCCAGCCTGTACGTTGGTCAGACCCAGATTGCTTTGGAGCAAAGGAATGACAGAGTTATAGATTTGGCGGCAGCCCTGGTGCAAAAAGAACGCAATCCACAGCAGCGCAAGTAGCTCCCACTTGTACCACACGACCATGCTGCTATTTGAGTCAGCAAGGGGTTCAGCAGTAATCCTAGCGGTGCTGGAGCAATCAAACTCTTTTTGAGATGGCAAGCGCATTTCAGCTTTTTAACAGGGCATGCACAACATCTGACGGCCGTGTTTATCGGAGCACATTTCTTCCACTTTGATCGAGGATAATTGGGCGTTACAAGACAAGACGAAGTGTGCCCGGACCAGAGCGAACATGGTTCAGATCAATCTCCTTTGCCTTTCCTTTAAGCATGATTTTCAACTGATACCTGCCATAGAAACCGCGGAAACGAGCGCGACCCTGGTCGTTGCTCTGAATACTCTGCTGCGTTTTCCACTCCGCGTTGATCAGTCGGTCAAGTACTTCGTAAGCAGGCTTGGGACTTAGTTCATTATCCACAATCCCCCCCTTGGCCTCGTTCTCCCCCTTGATTGCGGTCCCATCCCCGAGGTTCCACCAGGTAATGCCCGCCATTGCTGGAACACTGAACCAAAGCCGGTAAAGATCCCGCACTACTTCCGCTTGCAAGGCTTCGCCCCCCTCTCCTGCGGATGGAATGGTGATCTCGGTGATGTATAGCGGCAAACCGAGATTGCCAAACTCGTCATAGAGTTCCAAGAGCTGAGTCGGGTTGGACTTCGCACTCGATACATATTCGTCCAGAGCCTCTCGTCTGAAGAAGTGGCACTGCAATCCAACACCCTGGATCCGCTTGCCTGCAGAAAGCAATTTCCTAGTTTGCGAAAGGAACGCATTCCTTTGTGCAGGCTTAAAGTTGAAATCTGTAATTTCGTTGATCAACAGCATGCAGTCCTTGGGAAAAACGCGCGACTGCTCGTCGAAAGCCCAACCGACATATGATCGATCGGGGGTGTAGAGGGCGAAGTTGGTCTGGCATTCCAGGGACTCGTTAACGCCGTCCCAGATCTTTATCTTGTCGGCGTACCGGCCTGCAATCTCCTTGAATCGTTTCTGATAGAGACGGCGCACTTCCTCCCGATCCACCGGCAGCCATCCCGGATTGTAGCCGTGGTACAGCAAAGGATGTCCCTTTAGCGTGAGTTGGTGCTTCTCCGCGAACCCCAAAAACCGATCGGGAGGAGGTCTCCGCCAGAGATGGCGGGAGCCCTGCTCCTGGTATCGCAGTTCGTTCGGGGTTGGCTCAGTCGCGTGCCAATAGAAAGGCACTGTCGCGGAGTTGAATAACTTCAGAAAGCGTCCCTCGTAGAGACGGTTCTGCTCGGGGGTGTCCAACTGCCCCAAAACAAACGCGTTGCACCCGAAGAGAAACTCGTGTCCGATCTGCCTCACCTCAACCTGGGCGTTTGGGATAGGCTGCCCATCACGATTCACCAGTTCGAGAGTCATATCCCCTTTGCGGTGCTTCTCAATGGCCTGGTCGATCCGACGATTCAGGTCGGCGTCTCGCCAGAGACTGACGTAAGCTTCGGGCAGTTTGCCTTCGGCACAAACAGGGCAAGTAAGAAGGCTTGTGATGACGACGAGAGCACCGAAAAGATGAGGAGGCCATGAAAGTTGCATCTTCATACGCGAGACTTGTCATCTGGACTGAACAAGTCGAGCGCGCTGTGAACTAAATATTTTCATATGTGAACTCGCAAAACTGATTCACCGGCCGGTTCCACGAGATTTCTTGCTCGTTTCATCACCCTCGGTCAAACCTGATGTCCAGTGCCGCAGCTCTCCTTCAGCTCGCCTGGTTGCCTGGAGGAGCAATTTGGCGGGCTCAGCGAGTCGCTCGAGTGGCAACTCATAAGCGAAACCAATTAGTGTCATAGAAGCCAGAACGTTGCCTCTGAAGTCGCGGATTGGCGCCGAAATTGCATGGACCGTCTCGCGATAAGTGCCAAAATCCGCACACCATCCCTTCTTGTCCAGATCTCGTAATCGCTTGGCGACATCCTGCGGATCCTGGTTCAACCAACAGTCAGCCGGTGAACGCTTCAAAATCGCATCCACTTTGCTTTTCGGCATCCCACTCAACAACACAGCTCCGGAGGATCCAAAAGCGAGATGAAAGGCTGCGCCGAGACGTACTGCAACGGACGTTTGTCTGGGTGATTCAGCTCTCGCAACGGTTACCGCATAATCTCCCTGCCGCATAGTGATCTTGGCCGCCATTTGCGCATGCCTGGAGAGTGCTTCAATGGCGGGCTTTGCGGCCAGGGCGATATGCTCAGCCTGCCGAAGAGGAGCCAAAAGCGGCATCAAGCCAAGCGACAGCATGTGTCGTCCGCCATCCACCACGCGCACCCAGTCCTGCGACACAAGTGATTTTAGTATCCGATAGCAACTCGATCGTGGGATTCCCAAACGGATTGCCAAAGATTTAGACGTTGCCTCGTCATCCTGTAGAGCCAGCACGCTAACCACCTCCATTGCATGAATCACCGCAGGAATGGTATGCTTAACAGGGCGCTCGGGAGTTTTCATGTTTTAAGCTTACTATTTAGCATGTAACGGGCAACAGATTTCCGACCCGTCACGGTCAGCAGCGTTTAGTTCAATCATGGCTTGTCAGTTTGCGGGCAAAACCAACCAAGGATTGCGGGTGAAACCCACCCGCCTTTGAGGTGAAGCATTGGCCTTGGTGTTCCGTTCGGAACACAGGGCGGATGGATTAAGTCAAAGTGGATCAGCACAGAGCATTCTCCCCCTGCATCAGCAGGTCTAGTCCAAGCGCCGGATTTCACGGGAACTGGCGTTGGGTCGGGGCTCGGTGCGCAAGTATCTGAGCGCCGAGAAAAAGTTCCAGATTTGTCTGGAAGCTCAAGGCGGCGGTAACCCCGCGCGCAAACTCCGCCGTCGTGAATGATTCTCCTCGACTGATCTGCCCCGCATACGGCAGCAGGTCAAGGAGGGGTCGCTCCCACGCCTCAGCGCCAAGCCCGGTCGCGAGCAGGGCCACGTCAACCCCGAAGTCCATGAAGCCAAGGAGCAACCTCGTAGCCAAGGAACGCGCTAGGGGGTCTCTCGGTCGAACTGGCACTCTTGGATACACAAAATGTGGCGGGGGGCGTGGGACCGATAACCTGCCTGTGGCAATTGAGCAAACCACACTGCACATCCTCACCGAGATTGAGAAATCCCAGCAACAAGTCGTTTCGGCATGTAAAACCTTTTCGCTACTGGCGACCGATCAAGGCCGGCGGCGATCACTGAATCCACGTTAAGTGAAACACCACTGGGCGATGCGGGAATTTGCCTTAGGCACGCTGAAAAACGCAAAGTAAATTCCCAGTAATCATAATGAAGTCGTTAAAGGGCATGGTAAGTTGCCATTTGCAACTCCCATGTAAGCAACGAAACAAATGTTGCTAACAGCCGGTCTAAAGAGTCTATCGAAAGGTTAAACAGGATGACGAGTGAAGCGTCGGGATCACATGGCACTCGGAAGGCGCAATCCGCTATCGGCGGTTTCTGTTCTGCTATCGTACTTTATTCTGCCATTCGGCCATGGTTAAGCCATGTCTTGGAGTGCCTTGAGTCCGATGTGTCCTCTTCTTTCCGTCAAGTTCGGTTTTGTCAGATCGGCAGCAGGGTGGGTGGTGTCGCTTTGCATACAATGCGGGCCGTTAATTGCCTGCTCCAACTAGCGTACGTTATCGCCCTCTTTAGTTGCAGTCATTATCTGGCGACTGCTTCCGAAGAGTCTGAAACCAGACAGGCTTCACTTGATGTGCGACGTCCAGGTCCATTGGTTTCTTCCAATTTTTGCGGTTTGAGTTTTGAAGTTGCGCAGTTGCTGCCAAATGACAACGGCCTCCACTATTTTCGCAAGGACAATCAGCCGCTCATCAACCTATTTCACTCGTTGGGTGTCAAAAGCCTTCGCGTTGGGGGGAATACCTCAGATCGTGACGCAAACAAATTACCCAGTGCAGCGGATTGGGACAGCCTCTTTGGATTTGCCAAAGCTGCTGGGGTCAAGGTTATCTATTGCCTGCAACTTCACAAAGGTGACCCGCAAGTTGCCGCGCAGTCCGTGCAATATATCATGGATCACTATGGGTCTCTTGTGGATGCCTTTTCTATCGGTCAGGAATCCACGGCGTATCCCGTAGCAAACTTGGATGACCGTTCCGCGAACGCACGCATGGGGCCGGCAGTGGAGCATTACGACTATTCTATCTATGCGAAGGAGTGGAAGCGATTTGCCGCCGTCATAACCGCCGTTGTGCCGCAGGTCAAATTCTGCGGGCCGGGAGTTCACCTCGACGGCCGCTGGGCATGCGCGTTCATGGCTGATTTCGGGCATTCCAACCATGTTGCTCTCATCACCGAACATCTTTATCCCGGTGGCGCCGCGGGCGCAGTACCGACACCTGCAATCGGTCGCAGCCTGATGCTATCGGATGACTTTCAACAGACCTATCAAAAGCTGTATGAGAGTTTTGTGCCCCAGACCATTTCCAGCGGCCTGCCGTATCGGCTCGAAGAAGTAAACAATTTTTACAACGGTGGTGCGACGGATGTTAGCGATACCTTTGCGGCAGCTTTGTGGGGACTGGATTTCATGTATTGGTGGGCAGAACACGGTGCGGCTGGGGTTAACTTTCACACGGGCGATCGGGTGGCGGCGGGAAGCAGCCTCACTGTGTGCAAATACACGGCACTTCTGTCGACATCTCAAGGTTACCATGTACGTCCGCTGGGTTACGGCATCAAGGCCTTTGATTTAGGCAGCCACGGACAGATAATTCCCGTGGTCATTTCAGGCCCCAAGAGACCGGACTTGAGTATCTATGCCGTGCTTAGCGAAGACCAGACTCTTTATGTAACGGTGCTTAACAAGCAGAGCAACCCCAAAGCCCGGCATACCAAACTCGCACTTCGGCTCAACGGTGGTCATTACACCACCGCAACTGCAATGTCCCTTGTGACCCACGACAACAACGTGGCGGCTAGGGAGGGCCAGACCCTGGGCGGGGCTGTAATCAACGAAGACGGCAGTTGGCATGGTACATGGACTTCGCTGAAGTCCTCAAACCTTGGTGACCTTTCTAGGGACATCCTCAATATGGAGATTCCCCCCGCAAGCGGATGCATTGTTAGACTGACCACAGCGCGAGCCGCCAAATTGCTCAACAATTAAACGGCACTCCTGGTGCAATATATACAGTCACTCCACTCAGCTTGCTTCTGCTGCTGCTGGTATATTCTATGCAACTGGCTGATGTGAACATGCCTCGCAACTTAAGACTGACATCATTACCCCAACTGACACTTGTTTTTAACCCGGGATTGGTTAGCAGCCCGTCAAAAAAGTCAGTTTGCTAATTGAACAGCGATGGCGATGAAACGTCTGATTTCCATGGCACTCGGAAAGCGCAAACCCAAGCAGGACGAACTGTTCATTCCCACCGCTCAA
>Ga0154020_10003978_pt1 | contig 17646 bp, 18 predicted proteins | sample Klosneuvirus_201_FD_109709 | JGI IMG/M metagenome (GOLD analysis project Ga0154020, IMG submission 109709) | Active sludge microbial communities from wastewater, Klosterneuburg, Austria - Klosneuvirus_20160825_MG | ecosystem: Engineered > WWTP > Aerobic digester > Activated sludge | place...
AATCCTTCGATGGTTCGGTGCCCGCGACCAACGTCGGAGTGATCATCGGGGCTTTGCGCCCTTTGGCAGGTTTGGTCTCCCGCTTTGACGCCCTCAGCGCCATGCACGCCCATGCTCACCTTGGTGGTATCGGCTTCTTCACCATGCTCATTGTTGGGGTTTCCTACAAACTGATTCCCATGTTTACGTTGAGCGAGGTGCAGAGCCAGCGCCGGGCCGGTCTTTCGGTGGCCTTGCTCAATCTTGGGCTCGCTGGTTCGTTTGTCACGATTCTGCTGAGCAGTCCTTGGAAGCTCGCCTTTGCTCTCGTCACGATTGCGGCACTCGTCATCTATGGTTGGGAACTGCACGCCATCCTCCACGCCCGAAAGCGCCGCGCGCTGGACTGGGGCATCCGTTATTTCCTGACGGCCGTGGCCTTATTGATTCCGTTGTCGCTTGCAGCCGTCGTGCTCTCGTGGCCGGACCTGCAGACAAATCCATTGCTGGGCCAGTTGGAAAATCTTTATGGCTTCGTCGGCCTGATGGGCGTGGTCACCCTCGCCATCATCGGCATGCTCTACAAGATCATCCCGTTTCTCGTCTGGTTCGGCGTTTACAGCAAGCATATCGGTCGCGCGCAAGTCCCCGCGCTCGCCGCCATGTATTCGCCCCGCCTGCAAATGATCGGCTACTGGAGCTTCCTCGTTGCCCTAGTTGTAATCAGCGTCGGGATTCTGTGCGAAAGTGAAATGGGGGTTCGGATTGGCGCTCTCGGTTTCACAGCTTGCGTCGCCTTGCTCCTGGTTAACGTGGGCATAATACTCATCCATGTGGCCTGTCCGCAAATCACGCCCCTGATCGCCGTCCGTTCGTTCAAACCGATCTCCGCATGAACTCTCCCGCATCACTTAGCGAACCGAATGTCCTGGCCGCCCTGCGCCAGGTGATTGATCCCGAGATCAGCTGCAACGTCGTCGATCTCGGTCTGATCTACGGCACGACCATCACGGAGACCAAGGTGACGGTCCAGATGACGCTCACCACCCCTGGATGTCCCATGGGCGAAAGCATTGCTCAAGGCGTCCAGTGGGCCTTGCTCGGCATCGAGGGGGTCGAAGATGCGGCCGTGGAGCTCGTCTGGGATCCGCCGTGGAATCCCTCGATGATGAGCGCCATTGGGCGCGCGGCGGCCGAGCGGCACTGAAACTTTTCCGACAACAAACAAATACAAATACACATGACTACCTCAACTCAACTCGGACCGGACCGCATGCTGGATGTTCGGGACATTCCCTGCTCCATCAAACACGGCTTGATCATTCAAACCTTCGTCGACCTCAAGGTGGGCGAGTACTTCATTTTGCGCAACGGCCACGATCCCGTGCCGTTGCGGTATCAGTTTGAAGCGGAATTCCCGGAATCCTTCACCTGGGAACACGTCCACAATTTGCCGGAAGATGTGGCGGTCAAGCTCACCAAGGTCAAACTGGTGGTCGGTGGACTGCCCAAAGTTGTGGCCGGATCTTGCGGCCACCATTGAGCGGAACGGATCTGAATCCGGCGCACCTAAAGCGATTGTCCCGTCTGCCCGATCCCGAGATCACCTTGGGATCGGGCTATTGCTTTGTTGATGGAAGGTGCGAGACTAATTAGTCCACCCCGGCTCCGGATCCGCGGCCGAGCGGAATCCCACGGATACTTCTTCGATTCGTATAAAGGATGACTCCGGTCAAGGAACTCACGGGGCGGTGAAGTTACTCTCAGCCCAGATGATGAAAAGATCTCGGTTTGGAACAAAACTATGAAAAGCAAAATACTACCCAAACAATGGGTCGCCGGGGCATTGCTGCTCGCGGGCGCCTACGTGGCCTCGGCGCAAACCAATGCCAGCGTCAAGTTGATTGATCCCGAGGTTCAGGGAGAGGTGGTTGCCGTGCTCGCACAGGCCCCCAATGTGCCGCCGCCTATTACCCGTAAACACCCGACGAAAGTCATCGTGAATCTCGAAGTGCGCGAGGTCACGAAGCGCCTCGCCGATGGGGTCGAGTATGTGTTCTGGACGTTCGGCGGCGATGTGCCCGGCAGTTTCATCCGGATTCGCGCGGGGGACTTCGTGGAATTCCACCTGAACAACCATCAAGACAGCAAGATGCCGCACAACATTGACCTGCACGCCGTCACCGGACCGGGGGGTGGGGCGGCCTCGTCGTTCACTGCGCCGGGGCATTCATCGCAATTCTCCTTCAAGGCCTTGAATCCGGGCCTCTACGTTTATCACTGCGCGACGGCCCCGGTCGGAATGCATGTCGGCAATGGCATGTATGGGCTGATTCTGGTGGAGCCAATGGAAGGGCTGCCGCCGGTGGATCACGAGTATTACGTGATGCAGGGGGATATTTATACGGTGGGCAAGAATGGCGAGGAAGGTTTGCAATATTTCGACATGAACAAGGCGATTGATGAAAGGCCCACTTACGTCGTGTTCAACGGTGCGGTGGGTTCGCTCGTGGGCGACAAAGCCCTCACCGCGAAAGTTGGGGAACGCATCCGGTTGTTCATGGGCAACGGCGGCCCCAATCTCGTCTCTTCGTTTCATGTCATCGGTGAAATTTTTGACACGGTTTATCCGGAAGGCGGCTCCGTGGCGCAACATAACGTGCAGACCACCATGATTCCGGCCGGCGGTGCGGCGATCGTCGAATTCAAGGTTGAGATTCCGGGCACTTATATTCTCGTGGATCACTCGCTATTCCGCGCCTTCAACAAAGGGGCGATCGGCATGCTGAAGGTGGACGGTCCGGCGAATCAGATCGTTTATTCGGGCAAAGAAGTGGACGCGGTTTACCTCGGCAAAGCCGCCGCGGGCGGTGATTCAGAGAAACGCGTCGCAGAATTAAAGGCCGAGGTGGCGGCGGAAATCAAAGGCAATCCAAAGATCGCGTCGCTCTCGAAGGAAATTCAGATGGAAAAGGGCAGAGGGGTGTTCATGCAAACCTGTTTCGTGTGTCACCAACTCAACGGCGAAGGATTGCCCGGGCAAATTCCGCCGCTGGCGAAGTCCGACTTTCTCGCCAAGTTGACCAACGAGGAGGCAATCCGTAACGTCCTCGCGGGGCGCACTGGCGAAGTCATCGTCAACGGCAAGAAATACAATGGCACGATGACGCCGCTGAATTATCTGGCCGATGATCAGATTGCGAATGTGCTGACCTACGTGCGCAACAGTTTCGGCAACGAAGGGGGCGTCGTCACGATGGAAGAAGTGAAAAGGGTTCGCGCCAGCACGGCGCCGCTGGCAGCCAACCCGTTTGAGTAACCAACCCGGTGCCAAACATGAAAACTCTCCCACTTTTGATTCTCGCGCTGGCTGCCGCGGTTGGCCTTGGGAGCGGAATGGTTGGCGCGACGACCAATGTTCCGGCGGGAATGGTGGGCATCCGCGGAGGCATGTTCAAGCCCCTGTTCCGTTCGACGGCAGACTTCAAGGCGGTGGCCGTCAAGCCGTTCGGCCTGGATATCCTGCCGGTGACCAACGCTGACTTCCTGCGATTTGTCCGGGCCAATCCGCGCTGGCAGCGTTCGGTGGTGAAACGGCTGTTCGCGGACGAATCCTATCTGAAAAGTTGGGCGGGCGACTTGGACCTGGAAACGAACGCGCCGCCGGATGCCCCCGCCACTTTTGTTTCGTGGTTTGCGGCGAAAGCCTACGCGCAATGGCAGGGTAAGCGGCTCCCGACTGTTGCCGAATGGGAATTTGTTGCCGCGGCGGGGCGGTCCCGGCCCGATGGGGAGAATGATCCTGAGTACAAGCAGTCGTTGCTGGTTTGGTATTCGACTCCCAGTGACAAACGGCTCTCGGCGGTGGGAATCAGCCCGCCGAACTATTGGGGGGTGCATGACCTGCACGGCTTGGTTTGGGAATGGGTCGCGGACTTCAATACGGCGATGGTCACCGGTGATGCGCGCGGCGACACCGGGTTGGACCGCCAGTTGTTCTGCGGCAGTGGTGCGGTCGGGGCGCGCAACGCGAACGATTTTGCCGCCTTCATGCGCTACGGATTCCGCAGCAGCCTCAAGGCGGATTATTGCGTCCACAACCTCGGCTTTCGCTGCGCCAAAGACTTATGAAAACCAATCACCTTGGCTCCGGGGTCATTCTGTTTGGGGCCCTGGCACTTGCCGGGGTCGGCTGTCGCACGGCGGCGAAGGCCGTTCCCGCATGCTGTGCAAAACCCTTCCCGGTGGCCCCCGCGCTCAGCGACCAATCGCTCTACCAAACTGAATCAACCTGGACAACGGACACCGGCAAGCAAGTCAAGTTAAGTGAGCTGAAAGGTCGTCCGCAAGTGGTGGTCATGTTCTTTGCGAGTTGCCAGTATGCGTGCCCGATTCTCGTGCATGACTTGCAGCAGATCGAAGCGGCGCTCAAGCCGGAGTTGCGGGCGCGAGTGGGATTCACTTTGGTCACGATTGATCCGCGCCGCGATACGCCCGAAGCGCTGGCACATTTCCGCGCCACGCGCGGGTTGCCGGCGAACACCTGGACGCTGCTGCATGGGGTCCCTGATGATATTCTGGAACTGGCCGCCTTGCTTGGCGTGAAATACAAAGCGGAAGCGACCGGACAGTTTGCCCACTCGAATATCATTACGGTGTTGAATGCCGAGGGCGACATGGTGCATCAACTCGTCGGATTGGGGCAGGACAGCAACACGACGGTGCGCGTGCTGGAAAAACTTTTGACCAACCGAAATGCCACCACTAAGCAAATTCAATCGCTTCGATGTGCGCGGCCTGCTAAAGCAGGGCATGGAGCCGTTCCCAGAAATCTTTACGAAGGCGCAAGCGCTCAAGGCCGATGAGGGCCTGCTCGTGGTCGCGCCGTTTCTACCGTCGCCGTTGGTCGAACGGCTCAGCGGTGACGGATTTGCCGCCAAAGTGGAACGCGGCCAAGGGGCCGATTGGCTGGTTTACTTTTGGCGTCCGGTTGCTTAACGGAAAGCATGACCAATCCGCTGGCCGAGCTCAAACCTGCCGCTCTGATCAATCCGCTGCGGAGTTGTCAGCTTTTCATAGGTCGCCCCCGGCGGACTTGGAGCCGATCGCGGCAGCCACGGGGTTGAAGTCATGCGAGCAGCGCGAATATCCGTTCCACGAAGGCGATCCCGCCATTGGTTTCTGCGTGGTGCAACCTGGTGCGGTGAACGTGCCTCGTGTCCGTGCCGTTGGTAAGGCACAGGTCATCCACGTTTTCCGCATGGGCGATTCCTTTGCTGGAGTGGCCCAGGGGAAGTTTCGTGAACCGAACGGCTCATGGTCAAAGCCACGACCGTCACAGTTAGCGCTGGCCAAATTGGGCGCATTGTTGCGGCGGAAGCTGGGTGAATTGCAAGGTCTGCGCCGCAGGTATCAGTATCGGGGTTATGAGTTGCGGACGCCTGGGCGACTCTGGTATCGTCTTACGATATATCGCTGGGTGAAGCAGTTGGCTGACGGGACAGTCCGGCCTGGGTTAAATTTGGAGCGGCTTCCTCCGTGATCTGCAGTATGGTCATATGCTCAATACCCCCCGCCCGCACCCGAATGTTCCGGCCTCAGTCCGGCATTCCCGCCCAGGGCCGACAACATTGATCCGCGCGGCACCCAACCATTTCAAGACGGACGACCGCACATTCATCCGGCTCCGGTAAAGTCAGCACTTTAGACCGCAATCAGAATTAATCCCATGCCCCTTCCACGAATCGGCAAATGGTTCGGCGTCGAATTGATCGCAGTCAGCACGACCGAGAAGTTGGTTGCGGCGTTCGGTGGCGGATTGGCGATTCTGGCGCTGACCGGGATCTCGAGCTGGGCGCTGCCGGAAGCTGGGGCGGCGGCCATCATCGGTTCTATGGGGGCCAGCGCGGTGTTGCTCTTCGCCGTGCCGCATGGCCAGCTTTCGCAGCCTTGGCCGGTCATCGCCGGGCATGCGGTCTCCGCGATTATCGGGGTAACCTGTGCGCGCTTCATCCCGCAACCGATCCTCGCGGCCGCTTGCGCCAGTGGTCTTGCCATTGGGGCAATGCATCAGCTCAAATGCATCCATCCGCCGGGCGGAGCCACGGCATTGACGGCGGTGATCGGTGGCAGCGCCATCCACGAGTTGGGTTATCGCTTCGTGCTCTTTCCGGTGCTGGGCAATGCCATCGTGATGGTGCTGTTGGCGGTGCTCATAAACAGCGCCTTCAAATGGCGGCGCTATCCCGCAATTCTGAATCGGCCGGCCCCATCACCGGTTCACAAATCCACGACCGAACTCCCACCGCCAACGCATGAAGAAGTGCTGGCGGCGGTCAGGTCCCTCGATTCCTTTGTGGATATCAGTGAAGAGGATCTGCTCCGGCTGGTTGAGCTCCTGAAAACGCATCCCGGTCAGCCCCGCTGATGAATCGCGCGGGGCGGAGCGAAACGAATCGCAGCTTATACCTTTCGTTGCCACCAATCGCTGTGCAACAGCCCCCATTCAGTTTGCGTGCGGCGGCGTAAAGTAAAGCCAGCCCGTTGGAGGAACGCATCGGGAGGGGTGAGTTTGTGCGCACCAAGCTGGGCGCTCAGGCGGAAGAAGGAATACATCAACCAGAGAATCATTCGGCTTCGGATTCGGCGCATGGTGCCAGGCGCCGCTTGAAAATCCGCCACCAACCAATTGGCGTCGTCCGTGGCGACCCCGGCCACCTTCAAGATGATGTCATCCAATTGGGCCGCAGTAAAACAATCGAGAAAAAAGTTCGTGATGACCAGGTCGTAGGCGGATACGGTTGGCATCCAATTTACAATGTCGGTCTGGATCAATGCTACCCGGCTTGAGCTTAGATTGTGGCGCTTCAGTTGCCGGCGGGCCGTATCCAGCATGCCGGCACTCGAGTCGATACAGGTAATCCGGGCACTGCCAAAGCGGCGGCAACATTCCACCAGGCCACGGCCATGACCTTCGCCCAATAAGAGGATGTTTCGCGGAGGGGGAATCTCATCCAGGAACGCCGTGCGACAGCGCTGGAGTTTTTCCCCTGCAAGCACGAACTCCATCCAACGGTAATGCGGCGCGAGGGTGTCAAAGCTCATGGGGCAGAAAGTCGCGCGAGCAGCCGCGCCCGCTGCCACCACAGACCGGCTAAGATTGCACCCACGCCATAGGCGAGCACGTCGGCGGGATCGCCCGTTGTGTGCGCCACCAATTTGGGACCAATCCCTTCAAACAAAAGCGACCAGAAGATCAGGTGTCCGACAATTTCGGATAGTTGTGGCGGGGCGTCATGCGTTCGCAACCCCCGGCGGCGATGCAGCCAAAGCACAGGCGGCAGCGCGCAAGGAATAAGCCACAGATCATTGAATTGGGAATGAAAAATTCCGCTGTGGAGATGCGGCTTGATCAGCCACCGGTTGATGACATACGCCGCGCACCCCAGAACAAACAGGGGATCGCGCAAATAAAGAAACTGTCGCATGTCAGAGCAGATTAAGTATCACCCAGCCCGAAAGGGTGGCGATCAGGAGTTTTAGCAAAACGATTTTGAGCATAGATTGGTGGATTGTTTGCGTGGCCGGCCCGAGATTCAGCCGCGGTGGTGAATGTTTTCCTCTTCGTACAATTTTATCCGTGCCGAAAGTATTGCCGCCCTCCCGAGATATCCGACGACGCGCGTCTGGTCATCCGGTTCGACGACCGGCAACCGGCCGACATCGCGATTCAACATTTTTGTGAGCGCGACGTGCAAGGGTTCGTCGGCAAAGGTGACCGCCAGGTCCGTGCTGCCCGCTTCGGCGACGGTCAGCTCTGTTGCGTGGCTTTCTCTCAAGCCACGAACCATGTCCCCGCGGGTGATAATGCCAACCAATCGGTTTTGCTCGTCCATGATCAACGTTCCCTGCCGGCGACTCAGCGCCGAATTGCCTTGGGCGACCAAGTCCGCCAACGCGGATAGTTTCATGGTTGCCGGAACGCATGGCAAATCCTTGTCCATCACGTCGCGCACGCGGGTGAGTTCAAACGGATCAATGCTGTATTCCCGAATAATATGATGTCCGCGGCGGGCGAGCTTTTCCGTTAGGATGGAGCGGCGCATGATCAAGACCGTCACCCCCAGCGCTCCGACCGAGCCAATCAACAGCGCCGGGAAAAGATTAAAGTCGCGGGTCAGCTCGACGGCGAAAACCATCGCGGTGAGAGGTGAACGCATCGTCCCGCCCATCATGGCCGCCATGCCGATCAAGGCCCAGAGCCCCGGATCCCCAACCGGGATCCATGAACCGACCAGCGCGCCGAGCGCGCCGCCCATAATTAGTAATGGCGCCAGCACCCCTCCGGAAGTCCCCGAGCCCAATGCAATCGACCACACAATCGCCTTCGCTACGAGTAATCCGATGACCACTCCACCAAGAAGTTCGCCGCGCAGCAGGCTGTAGATCGTGTCATAGCCCACCCCCAATACGCGCGGTTCAATCACCCCGCCCACTCCCACAAATACCGCACCAATCGCCGGCCACCACATCCAGTGCATGGGTAACTTTTGAAATAGGTCTTCGCAGCCGTAAACGAGCATCGTCAAAAGACCCGAACCGAAACCGGCCAGAATACCAAGCCCCGCCGCGCAGGCCAGACCCGCACCGGATAAGGGGGCATGCGGCAGTACGGAGAAAATCGGGCCGGCGCCCAGCAGCGGCACTCGCAATACGGAGGCAACGATTGAAGCCACCGCCACGGGAATGAAACTGCGAGGTTTCCATTCAAACAACAACAATTCAACCGCCAACAGGACTGCTGCGACCGGAGTGGCGAAAACCGCCGACATACCGGCTGCAGCCCCGGCGACGAGCAGGGTTTTTCGCTCGGCGGCGCTCAAATGAAATTGCTGCGCGAAGATCGAGCCAAACGCCCCGCCCGTCATAATGATGGGGCCCTCCGCTCCAAATGGGCCACCGGTGCCAATGGAGATCGCTGCGGAAATTGGTTTCAGCAAAGCGACCTTGAGTTGAATCTTGCTACGGCCAAGCAAAATTGCTTCCAAGGCTTCGGGGATGCCGTGGCCGCGAATCTTCTCCGAGCCAAACCGCGCCATGAGACCAATGACCAGCGCTCCAACAACCGGCACCAGCACGACCCGGTATCCCAAATTATGTCCTTGTGGAATCGCCGGAGCTGCCGACAAGCGGTGATAAAAAGCAAGGTTGGTGATGCCGGCGATCAACCAGATCAAGACATAGGCCACCAGCGCACTGATCGCCCCGATCACAACCGCCATCGCCGCGAGCAACAGCACGCGTCGGTTGGTGCTGAAGTCCGCCAATTGATGTTTGGCGGTGCCGCCGGAGGCTCCGGGTTGTTCGTGGCCGGTGGGAAGAATAGCCGATTCAAATTGCATCTATTGGGGACGAATTCTGTATCGTAGTGCGATACATGTCAAACCAACGATGGCTTTGCTTTCCGGTCTTATGGTAGGCTGGCGCGGTTATGGCCAAATCAAAACAACTGATCAAAGCGCAATATGAGACGCTCGCCGCCTTTCGCTATGCGCTCCGACAGTTCCTCCGTTTCAGCGAGGAGGCGGCTTTGGCGGCCGGCATCACGCCGCAGCAGCATCAGGCATTGTTGGCGATCAAGGGTTTTCCCGGACGCGACCGCGTTACCGTGGGCGAACTGGCAGAGCGATTACAGCTTCGCCATCACAGCGCGGTAGGGCTGATCGATCGTTTAGTGGTCGAGAAGATGGTTTCGCGCGCTCCATCGGATACAGACCGCCGTCAGGTGTTGGTTCAATTGACCAGACGTGGCGAAAATGTCCTCGAGAAACTCTCGTTCGCGCATCAGGAACAACTGAAACATCTGGGGCCGGAAATGAGCCACCTATTGAAACGACTTGGTGGGGCAGACGAATGATCAGTCTCCGCATTTCATGGTGTTCACTATTTGAATGCCGATGAAGCGGGGCAGAAATGCTCCCACGGGCCACTTTTTCACCGCACCAAAGATAACGCCAAATCCTTGACCTCGGTCAAAGTCCTTTTCCCAGCTCTCGCCTATTTTGTGAACGTGCATTCACAATATGCGAGCTAAGAAAGCCAGAACGGAAATCCGACAGGAGCAGATCGCCCAAGCGGCGATGAAGCTGCTCGCGTTGCGCGGCTGGCAATGCATCAGCTTGGCGGCCATCGCCAAGGAAGTAGGCGTGGTGACTTCTGCCGTTTATCGTCATTTCAAGAGCAAGGATGAGGTGCTGGATGCCGTGCTCGATCTGGTCGAGCAATGCTTTCGATCGAATGTGCAGGTTGCACCGGCCAACGATCCGATTACCTGTTTGCGGGACGTGCTAATGCGGCATGTGGACCTGATTGTCAGCGGCGTGCCGGTTCCCCGGATCATCTTGTCCGAAGCGGTCTTTACCGGTCACCCACGGCATCGCAAACGGGTTCAGAAGATTTATCAGAATTATCTGGCTGAGATTGCGGTCATCATTCGCGCTGGTCAGGAGGAAGGCCTCATCCAACACAAGCTGAACCCGGAGACTCTGTCGATCATGTGGCTGGGACTCGTGCAATCGCCAGCGATTCTCTGGCTGCTCGGCCAAGGAAATTTTGATCTCAAGCAACACTGCGAACGCGCGTGGGACTTGTTCGAAGCAGCCATTCAGTCGAACCCAGCAAGCGCGGCAAGCCGCAAATGAATTTCCCCATTTGATAAACTATGAAAACTGAAACCAACAAAACTCGTTCCACTCCCAAACCCCGATCGTATCGCCGACTCTGGATCAGCCTGATCGCGGTGATGGTCCTGTCCTTTCTCGTGCTCGGCTATTATGGCGGCGAGATCTACCGCAAAGCCCCGCCGATTCCCAAACGCGTCGTCACGACAGACGGTCAAGTGTTGTTCACCGCGCAGGACATCAAGGATGGCCAGAATGTCTGGCAGTCCATCGGCGGGCAGCAGGCTGGCAGCATCTGGGGCCACGGCGCTTATGTCGCTCCTGATTGGTCCGGCGACTGGCTCCATCGCGAAGCGGTTTGGCTGTTGGATCATTGGGCAGCTCAGTCAGGTGGCAAAACCTACGAGCAACTACCGGGCGAAACTCAAGCCGCGTTGCGCGAACGTTTGAAGCAGGAGATTCGCGTAAACACCTACAACGTCGAGACCGGTGACCTTGTCGTTTCCAGCACCCGCGCGGCAGCCATCCAAGCCGTCAGCCAGCATTACACGGCACTGTTCAGCGACGACCCCGCATTGCGAGAGTTGCGCAAGAGCTATGCGATCCCCGCCAACGCCGTCAAGACTCTGGAACGCCGGCAGTTGATGAACAGTTTCTTTTTCTGGACCGCGTGGGCCTGCGGGGCGGAACGCCCGGGCACCCATATCACTTACACCCAGAACTGGCCGCATGAACCGCTGATTGATAATCGGCCCACAAGTTCGATCATCCTTTGGTCGGTCATCAGCTTCGTCATCCTGCTGGGTGGGATTGGCACCCTCGTCTGGTATTTTGCCGTGCAACGGCACAATAACGAGGAGGACGATGAGGAACTGCCCGAACGCGACCCGCTGCTGGCGTTGAAAGCCACGCCGTCGATGAAAGCCACGCTGAAATACTTCTGGGTGGTGGCGGCTTTGATCGTGGTTCAAGTCGGCTTGGGGGCGGTGACGGCTCACTACGGAGTGGAGGGCGATGGCTTCTTCGGTTTTCCGCTCAGCAAATGGTTGCCGTATTCAGTAGCGCGCACCTGGCACACGCAGCTCGGTATTTTCTGGATTGCAACAGCGTGGTTGGCCACCGGATTGTTCGTAGCTCCGGCCGTCTCCGGTTACGAACCCAAAGGGCAGCGCTTCGGCATCAACTTCCTGTTTGTTTGCCTGCTCACCATCGTGGTCGGATCGCTGGCCGGTGAATGGTTCGGCGTGCAACAGAAACTCGGCTTCGTTTCCAACTTTTGGTTCGGACACCAAGGTTATGAATATGTCGATCTCGGCCGCTTCTGGCAGATCTTCCTGTTTATCGGATTGTTTGTCTGGCTGTTCCTCATGGCGCGCTCGTTGTGGCCCGCGATCAAAAATCCCGGCCCGAACCGTCACCTCCTGGCATTATTCATCATCGCCTCGGCGGCCATCGGCATGTTTTACGGCGCGGGTTTGATGTGGGGCCGGCAAACGCATCTGGCGATCGCCGAATACTGGCGCTGGTGGGTGGTGCATCTTTGGGTGGAAGGATTCTTTGAAGTCTTCGCTACCGTGGTGATTGCGTTCCTCTTCACGCGGATGGGATTGTTGCGAATCGCCACGGCGACGTCATCGGTCATCTTTTCAACGATCATCTTTCTCGGTGGTGGCATTCTCGGAACGATGCATCATTTGTATTTCAGCGGAACACCCACGGGAGTGCTGGCGCTGGGTGCCTCGTTCAGCGCCTTGGAGATTGTACCACTGGTGTTGATTGGTTTTGAGGCCTACGAGAACCTCACTCTCTCCAAAGCCAAAGCCTGGGTGGCTGCGTATCGCTGGCCAATTCTATTCTTTGTGGCCGTGGCATTCTGGAATCTCGTGGGCGCCGGACTTTTCGGCTTCCTCATCAATCCGCCCATAGCGCTCTATTACATGCAGGGCTTGAACACCACGGCAGTGCATGGACACGCGGCCTTGTTTGGTGTTTATGGCATGTTGGGCATTGGTCTGATGTTGTTCTGTCTGCGCGGTCTGACCCGGCAGGAGCATTGGAAAACCCGGCTGCTTTCATTCAGCTTCTGGTCGCTCAACCTCGGGTTGGCACTGATGGTTCTCTTGAGTCTGTTGCCCGTCGGTTTGTTGCAAACTTGGGCCAGCGTGGAACACGGCATGTGGTATGCCCGTTCCGCAGAATTCCTCCAACAACCGCTGTTGCAAAACCTGCGCTGGATGCGTGTTATCGGCGACACCATCTTCGCGCTGGGCGCCCTGGGCATCGGTTGGTTTGTCCTTGGTTTGAAAACGGGCTGGTCCTTCGCGGACCAGAGCGAAGAATCGGTGGCGTTGGCTGCCGCGGCGGAAAAGGTCGGATTAAAACCTTAGTATTCTTTGGGAGGGGTCGGAATGTTTCCGGCTCCTCCGTTCGAGGAAACGCCCGATGAACGAAACCGCCGACCCAATCGAAACCAAACGCATCATCATCTATGCGTGCTCGGGCTGTTCGGATGCTGGTGAACTGGCCGATCGCACAGCGAGAACTTTGTCGCAAAAGAAGCGTGGCGAGATGTCCTGCCTGGCCGGCATTGGAGGGCGCGTAAAGTCACTTATGGTTAAAGCTGAAAAGGCTGACCACATCGTGGCCATCGACGGCTGCCCGTTAAACTGTGCCCGCCACACTTTGGAACAGGCCGGATTTCAAATCGTTCACCATTTGGAATTGCACAAACTGGGCTTACGCAAAGGGAGTTGTCCGCCCACAGGTGAAAGGCTCGCCATTGCCGCGCAAGCGGGTGCTGAACTGATCCAGGCAATCGAGAATGCCAATGAGGCAAAACCATGAACGCAACCGCAACGACCATCATGCCAACCACAATTCGAAAGTTTGCTAATCGACGACTGGCCCGAGAATGGAAAACGGTCTCGGCCATGTTGCACATTTACTGCCGTGATAAACACGCCGGCAATCTGTGCCGGGACTGTCACGAACTGATGAGTTACGTGAATCTCCGGTTGGATCGCTGTCGCTTTGGGGAAGAAAAGCCCACCTGCGCCAAATGTCCTGTGCACTGTTATCAACGCGATCGCCGCGAACAGATCCGAGTGGTGATGCGCTATTCTGGACCGAAGATGATTTGGAAACACCCGATCCTCAGTCTTTGGCATTTGTTCGACGGATGGTTTCGCCGCCCGGTGGACTTGAAGCTTGGATGCAAATGACATTCCAGATTCTCCGCCGCGCATCAGCGCACAGGGAAATTTGCCGAGATTACTCAGAAGAACGATAGAACTTCGCCGCGTCTGCGGCCGATACCAAGTAAGGACTGATGCAGGTCACGTCGTTCCACGGACCAGCCAAGGTGTCGGCGGACTGTAATTCACCGAGGAAATTGATCACCACCCCGGTGTCGACGCGATCAATGGCCAACTTATGCCCCAGCGGTTCGCCACAACCGGCGATCTTCGTTCGCATCGGCGGGGTCAACAGCTTGAGCAGCTCCGCATTATGTGCATAGGATGCAGTATCGGTGAGGTTCGTGGACGGCGTCATAAATATCCGGGCGGCGCCGACGGCGTAGCCGCGTGATACCGCCGCCGGCGAATTGGTGGTTTCCTCCGGATCAAGGTCCGTCACCCGGATGGAAATGGAATTGTCGGTGTTGCGGAGGATCTCGAAAGCGCGGAACTCCTGAGGAAAATCCCGCAAGGAGGCGGTTTGGACTTCCCAGAAGCCGTATTCTGGATGGGCGCGGTCCAGTGACGGTTGCGGAGTGATATTGTTTTGATGCGTGTGTCCGCAAATCCACAGGAGGAGATTCGGATAGGTTTTAAGTGCGGCCAGAACGGTGGTGAGGGATACGGGAGAGTTTGTGCCAATCGCCTCAAGCGGCTCGTGCGCCGCGATGATCATGAGCTGGTTCTGGTCCTGTCCGAGCTGGAGTTCGTTCGTGAGCCAGTTAAAATGCTTGGTATCGAGCACGGCCTGTTCACCAAGAGCAAAGTCCTGGGCTGACATCGTATCGTCGAGCACGATGACCTTCAGCGGCAGATTGGTTCGCGGCTCAAAGCTGTAACAGGCAAAGTTATTGGTGAGGTTGGCCGCGGAGAAACCATGACCGACCGGCGTTGAGGAGGTATTGAAAAATTCCCGCATCCAGTTGCTGGTCGTCAGTGAATAGCGGTTGGGGTCGGCGGCAACCTTCGGGCTGTTGGTGACGCTGCCGACAATGAAGTTGGTGACGGATCCCACATCAATGACGTCACCGTAAGGCGTGCTGCCGTCAAGGGTGCCCATGTAATTGTCTAGAAAGAACAGGACATTTTCATTGGTAAAGGCCTGTTGGGGCGGGATGAGCAATCCCCCCATCCAGAAGTGATCGTGGTTGCCCAGCACCGCATACCAGGGGATGGCCGGGTTAAGCCCGGCGGCTTGGAAAGGTTTTTGATAATCTATCGTGCCGGCTCCGGCGTTGGTGCCGGAGCTGGGGGTGATATATTTTCCGTCCATGACATCAATATACCAGCGCAGTTCATTATACTGGGGGCCATTGGCATCATCACCCAGAGAAATGGCGAAATCGAAAGGCAGCAGACGATTCACCGCGTTGGCGGTCCTGATGGCGGCGTCGAGCACCTGCGTGGTGTAGAGCATCACCGGTGAATAGCACGGAGACACACTGCTGTTGGAGCCCTGGTAGCCGAAATAGATCGCCTGACAGGGTGATTCCTTGTCGGTGATATGGGCGTCGCTGATGGAGAGGAAAGCCAAAAGCCTGGCCGCATTGGTTGCTCGCGTGTAGCCGGCCGGCATATTGGTGAGCTGCTGGCCTTCATCCTCGCCCGGACCCCATTGCCATGAACTGTAGCCGTAGGCCGCGTAATTGGAGACGGCTGACGGGTAAATCGGCGGCACTGGCGCGTTCGTTACCGCAACTGGCGTTATCGTCCGCTGACGGGTCCCCAGCTCGGCTCCGTTTCCGGAAAGCGGAATCAAAAGCGGAATCGAGAGGCTGATGATTTGGATGATCCTTGGTTTCATCGATTTCGAGCTCATGGGTGCATTTTTGTTCGGTGCCGCGCTCCAAAGACCGTATTACTCAGCTGCGCGATAGAACTTCGCAGCGTTTGCAGCCGAGACTAAGTAGGGGCTGATCTTGGTGACACCGTTCCAAGGGCCACTCAAGGTGTCCGCCGATTGCAATTCCCCGAGAAAGTTGATCGTCACGCCATTCGTTGTTTGATCTATGGCCACCTTATGCCCCAGCGGTGCGCCCAGGCCGGCGATCACGGCTTCCATGGTGGGAGTCAATTGCTTGACCAGTTCCGCATTCTTCGTATAGGACGCGGTATCGGTCAGGTTGGTGGAAGGCACCCCGAATATCCGCGCGGCGCCCACGGCATATCCGCGCGAAATGTAGGCCTGCGAATTCGTCGGGGCTTCGGGGTCAATGTCAGTCACCCGCATGGAAATGGAGTTGTCGGTATTGCGCAGGATCTCGTAGGTGCGAAACTCCTGCGGGAAATCTCTTAAGGAGGGGTTTTCTACTTCCCAGAAACCGTATTCGGGGTGGGTCGGGTCCGGGGACGGCTGGGCCTTGATATTATTCCGGTGCATATGCCCCGCGACCCACATAATCAAATTCGGATAGCCATGCAGGACGGTGAGCAGATTGCTTCCAGTGATGGCCGAATTGGTGGTGGTTGACATGCCGATCAGTTCAATCGGAATGTGCGCTGTGACGATCATGAGCTGGTTTGACGCCTGTCCCAGATCCAGTTCGTGGATCAACCAGGCCAGTTGATTGGTATCCAGCGCGCCCTGCCCGGCGGGGTCGTAATCCTGCTCCGCCATGGTGTCGTCCAGCACGATGATCTTGAGCGGCAGGTTCGTTTTTGGCTCGAAGCTGTAGCAGGCAAAATTGCTGGCAATATTGGCTGGGGAGAACCCGTGTCCCACCGGCTTGGTGGTGGTCGTGAAAAACTCCCGCATCCAGTTGCTGATCGTCAGGGAATAGCGGTTGGGATCGGCCTGAACCGTCGGTGCGTTGGTGACGCCGTTGACCACGAAGTTGGTGACCGGCCCCGCGCCAAGGACGTGGCCGTAGGGCGTGCTGCCATCGATGGTGCCCATGAAGTCGGTGCGGGCATTGATGCCGCCATCCGCCTGGCTGCCCAGCAAGAGGATGACATTGTTGGTGTAGGATTGCCGGAGATAGTCATTGATCAACAATGATCCCAGCCAGCAATGATCGTGGTTGCCAAGCACCTGATACCACGGAATGGTCGGGCTTAAACCGGCGGCCTGGTAGGGCATCTGATAATCAATCGTCGTGGCGCCGGCATTGGTGCCGGAGCTGGGGGTGATGGGCTTTCCATCCAGCACGTCTATAAACCAGCGCAGTTCATTGTATTGGGAACTGTTGCAATTATCCCCCAGGGACATCCCGAAATCGAACGGCATCAGCCGGTTCAAGTCGTTGGCGGTCCGGACGGCTGCATCCAGCACCTGGGTCGTGCGCAGCATCACCGGTGAGTAGGTCGAAGAATTACCCTGCTGCCCCGTCTCGCTCTGGTAGCTGGTGGCAATCGACTGGGAAGGGGATTCTTTATCCGTGATATGGATGTCGCTGAAGCAGAAGAAGGTCAACAGCCGGGTGGCATTCGTCGCGCCTGGGTAACCGGCGGGCATGGTGTTGGTCATTTGCCCCTCGTTCGAACCAAGACCCCACTGCCAGGAGCTGTATCCATAGACCTCGTAAGCCAGAAGGTTTGACGCCATGATTGGCAGTGCGGCTGGGATGGCGACGGGCGTGATGGTCCGCTGGCGGGTGCCTAGTTCAGCGGCATTCCCCGCTATGGGCACACTGAGGAGGAACAGACAGGCAGTTGCAATGAGCTTTGGTTTCATAGGGGCGGGTGGTTGCTCGCGCCGAGCGATATGTTGGTGGCGCTATTTGGTCTTTGGTTGCCAGGAAGATCAACCCCAG
>Ga0154020_10003979_pt1 | contig 17646 bp, 10 predicted proteins | sample Klosneuvirus_201_FD_109709 | JGI IMG/M metagenome (GOLD analysis project Ga0154020, IMG submission 109709) | Active sludge microbial communities from wastewater, Klosterneuburg, Austria - Klosneuvirus_20160825_MG | ecosystem: Engineered > WWTP > Aerobic digester > Activated sludge | place...
AAGCAGCCAGTACGAAATGATGCACGTGCTCGAGAGCGCAGACGACGCACTCACGCGCAGGAAGATGAAGGAGCAGTTCGCGGCGCAGTCGAACGGCTCATTGACCGACTACCTCGGCAAGCGGAAGTGGGACAGCGCCCACGGCAAGGACCAAGCGCTCGATCTCGTCAGCGACAAGCGCGATGTCGCGACCAACAATCTGGCCGCGATGAGTCCCGACAAGCGCGCGGACCTCGAAGACAAGGCCGCTGGGTGGGCCGATAAGATCTTGAACGTGACGCGAGGTTCCGATCGCGACGATTCAGAGAACGCGGACAAGATCGCAGCGATCTTGGGTCCGCGATCGCCCGAAGAGATGGAGGTCATCCGCAAGCGGATTCGGCTCCAGACGTCGGGCACGAAGAGCACGACCGTGTTCGAGGAGTTGGATCGCACCTTCACGGAGCGCGACGAATCAATTGCGATGGCCGGTCTCAAGAGCGATCCGGTGAAGGTCGCGCAAGCGCAGCTTGCGGACGCCGCGGCCGAAGGCGATCCGGAACGCATTCATTCCATCGCCAAGCAGCTTGGCCCCGAATCGATGTGGAAGCTGCACGCGAGCGATCCGATGCTTGCGGGGCGAGTAATCGCTTCGATGCCTGAGGATCGGCGCGGTGAATTCTCCGCGCTGATGAACGGTAAGCAGGACGCTGCCGAGGGCGCGCGCATCGCCTCGATGCTGCAGCCCATCGAGCTTTCCACCGCCGATGCACTGAACGGCTCCGCCCAGCAGAAAATGAAGCAGAAGGAGGCGCAGGATCCCGAGCGTCTGATCGCGGAGCTTTCGAAGTCCTCGCCCGCGGAGCTGAAAGCAGCACGCGAGGCATGGACAAAGAGCGGCAACGGCAAGAGCTGGGACGAGCTGATCCAGGGGACGTTCAAGGATGCGGACCCGACGGTTCGCATGCGCATCGAGGCAGCGGCGAGCGGCGACGAGATCGGCGAGAAGGCTCTTCGGCTTCGCCAGGGCATGAAGACGTACGATCAAGACCTGATCGACGGCGCGCTCGCGAACCCGGACTTGCAGAGCGAGGATCCAAAGAAGCGTGCCGCTGCGGAGGCCGAGCGTCGCGCGCTCGAGGAACGTCTTCAACTGCACGATGCAAACGAGCAACGTACGACCGCGCTTCTCGAAGGTCGGTCGACGGAGAATATCCAGGGACGCAGCTTCGACGAGCAGCGCGCCGCGTACTTCGAGCGGCGGCGCGAGCACGATGGCGGCTCTGGCGCTGGTGGTCCGTTCGGCATGGTGCGCGACATCGCCGAGAAGGACGAGCGGATGTCGAAGGTCCGCGAACAAGCCACCGCTGACGAGTACGCGACGAAGGAGATGTGGGCCGAGGGCGACGCGAAGCTCTCGACCAAGGCCCGCCGCGCGGAGCTATCCGGCGATACGGCCAAGAAGGCCGAGATCCTCGAGAACGCGAAGAAGGGGACGCTCGCGTCGCACGACGCCGAATACAAGGACAAGTTCGGAAGCGAGCGGAGCATGCTCACGGCGCCCGACATCTCGGAGGCCAAGGACGTCGCGAAGGTGTTCGCGCGGATGACGGGCGACGAGCGCCCCACCGACCAAATCGCGGCCGAGCTCGTGCGCGAGAACATGAACGTCGGTGAGTTGCGAATGCAGCACGTTCGCGAGACCGGTGCGCTCTCGGATCGCACGCGCGATCAACGCATCGGACAGCAGGTGGAGCTTCGCGATCTCAGCGAATCAGGGTGGCTCGCGGGTGAGGAGGAGATGCGCTACATGCGCGGCGGAAATCGCGGCTCCGATGACCTCCATGCGTCGTCGATCGCGTTGCTCCAGCAGAGCGGTGGCACGAACGTCGACGACCGCGAGCTCCAGCGTCGGGACACGTCGACGACCAAGGCGCTGGAGCTACAACGCGAGGAGAAGCAGAAGTCGGCGGCGAGCGTCGCGCAGGCACTGTCGATCGCCGCGAAGATCGCCGCGCTGCTCACTGCGAATCCCGCGTTGTTCGTCGCTGTCGACGCGGGTTTCTCGGCTGTACGTATCGCCGCACAGGAACTGATCGCCAACGAGGCCTACGAGGCGACAGCGGAGATCAAGCACATGGCCGTCGATCTAGCGGTGGACCTCGCCACGGCGAAGCTCGCGAGTCTTGGCAAAGGCGTACAGGCCGGGAGCAAAGCGGCAAAGGGAGTCCAGACCGCGCAGCGCATTGGCAACATCGGCGCCGCAGCAGGTGGTGCTGCAGCACACTCCGCCATCGACGGCGAGGACGGTGGCGGCGCGGTCATTCGAGCGATCGCAGGCTCGTTGCTTCCGGGCTATTTCCGCGGCAAGGCCGAAGGTGCGATCAAGGGCACGAACAAGCTCGCGAGCGGAGGTCGTGCGGTGCTCGGTACGATGACCGATGTCGCTGCGAACGTCGGAATCTCCGGCGGACATCTCGACAGCGGCACGCTGATCGACGCGGTTGGCAATACCGCACAGGGCCACATGCACGGTGGCAATCACGGAGCGAAGCCAGACCACGACTCGACTCCGGTACACGAGCGCACGACGCAGCGATATGCCGCCGTCGAGCCGCCAGCGGCGCACGAGCGCACGACGCAGCGACATGCCGCCGTCGAGCCGCCAGCGGCGCACGAACGCACGACGGAACAATATACGGCTGTCGAGCCGCCGTCGGAGAGGCGCACGCAGCCGATGGAAGCCGTCGTGCCTCCCTCCGAGCGAACCACGGCTCGTATGGCTGTTCCGCGGATGGACGGTCCGGACGACGCAGCCCGCGAACGCGCGTGGGAGCGCGCCGCCGAGCCGCAGCGGCCTGCTCCAACCACGCATGCGGAAGCCATCGATCGCAGCACCGGAGTCGACAAGGGGGTTGAGTACGAACAGTTCCGTCGCGACATGGCGGCGATGTATGCCGCGCAGGAAATCGAGGCGCAGAACGTCACGCACGTTCGAGGGAAAACGGTCGAGGCTAAGAAGGATGGAAGCTACTACGTCGGAAATACCGACTACGACGTCCGCCGCTTCTCGTACGACAACGGCGACCTGACGAGCGTCACACTCGATGCTCATCTGCGACCCGGCGTGGGCATCACGCCCGAAGATGTCGCGGCGGTCAAACGGAGCTCCTACCAGGGCGTCGACCAGATCATGAACCGGGATGCGGAAGGAAAGCGCCACACCTTGCCCGACGGAAGCAAGCTCCAAGTCGAGCCGATCTTCCACGACGACGCCGACGACGCCGCTCACGTCGTCGACGTCGTGCAGCCGTTCGACGCACGAGGAAAGCGACTACCTTCGAATCAAGCGCGATGGGCGCTCCCCGACGTGCTCAACCCCGCCGGTGCGGCCCACGAGCTCGTCGGACATGGCATGGGATTGCGAGATAGGTATGTCGATCCGGAGACATGGTTCCGCGACCATCCCGACGCTCCCGGCGTGACCCACGACGGGAATTTCATGGAGACCGTCGGGCCCGGGGCATCGCTAAAGCAGCATCAGCTCGATCAACTCGGCCGCGACATCGCCGCTGTCGACGGGGTGAACCGCTCGACGCCACGGATCCCGCGCAGCGAGCCGCCAGCGATGCCACCCAACGATTCGGCGCGAGTCGAAGGCGCCGAGTCTCGCCAGCAGCTCGGTGAGACATCGGGGGCAGTGATCCCACCGACGGCAAAACCGCGATCAGAAGGAACGCTGAGTGAGAAGCGAGTCCGCGAGTCGGTCGTCAACGAGCTCGCGCTCGCCACGCCACCCGGTAGCAAAGCCGTCGACCAGAACACCGTTCGCGTTCCTGCTGGCGATCGTCACGTGCAAGTTGGCCTCGAGGTGGGTCCGGTGGAGGGTGGTCAGTCCTCGCTTCATCGAGCCGAGGATGGCTCGTATCGGCTCCGGGTTTCGGACAACGTGGCGGATGCCGACGTCACCCGCGCGGTCGCGCACGGGACCGTCGCCATACAGCGACAAGCCGAACCTACCAGTAGCGATGCCACGAGACGCCCACCGGTTGAAGTGGAAGGACGCGCCGCCGAGCTTCGCGCGGTGTTCGCACAAGTCGACCAACGCGGCGTACGTCACGACGATCGTGCCGAGACGTCGCGCGGAGGCGATGTCGCGTCGTTGCTCAGCACGCTCGGTGTCGACGCCTCGCCGGAAGGTCGAGCCCGCCTCCGCGAGGCTCTCGCATTCGACCCCGCATTGCAGCGCCGTGCAGAGCTGCATCTCGACGGATACGAACCACGTCGCGATCTCGATGCTGACTCTGATCTTCACGCGTTCGGTGCACAGCGTCGGGAACGCAACGCCCACTTGGAGGAACACGTCCACGGGCCTCGGGCCGAGGCGTTGCGGCAGGTCGAAGATCTGTCCCTCGGCGCGCAGCTCCGAATGGAGGAAGGGCATCGAATCTTCGATGGTGCGAACGTCACGGCAGATGACCCTGCGACGAAGAAGCAACTTCGCAAGCGACAACAGGCCATCGTTGACACGATGAACGACCCGCACCTGTCCGCTGAAGACCGGCGCGCTCGGCTCGCGGCCCAGATCGATGCACTCGGTGCAGACCCGGCGCTGCAGACGGTCCGTGACAAGATCGATCTTGAAGGAATGCAGAAGGCCGCGGGAGCATACGGGACGACCGAAAGCGACCACGGAATGATGGGGCTCGACCTCCAAAGCGGCTTGGTGCGAATGCCCGGAGCGGATCCGAGTGATTCACCGACGACGATTCGAGACGTGATGCGGAAGGTCGATGCCGCGAACCAAGCCGCAATCGAGAACGGGCTTGGTGTCAACTACGTCGTCGTCGTGCATCAACCCGTGAAGGACGTCGCAGACTCCGAAATGTCGAGCGTCGAGATCGTCGCGCGTAAGCAGCCGCGGTCGCGTCACATCGATCCGTCCGCACCAAAGGTGCCTGGAAACGACGGGCACGGCGACCTCGTCGTCGACCATGGTGTCGGACGCGGCGGGTTCGCGATCGAGTCAGCTACCGTGCCTGAGGGTGGGATGATCGTTCAAACCGATCACATCTCGAAAGCACACGCTGGACAGATGTCGCGGAAGAACGCCGGAATCACCGATGCAGCGCCGCTGACCGCGCCTGGCTCGGTCACGATGTTTGCCGATCTGCTGATGCATCCCGAGATTCTTCGCGGTGCCGCGCACGAGCCCGACGCCGGCATTCGCCAGAGTTTCGTGAACAACGTCAGTGCGCACTTCACCGACGAGCAGTATCAGCAGTTCGCGGAGAAGCTCGCGGAACACATTCCCGAAGGTTCGACGGTCGAGTTCCAGTGGACGATGTCGTCCGAGCGCGAGCGCGGGAAACGGGGCGACCGCGGACACGTCGATGGAGATGTCGCGGCGGAAGCGCTTTCGAAGACCGGTCGAGACGTCTCCAGCACGCCAGTTCCAATCGTGGAAGGTGACTACACGATCGATGCAGCGACGCGCGCGGCGGCTGACCCAGATGACGTGGGGAGGTTCGTGCCGCCGACGCCCGAGGAGCGGCGTGTTATCACGTTTGGACGCCCCGGCTCCGCGCGACCAGAACCGGAAGAGGACCATGAGTAGTGCAGCGATCGACGAGCATGGTCCGACAGCGCAGCAGCTGCGTGTACTCGAGCTCGTGCACGAGACGCTTCCGGCTCGGTTGAGTCGCTCCGCGCTCGAGGTATCGAACGAGTTTCGACACTGGGAGGACGAAGATCCTTCGGGCGCTCACGCTTCGTTTCGTTTGGACATCTCGCCGTTGGAGGTCTACGTCGGGACTCCGTTCTCGTGGGAGGGCCGATCGAACGCCATCGTGGTTCGATTCGCGACGTACAGTCGCGGCGACGACGATGATTCCTGGGCAGTTCTCCAAGACAGCACGACACAACAGCGGCTCCTCGCTCTCGGATGCAAACGTTGGGGTGGCTCGCACTCGTGGGAAGCAGCGTGGACGGCGAACGAAGCGAACAGAACCGACATCGCGCGGGCCGTCGTCACGACCGTCGAGCGCTTGGTCGAGATTCCCTTTCGTATCGTGCGCCCGGCGGACCTCGGTTCGCCTACGAAGTGGCCACAGGTGTTGGTCTTCGATCTGCTCGCAGCTGACGAGGTGGTCGCCGACCGTGTCGCTTCGAAGACCGTCGAGTGGAAGCTGCGATTCAGCTCCAACGGAGAACACCAAACGACGCAGGTCCCCGACGAAATGTGGAACTTCGTTCGCGAGTGCCGGCAGCGGCTGAAAGAGTCGCGGTGAGGAGCACGGGATGAAGGTTCGATGCGAAGCATTCTTTCCGGGGCAGATCGTCGAGGCCACGCTCGTTGACCAACCGGATCAGACGTCGCGCGATGCAACGTCGATGCGACTCGAGCTACGAAGCGGTGAAACACCAGTTCAACTTCCTCCACCCAAAGCATTGGGGGCCGAGGTCGTCGAGGCGACACCTCAGGAGTGGGTGGCGCTGACCGATGCCGGATACGAGCTATTCCTGGCCCCTTTTCACGCGCGCTACGAGTTCGGCAATCCGCATGCACCCGTCGGAATGGGGCGATACTCCGTGGAGCTGTTCGCCGACGGTCGCGTCGAGTTGGTTCACGAGCGCTACGACAGCAGACGAGTGTGGCGCGCGCGAGCCGAGCCCGCCCTTTGGAAGCAGCTCGCGCAAGTGATTGGACGTTCCGGCTTCCCGCACAAGGTCGGCCCGATGAGCGCGCCGGCCGGGACTGAATCGTTCGCGCTCTCGTTGTGGAGCTTAGACGGAACGGTGTCGCGGGTCTCGGGCTTCCCCACGGCCGAATACGACGACGTCGAGATCCTGTTCAATCAGATCGTGAGTCAAATGTCCAAGGGCCAGATCTTCGGCGTCGAGCTACCCGTGGCGACCCAATACGTGTCCAACGCGCAGCTAGCAGACTGATCATGCACCGCGTCCACGTGTTCAAGATCGGGCCGTTCGAAAACGGCAGATCCTCCCTGCGGATTTTGTCGCGAGTAGCGCTAGTCGGCGACCACGCAGCGAGCGCGCACGAACTGATCCGCCATCGGTGATGCGAGGTGCACCACGAGGCGCGGGCGCTCGCCGCACACGGCTACATCCTCGACGATCTCGAAGCAATCGCCAGCGGCCGGGCACAACGACAGCGGCGTCTCACCCGCGAGGCCCTCGACGGTGACACTGCACGCCGGCACGTCGCCGACGCGCGCGGGGTCGAGGCACGTGACGCCGTAGAGCCCACGCATCATGCGCGCGATGTTCGCCACGGCGGGGCCGAGGTCCGACGTGCACACGGACTCGAGCGTGCTGTTCGGTCCGAGGGCGTCGACTGCGGCCGCGATGCGCACCGCGGGATCCGCGACGGCAGTTCCCGCGGCCATGCTCCACGCACAGCTGTGTGCGAGCGCGGGTTCCGCAGTAGTACCGCCGGGCGGAGCGCGCAGCTCGACGCTGACCTCGGGCGGCCCGACGATCGCGGCGACCGCGACGCGCGAGGAGTCCGACCGCACACTGCGCATCGCATCGACGAACGGCGTGATGCCCTCGATGTACGGCGTCTCGCCGTTCGCGTGACAGTTCGTCTTCTCGCCGGGCTCGTCGATCGGTTGATCGCACTCGACGCCAAACCGCGTGCAGCGGAACGAAGCGACCGGACCGAGGACGGCGCTCTCGGGGCCGAAGAACACCGGGCTCTTGACCGAGCAATCATCCTCGTCGGCGAGGATCACGACGAGCAGGTTCGCAGCGGGCCGCGAGAAGCCCTCGTTCGCGTTGTTCGTGAACACGCGCATCGTCGCCGCGAGCGGTTGCTCGAAGCCGCAGCCGCCCGAACCGCGCCGCACCATCTGTGCGACGGTGTCGACGAGCGCGCCCGTGTAGTTGCGCCGGCGCAGACCGCCATCGTCCTCGTCGACGAGGTACGCGTCGTCGACGGGCGCGCCGTTCGCGGAGAGGGCGCCATCGTCACCACGCGCGCCGCAGCCGCCTTGTCCCACCGCGCCGATCGGGGCTGCGGGCTCGTCGATCGAGCCCGACGTGCCGAGGTCGGACGACGTCACGCCGACGTGCAGATCGGGGAGCCCACCGTCGATCGTCGACAAGCCATCGATCAGCTCAGCGATCGCTGCGGCGAACGAGGACTGGAGATCCAGCGTGTTGTTGGAGTTGTCGATCTGCAGCAGGATGTCGAGCTGGCGCGACGGGACCGCGGCGTAGCTCGCGACCTCGATCGTCGACTGCGGCGTCGGATCCGTGCGGCAGGCGATGGCGACGATAGCGACGAGCGCAGCGCGATGCATGCGCGCGAGTCTACTCGGCGCGCTTGCAGCGAACGTAGGTCCACGTGTCCGACGTGACTGCACTCACGCGGTTCAGGCGCACGCGCAGGTGATCGGCGGTCGAGGGACACGCGGTCGCGTCGGCGACGATCTCGTAGCAGTCGGGCGCGCCCGAGGAGCACTCGGCGAGCGAGGTGGACGAGGTCGGCGCGGAGTCCGCGATGTCGAGCACCTCGCACGAGGGCTGAACGCCGGGCATGGGCGAGACATCGGCGAGCCGCGAGGAGTCGAGGCACGGATCGCCCATCATCCCCTTCGCCGACGCGCCGATCTCGTGGAGCGGCGCCGAGAGGTCGGGGCTGCACACGGAGGTGAACGTCGCGCGACCGGGGAAGCCTTCGATGAACGCCTTGAGGCGCACCGCGGGATCCGCGACGGCAGGGCCGGACGGATAGTCGATGGTGCACGAGTGCGCGAGGGCGGTCTGCGAACTACCGCCGCCGGGAGGCGAGCGAAGCTCGACGGTCGTGGGCGCGGTGTTGCCCGCGATCACGCCGACCATCACGCGGCGCTCGTCGCCCTTGAGCGCGATCAGGCGATCGATGTACGGGCCGACGGCATCGATGTAGTCGCTGCTCTCGTTGGAGACGCAGTGAGACTTGTCGCCCGGTGTGTTGCTGTCCTCGTCGCACGTGACGCCGAACCGGAAGCACCGGAACGATTGCTGGGGCCCGAGCGTCGCGGTTTCGGGGCCGAGCAGGGCTGCATCGCGAAGAGAACAGTCATCCTCGTCCGCGAGGATGACGACCGCGAGGTTCGCGTCGGCGCGGAGGAAGCCGGCGTTCGCGGGGTTGTCGAACGCGTGCGACATCCCGGACAGATGCTGCTCGAACCCGCAGCCACCGACGCCAACATCACGCGCGTTCGCGGTGAACGCATCGCGCAGCGCACCGGTGTAGTTCTGCTCGCGAACGCCCGGAGAGACTTCGACATCGACGAGGAACAGCGCACCGTCGGTCGTGATCCCCTCGGCAACATGGAGCGCGCCCGCCTGCCCGGTCCCGATACAGCCGCCCTGACCGATCGATCCGATCGCCGGTCCCGGGCTCGACGCGCTCGCGCTCGTCCCCATATCCGAGGTGACGACGCCGATGTGCAGGTTCGGCAATCCACCGTCGAGCTGCGAGAGCACGTCGATCATCTGCGGGAACGCAGCGGCGAGCGCGGCCTGCTTGTCGGCCATCGACGGCGAATCGTCGATCACGAACAGGAGATCGAGGTTGCGATTCTGGATCGCGGGCAAGACGAGCGTGTCGTGCAGCTCGCCGATGACAACGCCCGGGTCATTACATGCACCCGCAAGGCTCGCGAGCGCGACAGAGAAGAGAAGCGTGCGCATGGTCACTCCTGGCAGTGCGTTGTGAGTCGCGAGCGCTGCGCGGAGCGCGGGAAGCGCGCATCGAACGCATCGAGCTTCGCGGTGATCGTGACCGTCGACGAGTGCAAGCGGCACAGCGCCTCGATCTCGATCGCAGCAGCGTCTTCGGCGAGCTGACCTTTGCCGCGCGTCTCGGCGACGTGCAGCTTGATCGTCGCGAGCGCGCGCGGTGCGTCGTTGCTCGCGAGCGCCTTCATCGCGCGATCGATGAGCTCGACTTCGCGCGACAGATCCGCGGGCTCGACGTCGACGGTGAGCGTCGGCGCACTCGGATCCGGGCGGCGCATCGGCTCGGCGGCCATCTCGATCGGCGCGGGCTCGTCGGAGATCGGGGGTGCGATTTCGTGGGTGCGCGTGATCGGCGCGGGCTCGCTGGTCATGCTCGGCATCGCGATGTGCGGCGTGATCGCCGGCGACTCCGAACGCGAGTGCGAGACGATCGCGCCGATCGTGACCGCCGCGAGGACGCCTGCGAGGCCGATCTTCAGCACGAGCGCACTCGCGGCTGCACCACCGGCGGCGGCGGCGACCTTGCCGCGCACGCGTGCGATCGCGGCGGCGTCGGGGGACATGCCGTCGCGCGCGGCATCGAGCAACGCGCGGGCGGAGGACGACAGCTCGGGCGCGCTCATCGGGCCTTCGCTTTCACGGCGGCCTCGAACGCGACGCGCGCGAGGCGCAGCCGCGAATAGGCCGTGTTGAGGTTGATGTCGAGCATGCGTGCGACTTCCGGGACCGCGAGTTGTTCGAGCTCGACGAGGGCAAACACCATGCGCTTGTCGTCATCCATCGTCTCGAGGATCGAGACGACGGTCGCCGCTGCTTGCGCGCGAGACATCGCAGCGAACGTGTCGGTCGTGCCTTCGGGATCGTGATCGAGCGTTTCGGTGCGCTGAGCGCCGACGCCCTTGCGGCGATAGGCGCTCGCCACGCGCCGCGCGATGGCGAACAGCCACGTCGTGATCTGCGCGCGGCCTTCCCACTCGGGCAAGCGGCGGTGAACGACGACGAACGCGTCCTGCACCGCATCTTCGATCTGCGCTTCGCTCACACCGAACGTCCGCAGCACGCGCCACACGTAGGCGACGTGCGCGGTGTAGACCTCGTCGAAAGACAGCACCTCCACGTCGCGTTCGAACCGATCGATCCGCTCGGTCGGGCCTGTCTCGAGAGCATGGGCGACCGCGGGCATCTGCAGCGTTGGTGTTGCCACCGCCGCCGATCCGTCACGCCGGAGCCGGAAATCGAACCACTTCATGGCCATCCGACCTCCAGGCCCAACGCGCAGCGCGCCGCGGCGGCGCCCGGCTGGTAGAGGTCCGACCCTCGGTCGAGCATGAACCGCGGTCGCGCGAGCGGGACCGCGATCTCGAACGTGCCGACGAGCCGCGCGTGCTCGGACATCGGCCAGCCGACGCCCATGCCCGCGCCGAGCGCGATCCAGGGGGCGGTGCCGGTGCGCTCGGCGTCGAAGCCGGAGCCCGTGCCTTGGAGGCGGCCGACCTCGCCGAGCAACCACGCGCGGAGCGGCAACGATTGCGGTCCCCACCCACCGCGCAGCGTGAGGATGTCGAGCTTGACCTCGACGCCGCCCGGCGCGCCCGGTGCGAGCGGCGCGCTCTGCGGCACCCAGCGCGAGATGCCGAGCGACGCGAACTTGTCCGCGCGCCGCACGAAGCCCGCGAGCTCGGCTCCGAGGTTGATCTGCGGCAGCGCGCCGACGCCGGACAACGCGAGCAGGTGCACGCCACCACCCCACGTCGACGCCGGCTTCTTCGCCGGTTCGTCGTCGGCGATCCGCTGCGCGCTCATGTCGTCGTCGCCATCGTCGTCGGGCGGCTCGAGCGCCGCGGTCGCGGGCGCGGGCGCCACCATCGCCACCATCGTCCCGGTCGGCTCCATCGCGCTCGCCGTCGTCGGCAGACTCCGGCGCGACAAGCGGACCTCGGTCGCGAGCCGCGCGAGCACGACGGCGACCGCATCCGCGAGCGCATCACACCGCCGGCTGCGCAGCGTTCGCACATCGTTCGCGACGGTGATGGCGCGTGCATCGATGCGCGCCACGAAGCCCGTGCGCTCGCGAGTGATCTCGATCTCGATGCCGTGCAGATTGCCGTCGATCGCGCTCCCGAGCCGCTGCTCGGCGCGCGCCTTCACGTTCGCCGCATCGGGACACGCCTCCGGCGCCCGCCACAGAAACCCCGGATCCTCGACCCGCAGGGCGACCCTCGGCTGGGCCTGGGCGGTCGCGGCGACGAGCATCACGATCACGAGCGCTCGCATCTGTGTGGCGACACGTGACCCGACGGGACGTTGCTCGCCAACGCGGTTGGCGCTGTCGACCCGCAGGTGCGCGACTTGTAACGGCTTCCACATCACGCGATCAGCCCCGCAGCGAGGCCTGCACCATTGGTGCCGCGACTACGGTAATTCCGTCACGAAAAGATCGACGACCGGGCCGGTCGCTTCGATGTGCAGCCAATGTCCTGCGGGAATCTCGTGCACGTGGACGTGATCCGCCATCGCATCCGCTCGTTCGCGATCGATCTTCCACACGCGGGACTTGATGGCGATCACCAACTCGAGCTGCCCGCGCGCACCATCGGCCGCCGCGGACCACAGATCCGTCGCGTAGTAGCTCGTGAGGAGCTCGCGCAGGATTGTCGGCCGGAGGCGATTCACGAACTGACCATCGGCGGGCACGAGGCTCATCGCGAGCCACTGCGCGAGGGCCTGATCGTGGCCCTCGGTCATCACGGCGCCGACGAACGCGTCGCGCGTGGCCCACGTCGTCGGCATCCGCTCGAGCATGCGCAGCACGCGAATCACGCTGTCGCGTTCGTCGTCGATCGCACCGGGTCGCTCGCTCGGGTTGGAGTCGAGCATCCAGGTCTGCGCGACGTCGATGCGCGATCGCGCGGCGAGCATCACCTTGCCGCCGAAGCTGTGGCCCGCGAGCGCGTGGACGTCGCCGAGCGATGCGGCGAGCGCGCTCACGTCGTCGGCGCACGCGTCGATCGTGTGCGGTGGATCGCCGGTCTCGGACTTGCCATGCGCGCGCAGATCGACGAGCACGATGCCCCACTCGCGGCGTTTGTCGACGATCTTGCGCGCGACGCCGCGCCAGTTCGATCCAGCGCCGTAGATGCCATGCGTGAACAACATCCAGCGCTCGGGTGATCCCTCGCTGTGCGCGATGCGTTCGTGATGGAGACGCGCGGCCATGGCGTGACCATACCTCGCCGCGATCGAGCGTGCTTTACTCGCGCGCGTGAGCGACGTGACGCGAATGATCGAACAGCTCGCCGCGGCGGGCCTCGATCTCGTGCACGCGTTCGATGCACGTGCGATCGGAGAGCTCGCTCGCGCGGACGCGCTCCTCGAAGAGCAAGACGCTCGCGCTCCGGCCGAGCCGACGACCACGACGAACCGCGATGGCACCACGCGCATGGTCCTCGCGAGGCCGTCGCGTCTGCTCGCGAAGTGGTCGCGTCTCGCTGATGGCCCACGGCTCGGCTTGCTCGTCGGCAACACGCGTGCGCTGTGGCCGCCGTTCGTCGCCGCGCGCGAATCGTTGCCGCGCACCGATCCGCTCGAGGCCTACGTCGAACGCACGATCGGCCGAGTGGTCGGCGCTTTCCGAGCGACGGCAACCGACGCGGCCGACCCTGCCGGCGTCCCCGTCCTCTATTCGCACCGACGATACGACGCGATGTACCTGCCGTTTCAACAGCTCGCCGTCGCGACGGGGTTCGCGGCGATGAACGCAGCCGGACTCGCGATTCACCCGACGTACGGTCCGTGGTTCGCGCTGCGCGCGGTGATCACCCTCGAGCCATCGACCGACCTCGCGATCCCCGTGCTCCACGCGCCGATCGCGAAGCCGTGCGCGTGCACGGGCGCGTGCGAAGCGGCGCTCGAGAAGGCGCGTGGAGATCTTCGCGATTGGCGCGCCTGGCTCGCTGTGAGAGACGCCTGCGCACTTCGCGAACACCGCTACTCCGACGAGCAGATCCGCTTCCACTACGCGAGCGCGTGGCCGAAGGCAGCACGTGACGACTCTGGTCAGTAGCGGGGACCCGTGGCCCCGGAGGCCGTGCGCTAAACGCACGCGTTTGCACGAGTTGCGCGCGGCCTGCTGCTTGCAGCCTTCGGGGGCGTGCGTTGGTTTCTCATGACCCTGATGGTCTCGGGGTGCGGATTCTCGATCGCCACCGAAGGTCCGGTCGTGGGCGGGGATGACGAGCCGGGGACGGAACCCGACGCGACCGTGGTCGCGCGGATGTGCTCGACCGACGATCCATCGCTGCGGTTGTGCATCGACTTCGACGACGTCACGAACCTCGCGATCGACCAGTTCGACCATCCCGTCGAGGCCATCAACCTGACGCCGATGCAGCGCGCGACCGGTGAGCCGGCGGTAGAGGTCGGCACCACCTCGCACGTCCATGTCGCCGAGACTCCCGACCTCGACATCCCCGACAAGCTGACCGTGTCGATGTGGATCAAGTTCGACATCGACGGTGTGCCCATCTCGACGACGAGCAGCCGCTGGCTGTTCGACAACAACACGCAGTACTTCGCGTCGCTGCGGTTCGGCAGCGTGATCCGCTGCGGCTCGGGAGCCGAGAACGCAGATTCGTTACCGGTCCCGATCGACGGCGCGTGGCACCACGTGGCCTGCACGTACGAACGCGACGAGATCCGCGTCTATGTCGATGGCGACGTCGGAGGCTGCGAGAGCGTGAACGACCGCCTTCTGCCGACCGGCGGCGATGATGGCTTCGCCATCGGTGGGAACGTGTCCGGCGGGCCAGGCGGACCCAAGTTCACCGAGCAGTTCGTCGGCGGCATCGATGACGTGCAGGTGTTCGCACGGACCCTCTCGGCCACCGAGCTGTGTACTGCCGCGGGCCACACGGGATGCGACACGACACTGGCAGTTGAATGTCAGTGAACCTGCCGGCCGGGATCTGCACCTGAACGAATTCTCAGACCATTGATGTACGCTGCCGTACCGTGGTCGCCGATGCCCTCGACGCTTTCCATCCGCTCGTAGCGGGGTGGTTCCGCGAGCGGTTCGGCGCCCCGACCGATCCCCAGCGCGATGGCTGGCCGAAGATCGGCGCGGGCCACGATGTCCTGATCGCCGCGCCGACCGGCTCCGGCAAGACGCTCGCGGCGTTCCTGTCGTGCATGGACGCGCTCGTCCGGCGCGGGCTCGACAACGACGGGCTCGATGCGCACACGGACATCCTCTACATCTCGCCGCTCAAGGCGCTGTCGAACGACGTCCATCGCAACCTCGAAGCGCCGCTCGCGGAGCTGCGCGAGTACGCCGCCGCGCGAGGCGTGGTGCTGCCCGACATTCGCGTCGCCGTGCGCACGGGCGATACCCCGGCCGGCGAGCGCGCGAAGATGGCGAAGCGGCCACCGCACATCCTCGTCACCACGCCCGAGTCGCTGTACATCCTGCTGACCACGGTGTCGGGGCGCGCGGCGCTGTCGCAGCTGCGCACGGTGATCGTCGACGAGATCCACGCGATCGCGGGCGACAAGCGCGGTGCGCATCTCGCGATCTCGCTCGAGCGATTGGACCGCTTGGTCACGCAGGCGTCGGGCCGCACGCCGGTGCGCGTCGGACTCTCGGCGACGCAGAAGCCGATCGAGCGCATCGGCCGGCTGCTCGTCGGAACGCGGCGGCCGTTGCCGCACATCGTCGATTCGGGGCATCGGCGCGCGCTCGATCTCGCGATCGAGATCACCGACGACGAGCTCGGCGCGGTCGCGTCGCTCGAGCAGTTCGGCCGCGTCTACGATCGGATCGCGGAGCTCGTACAACAGCACCGATCGACGATCGTGTTCGTCAACACGCGCCGCCTCGTCGAGCGTACCGCGGCTGCGCTCGAACAACGGCTCGGCGAGGAGCATGTCGTCGCGCATCACGGTTCGATGTCGCGCGCGTTGCGCTTGGCCGCCGAGCAGAAGCTGAAGTTCGGGCAGGTGAAGTGCGCGGTCGCCACCGCGTCGCTCGAGCTCGGCATCGATGTCGGAGCGGTCGATCTCGTCGTGCAGCTCGGCTCGCCGCGCTCGATCGCCACGCTGATCCAGCGCGTCGGTCGCTCGGGCCACACCCTCGGCGGCACGCCGAAGGGCCGGTTGTTCGCGTTGACGCGCGATCAGCTCGTCGAGTGCGCATCGCTCGTACGCGGCGTGCGCAAGGGCAACCTCGATCAGATCACGCTGCGCGATGCACCGCTCGACATCCTCGCGCAGCAGATCGTCGCGACCTGCGCCGCCGAGGACATTCGCGAGGACGATCTGCGCGACATGATCCGTGGTGCCACACCGTACGCGGCCCTGTGCGACACGAAGCTCGAGCAGATCCTCGAGATGCTCGCCGAAGGCGTGAGCGATCGTCGCGGCCGCGGCGGCGCGCACATCCATCGCGATCGCGTGACCGGCACGCTCAAGGGCCGGCGCGGTGCCCGGCTCGCCGCGGTCACGTGCGGCGGCGCGATCCCCGACAACAACAACTACGCCGTCGTGCAGTTCCCCGAGGAGATCAAGGTCGGCGAGGTCGACGAAGACTTCGCGATCGATTCGTCGGCCGGCGACATCTTCCAGCTCGGCAACACCGCGTGGCGCATCAAGCGCATCGAGATGAGCAAGGTCATCGTCGAGGATGCGAAAGGTCAGCCGCCGACCATTCCGTTCTGGTTCGGCGAAGCACCCGCACGAACCGCGGAGCTGTCCGACGAGGTCAGCGATCTGCGCAAGGAGATCGATGTGCGCCTCGAGCGGGACGAGCCGCTCGACGACATCGCCGCGTGGCTCGTCGCCGAGACCACGATGCCCGCGCGTGCGGCGCAGCAGCTGATCGCGTACCTGGCCGCCTCGCGAATGGCGCTCGGTGCCTTGCCGCGCAAGGACCTCCTCATCGCGGAGCGATTCTTCGACGAGGGCGGCGGGATGCAGCTCGTGCTGCACTCGCCGCTCGGCGGTCGCATCAATCGCGCCTGGGGCCTCGCGCTGCGCAAGAAGTTCTGCGTCACGTTCGACTTCGAGCTCCAAGCTGCCGCCACCGACGACGGCATCGTGATCTCGCTCGGCCAGCCGCACAGCTTCCCGCTCGACACGGTGTTCGGCTACGTGCCATCGCACCAAGCCGAAGAGACGCTGATCCAAGCGCTGCTCGATCGCCCGATGTTCGAGATTCGCTGGCGGTGGAACGTCACGCGCTCGCTCACCGTGCTGCGTCGCAAGGCGGGCAAGCGCGTACCGCCGCACCTCGTGAAGATGCGCGCGGCCGACACGCTGTCCGTCGTGTTTCCGCAAGCGGTCGCGTGCGGCGAGAACATCTCCGGCCCGCGCGAGGTCCCCGATCATCCGCTCGTGTTCGAGACGATCCGCGATTGCCTCGTCGAAGCGATGGACCTCGAGGGGCTGCGCGCGATGATCGAGAAGCTCGAACGCGGCGAGATCGCGGTGATGGCGCGCGACACCGTCGAGCCGTCCCCGCTCTCGCACGAGCTGATCAACGCGAACCCGTACGCGTTCCTCGACGACGCCCCGCTCGAGGAGCGCCGCACGCGCGCCGTCCAGCTGCGCCGGGGCCTTCCCGCGACGATCTCCACCAGCGGCACCGATGATGTCGGAGCGTTCGACGAAGCCGCGATCGCCGCGGCGGCGGAAGAGGTCGCGCCGACGGTCCGCGATGTCGACGAGCTGCACGACGCCCTGATGGCGCTGTGGCTCGTGCCCGAACCGCTCGCGCGCACGTGGGGCCCGGGCGTCGATGATTGGTTCGAGGCGCTCACCTCGACGGGCCGTGCCACGCGTGTTCGATGGAGATCGCCGCACGGCTCGCTCGCCGATCGCGCACTCGATGGAGCGACCGATGCCGCGACCGACGCCGCGACC
>Ga0154020_10003980_pt1 | contig 17646 bp, 10 predicted proteins | sample Klosneuvirus_201_FD_109709 | JGI IMG/M metagenome (GOLD analysis project Ga0154020, IMG submission 109709) | Active sludge microbial communities from wastewater, Klosterneuburg, Austria - Klosneuvirus_20160825_MG | ecosystem: Engineered > WWTP > Aerobic digester > Activated sludge | place...
CTAAGACCCTTGGAAAATTCGCGGGGGTGCTAAGGGACCAAGGAAAGCTTGTGGAGGCGGAGTCTCTTTTTCGCAAGTCCTTGGCCATCCAAGAGAAGAAGCTGGACCCGGACCATCCGGACCATCCGGACCTCGCCAGGACCCTTGGAAACCTCGCGTTGGTACTAAAGGACCAAGGAAAACTTGTGGAGGCGGAGTATCTTGGTCGCAAGTCCTTGGCTATAGATCAGAAGACGCTGGACCCAGACCATCCGCACCTCGCCAGGACCCTTCACAACCTCGCGTTGGTGCTCTATGCCCAAGGAAAGCTTGTGGAGGCGGAGTCTCTTTTTCGCAAGTCCTTGGCCATCCAAGAGAAGAAGCTGGAGCCGGACCATCCGCACCTCGCCAGGACCCTTAACAGCCTCTCGTTGGTGCTCTATGCCCAAGGAAAGCTTGTGGAGGCGGAGTCTCTTTTTCGCAAGTCCTTGGCCATCTGTGAGAAGAAGCTGGACCCGGACCATCCGGACCTCGCTACGACCCTTGGAAACCTCGCGTTGGTGCTTATGGTCTCAGGAGAGCTTGTGGAGGCGGAGTCTCTTTTCCTCAAGTCCTTGGCCATTGAGGAGAAGAAGCTGGAGCCGGACCATCCGCACCTCGCTACGACCCACTCCAATCTCTCCTTGCTGCGGCTTGCGCAGGGAAATGTGAAGGGGGCCGTGACTGAGCAACAACAGCGCATACAGAGCTTCGACAAGCTGCTACGAACCAGCTCGACCGAAGACCTGGCTGAAGCGCTGCTCGCTTCCCATAGTGCAGAGGAAAATGCAGTCTACGGGCTGCCGCTGCTCCGAGGAGCACCCCAAGAAGCCGACCGGCTTGCGATGAGCACGGCGCTGCTATTCAAAGGACGAACGCTGGAAGCGGGACGAATGGTCCGGCGCGAGCTGCAGCAGGGGCTCAAGACGGAAGGGCAGAAGCAGAAGTATCAGCAGATGCTCGCGCTACTGAGCCAGCGAGACCAAGAGCTTATGCGCATGACCCAAGGAAGCGGAGACCGAGCCAAGTCCCAAGAGTTGCTGTGGCAGGCGCAGACGCTAGAGAGAGAGCTGTCCAAAGAAGTCGGAGTACAAAGCAGCGCGGACGTTCCGACGCTGGACAATGTGACGAAGAAGGTGGTCCAGTCGCTCCCCAAAGACGCGCTGCTGATCGAGTTCGGACTGGGAGCGACCGCAGACTATCGAAGGACAGCCGATTGGGGAACAACGATCACGTATCACTACGTAGCGATTATGCTGCTTCCCAGCGGAGAAGTTCGTGTCGTGCGGTTGGGACGAAAAGACGAAGTAGAGGAAGCGACGAGGACGTTTCTGGCGGCACTCAACCAGCCAAGCAGTGAGATCGTACCCGCAGCCAAGTCCGCCTACGCCAAGCTGTTTGCTCCGCTGGAAAAGGAACTAAGCGGAATCCATCAAGTGATCCTGTCGCCCGATGGAGCGCTGAGTGCGATTCCGTTCGGAGCGCTGCACAATGACAAGGGATACTTGGTGGATCAGCTGTCGATTCGCTACGTCTCATCAGGACGCGACTTGCTGAATCAGCCAAGCCAGAAGCCCATCACGCAGCCAGCGGTGATGATGGCGACGAGGGTGCGGGGACAAGATGCGCTGGTGGTAGCTGAGATGGTCGGCAAAGCGCTTGCGCAGACCCTTGGCGCGAAGCTGACCGAACGTTCCACAGATGGGCAAGTGCTTGCACAGCAGAGTCCGAGCGTGCTGACGCTGATCTCTCATGGGTATTTTGGCGGCGGAAGCAAAGAGGGAGGAATGAGCGCGCGACTGCCGACACCACCGAAGCATGCGATTCGCTCGACGTACCTCACCAGAATGAACAACGAGCGAGAGGCTCCGGCACAAATGAAGTTGGTCATGGCCGAGAAGGAGAAGACCGAGGAGCTGATGAACAGCTCCGGGCTGATGATGACGCCGGGGTCGCAAGCAAGCACCGACACCAAGCAAGACGGACGGCTGACGGCAGTAGAGGTCAGAGAGATGAACCTGCAAGGAACCAAGCTTGTGATGCTGCTGGCATGCAAGGGAGCAGCCGGAGGACTGAGCTTCGGTCAAGGAGTGTACGGACTACGCCGGGCAGTGCTGCAAGCCGGAGCCGAAACAGTGGTGGGCACGCTGTGGAGCGTGGAAGAAAAGAGTGCGAGCGAGCTGGCGAAGAAGTACATGACGAAGCTGTGGACAGACAAGAAGGCAACGCGAGTGGGAGCGATGGAAGAAGCGATGAAAGAGATGCGGAAAGATCCCCGCTACAGCCACCCTCACTACTGGGCCCCGTTCGTCGTGATGGGAATGGACGGGCCGCTTCAAAATCCCCTATAGGGGATTGCTCGCGCCCCTAGTCGTTCCCCTATCCGCACCATCTCCCCGTCGTTGATTCTCGTCGAAGACTGAACAAATCGCGTTGGCATCGCATATGCAATGTCAGTGGGCAGACCAACCAAGGTTCGAAGGAGTTCTGCCCATGGTAGCCGCTCTTGAAATTCTGTCCGAACAGACCATCCCGCGCCAGTCTTCGAGCGTGCATCCGCGCTTCTCGCTGGGCACCGCTGTTTTTGTCGGATTGCTTTCACTCACATCGTCAGCGTGGGCTGAGGAACCTCGCTCGGTTGTGACTGTGTCTCCCATCCTTCATGATGGCTTATCGGCCAGCGCGCGGGCCCGGCTCGACCTGGGATTTCGGCGTGCGCTGCGCAAGACAACCGCGGCGTCTGCGACGCAGCAAGAGTGTGTGACCGAGTCCTGCTGGCATGATCTTGCACAGACACAGCAGGCCGAGCTTGTCGCGTTCTACTGCGCGGCGGGTTCCGTGCGCGGTGGGCTATGTGACCCGCGCCGTCACATTCAGCACCCCGTCGAGAGCGACCCTCAAGTCGTCGACCTACCACAGAGTCATCGGCTCGCCGTCGTGATGTATTCGCCCGTGACCAAGCTTGTGACGAGTGCGAGTGTCGGCTGCGATGCCTGTACGGCAGACCAGGCCGCTGAGCGCCTGCAAGGACTGACTGAAACCATGCTGCAAGCGGCCGCGCAGACGGACCCGGTGGGTTCGGTGCAGCTTCGTGGAGTACCGGCTGGGGCGCTGATCTTTGTCGATGGTGTTTTGCGGATACAGACGGAAAACGCTGTCAATCCGCTGACCCTCAGCGCAGGAACAACCCACCGCATCGAGGTCTACGCATCGAAGCACGAGCCATTTCGTGAGCCAGCGTTTCGACTACAAGCGGGAGAATCGAGCGAGCTAGCGGTACAACTCACCCCGATCCCAGACGATCTGATTCGGACCTCTAGGGATGACGATTCACCCGAATCACCGTCAGCGCCGGCTGCTGGCTATGGCTACCATACCAGCCCCCCCGCGTGGCGGTGGGCGTTGCCGCTGGTGTTGATTGGGGCTGGGGGACTTTTGCTTGGGCTTGGGGGACGAGCCTTTGCGCTGCGAGGAACTTGTACGGACCAAGCAGGTTGTCCGATGACATACAACACTGAACAGGTGGGGATGGGACTGCTGGGGGCGGGCGGCGCGCTGGTCGGAATTGGCGGAATCACGTTGGCATTCGGCGTGCAAAAGGTCTACGTGCGAGTGCCACCCAGCAGCAGCGATTGAGATGAGCTTGGCACGGCTCGTTTCGCGGAGGAGACCATGACCCAGTTGTCGATCAAAGCAGTGTGGGCCGTTGCCTTGGGAGTGCTGGCTGTGTGCAGCGGAAGCTGCGATAACCTTCTGTTTGGACGCTATCAAGAGCCTCGTGTTGGATACTGCAGCGCTGCATCGCCCGCGTGTCCGGATGGTCAGTTTTGCAACATCGAGAAGGATCGCTGCGAGCAAGGCGCGTGTTCGGAACAGGATCGCGTGGGATGCTCTGATCCAACGGCCACGCACTGTCAGCAGAGTCACTGTCTGCCGTGTCAGAGCAATTCGGACTGTGAGCGCTGGACCGCGACCTATGGCATGGGCACAGCCAAAGAGATCTGTGATCAGGGAACGTGTCGACCATGCGTAGCCAACGCAGAGTGTTCCTCTTCGCTGTGTAGGACGGCGGACCTTGCGCTTGGCAGCGAGGGCAACGGCGTCGGCAGCTGCGTTGCGTCCGCAGCGCTCACCTATGTCAGCAATGCAGTCTCCCCGGTCGCTTGTGCCGAACGGAATGGGAGTCGAGAGTCGCCGTTCTGCGAGATCTCGGAAGCGCTTGCTGCTGGGCGCAGAGTGTTGCTCGTGCTGGGGAGTAGCAAGTCGTATGCACCGTTCGAAGTCTCGCAAGGCGATGTAACAATCGTTGGTCCGGGCCGGGATCTGTCGCCGAGTGCGATGCTCGCAGGGGTCCACGTTATCGGTGGCGCTCGGGTGCTCCTGCGCGACCTGTGGCTGACGCCGGCAAGTGGGCTGACGGCTGCGCAGTGTGAAGGGACTCAGCTCGTGCTGCGGAGAGTGACCATTCAGTCCGCCGATCTCAACCAGCGCGGACAGCGGGGAATCGATGCGCGGGGCTGCGGTCAACTGGTCCTAGAGGAGTCCATGGTCGATGGGATGAACGGCGCGGGCGTGGTTGTGGAGAGTGGCGCATATCGGCTTGTCAACAACGTGATCACTCGGAACGGAAATGCCGTTGAGCCATATGGTGTATCGCTAGGAAATCTGACGAGCGGAGAGTTCCTGCTCAACACCGTGGTCGCAAACGGTCGTGGCGTGCTCTGCGCCAGTCAAAATCCGCTCACCGCATCGGTGGTGTCTGACAACCTCGGTCGGCTCGATGAGCAGGTCCAAGGAAGCTGCAAAGTGAGTGATGTGGCCACCCGCGTCTATGACTTGACAGCAGCAGACAAAGCACTGGTCACGCCAGAGCGTCTGAAGCTCCAGCGTTCGTTGGTGCTGCACCAGCAGTGCTGCATTGATCGCATTGATTTGGGAACGCTGCCGCTTTCGGTTGTGCGGGATTACTTTGGACGCTCGCGTCCGAAAGGTATCGCGGCAGACATCGGATTCCACGAGTCTGATTAGGAGTTCGGGCCGGGCCGAGACCACGTCTCAATCAGTGGGTCGTGGTCTCGGATCTCCGGCAAATATTTCGAAGGAATCAAGGAGGGAGATTCCTATGGAAGGGCAAGTCATCGCTGGATATCGCATTGAACGAACCATCGGATCGGGTGGCATGGGAATCGTCTTCGAAGGAGTGCATCAACACCTTGGGCGACGAGTCGCCATCAAGCTGCTGCACGACCGATATTGTCATGATCGAGACTCACTGAGCCGCTTCTACAACGAGGCGCGTGCAGCCAGTTTGGCCCAGCATCCGTGCGTGATCGATGTCTACGAGTTCGGATTTACAGATCAGGGACAAGCGTACATCGTGATGGAGCTGCTGTGCGGATGCTCGCTGGAGAAGCGTCTTCGCGAGATCGGCGGTCGCATGGGAACACCGTGTCTTCCGCTCGTACAGAAGCTGGCGGCGGGTCTGTCGTTTCTTCACGAGCGCGGGATTGTGCATCGGGATCTCAAACCGGACAACGTGATGTTGGTTCCAGATCCAGAGCTACCAGCGGGTGAGCGCGTAAAGCTCCTCGACTTCGGAATTGCGAAGCTGATTGGTCCGCAACCGAAGAACCTTCCCATTTCTCCGCTCCCAACAGAGACCGGATCGATCCTGGGAACGCCAGCCTATCTGTCCCCGGAGCAAGCTCGCGGAGAGCGAGCCGCAGTCGGTCCATCCGCTGATGTGTATGCGCTGGGAGTGATGCTCTATGAAATGCTGGCGGGCACGCTTCCGTTCGAACGCGACTCGCCTATGGAGATGGTGCTGATGCATGCCTTTGCAGATCCGCAGCCGCTTCAGAAGCGGGCCCCACGGGTGCCGCGTCCTGTGGCTACGTTGGTACACAGGATGCTGCGCAAGGAACCGGCAGCGCGTCCCACGATGAGTGAGGTCGCAAGCGAGCTACACAGACTGAGTGGACGCTATTTGAAGGCAGATGTCCCAAGTGGAGCAGAGAAGCATCTGCCGCGCATTCCCAAGACGCAGATCGAGCTCGACCTGTTGTTTGCTCTTCTCAAGCGGGTCGTGTTTCGCGAGGAGACATCGGGTCGCGTTGGGAAGCGATGGACATATGCACTGATTCTGCCGCTGCTCCTCCTACCGGGAGAGCGTAGGCTTGCGGCCAAGCAGGCAATCTCAAACCCTGTTCAGATGGAACGGCGAGTGTCCTCGCAGAGTTCGTTTGAAGCGATGGTCGGGTCGCCTCGTATTGAGAGTCCTACCGACCTCGCGCCGCTGCTGGTGGCTCAATCATCGCCTGTGCTCTGGCCACTCCTTCCGGAGCGAAGTCTGAGCCATGCAATGAACACTTCGAAGCCCAAGCGAACGAGGACTACGTATTGGAAGCCGGGGAGCATCACAAGCACATTCCCTGCTCATTCTTTAGGATCACCACCGACCGGGTCAGGTAGTCACAGCGGAGCGGAACTCCCAGCGCTCCCTCCCCAAGCTACGCAGAGGCGGAACATCACCGAAGTTCTGTCGAATGCTAACCGAGAAATTCCGTTCGACCAGTAGGCGAGTACCGGAGCCACCATGTACAGAACCATCCACCAACACATTTCGCGAGGCCTCAGACTGACTCTCTGTGGCACCGTACTATTTTCTATGATCGGCGGAACCTCTGCGCAAAACCTGCCAAGTGCAGTGGTCCAGCAGCACCAGGCACGACCGCAGTCTGAAGGCACCCAGCTCTGTGATGACAATGCGGAGGAAGGAACGGAGAGCGAAGAGCAGCATTCCTTTTGTCAGCACAGACGGCAAGGATTGGCATTCTACGATGCCCAGCGCTATCGCGAAGCGATCGATGAACTGACACTCGCCTATCGTATCTACCCCGCGCCGCGGATCCTGTACAAGATCGGGTATGCACATCGCAAGCTGGGTGATCTACGCGAGGCGCGACAATTTCTGTCGATGTTTCTGTCAGTGGATGCCACCATTCCGACGGATCAGCGCAGAAAGATCGAAGCAACGCTTCTGGATCTCCAGCAGCAGATTTCGCAGATGGAAAAGAGTGCGCCCAGTCGTCCTCGCTGGCGTCTTGGTGTTGGAGCAGGGCTAAACGGTGCCGGGGCCATTCTGCTGGGATTTGGGATTCCCGCCTTGGCGGTCGATAGCTCGTGCGTACGGAGCCCAGCAATTCCTGGAGCCCAGTGCCCCGATCTATTTCAGACCACAACAATCGGTAGAGGACTGGTGGTTCCTGGTGCGCTTCTCATGGTCGCGGGAACTCTGACGGCTGCCTGGCCAGTCATCAAGCGCTCAGAACCTTCATCCTCTAGACAACAGATCGCAATGAGGAAGGAGTAAGGACCATGCGTGCATGGCTGCTGTGTTGCCTTGCTGCGCTGGGAGGCTGCGAGTCCACACTTGCCGGTGTGTACGGTGGCTTTGCCACCAGGAACGCTGAATACTGCGAAGCGAATCCCGACTGTGAAGCCAGGAATCCTATCGACGGGAAGGCATGGATCTGTGACACGCTACTCCATACCTGTCTGCCGCCCGATACGTGCTTGAGCAGTGAGCACTCCTGTCAAGGTGCAGAGAAACCAATTTGCGCGGACGGTCTCTGTGTTCCGTGCTCTGTAGATGCTCCTAGTGGGGATGCAGAGTGCCAAACCCGATCTGAACAGAGACGTGACAATCGCCGAGTCTGCATCGCTGGAAGCTGTCAGGAATGTCGTGCAACCAGCGACTGTCCAGCGCTCCGCCCAGTCTGCGCGGCCCAGAGCTGTCGAAGCTGTCGAGAGCATGCAGAGTGTGGATCTGGAATTTGCCGCACCGATGACTCGATGCGAGAAGATGCGGCTGCCGCCATCGGAACCTGTGTGGATGAGGCCGTGATTGGCTACGTGGATGCGGACCAGCAGATGTCGGGCTCTGGAACGCGCCAGAGTCCGGTCAGCGCCTTGGCTGATGCGGTCCTCCTCGGAAGGACATTCCTGTCCGTCCGTCCGAGTGGCAACGCCTATGGTGCGCTCAGTGTCCGCAATGCCAAACTGATTGTGGTGGGGCAACGTATTGGGAATCAGACGCCTGTCCTGACTGCGGTGTCTGTAAACACCGGCTCGCTGGTTCTGTCGCATGTGTCTGTCCTTCCCAAGAACGGTCAGGATGGCATCAGCTGTGGTTCCCAAGCAGAGCTCGGCCTTCGCAACGTTAGTGTCTCTGGTCCGTCGAGCGCAGCGCGAGGGGTGGTTGCGGAATCGACCTGTCTCCGCGTGGACGTTCAAGCAAGCCGCTTTATCAACATCCAAGGACACGCACTCGCGCTACTTCCCGGCAGCACCTCCTACCGCATCGTGAACTCTGCCTTCCGCAACTGCGGGAGCACCAACCCCAAGTACGGAAGCGCCGCTGTTCTCCTCGGTCAAGGCACTCGCGGAGTCTTCACCTACAACACCCTGTACCAAAACCTCGACGCCATCGATTGCGGCAGCAGCCAACGCATCGACAATTCTGTCGCCGTGGGAGGTGCCTTCCCCGGCTGCGTCCTCGACAGCCCAGACCAAGAGGCCGACCTAAGCCCCGAGCAGCTTCAGCTCCAAGACACCCCCCGCAACCACGCCTGCTGCATCGATCAAGCCGTTCCCGATTCCACCGTGCAGAGCGACGTCCAAGGCACCCCCCGACCGCAAGGAATGGGACCGGACCGGGGGTATTGGGAGGGCTGACCAATGGCAGCATACAGTCAAACGCTGCGACCAACAGTGCGACGCCCTTCTGGCTAGGACTTGAGTATGTAAAAGGGAGCTCGAGACTCCGGCTGCTGACGCAAGAAGCGGGCGAATAGGCCGACAGTTAGACGGAACTGATACTGCGAGACATGGTGGCGCTCGACAACCGACGGAACCTGCTCGGTCAGCTCGGCAAGCCGCTGGCGCACGGCTTGCTCATCTGATTTCCCTGCCTCTCGTCGCAGCTGGCGCATAAGGTCCTGCAATCGCACGAACTGTCTTCCCGACTGCAGCATTGCCATGGCCTGGATCAGGCGAAAGTCTTGCGTCGACTGAATCGGCTCTAGCAGGTGCACGAAGCCTCCAGCGTCGCGTGCCATCCGATCGAGTATGCGTTGCACGTCAGCAATGGTTGCCAGGCGGGAATGGCAGCGGACCATATCCGCGTAGAGTTGGTGGCAGAGCTTTTGAATGAGATAGGGCTGGCGAGCTGTCTCATTTAGGATCAGCTCGACGGCGCCAGGGGTTACGTCGTACTGTCCCCGAGGAGGCAGCCGAACTAGGAGCTGCGCACCGTTTTCGTCGAGATGCGTCAGCTCAATCTCTGCCCCAAAGCGAGCCAGGCGGTCGTTTAGCCGGACCGTATGCCGGCGTAAAAGGTAAGTCACACCGGAAAGGATCAAGCTGATGCACCGAGCGGGCTGAATGGCAGCCCGCAGCGCAGCCAAAACCTCGGGACCCATGCCGCGATGCTTCGTGGGACTAGTGCCCTGGCCCGTCTGCTCGACAAGGGCGATCACGCGTTCGAACTCATCGAGGATCAGCAGGAGCCGCTGACTGTTCGATTGAAGGACGCGATCAACTTGGCGGAAGAACTCCTCGAACACCTGCTCAGGCGCGCGCTGCAGCGCTGCTTCTGAGCACGGGGGAGCGCCAAGGCCGAGCTCGCGCAGCTTCTGCTGGATCGGCTGCACAAGGTACTGCAGGTAGAACGTCGAACTCTCGCAAGAGTCGGGAATCTTCTCGAGGTCGACTGACAGCGGGACATACCGCTTGGTAATCCGCGGGTGCTCCAGCAGCGCAGTTAAGAGCGTGGTCTTGCCGATCTTCCGATCGCCGTGCACCAGCACCGCGTTGTCCTGGTCTCGACCAATCAGCGCATCGCAGATCTGATTAATGACCACATCGCGACCGAAGATGCTGTTCGGGTTCTTGATCGGAAGCCCGAACGTATAGGGATTGAGCGAGGACTGGGTTCCAGCGCGCGGTGGGTTGAAACGTACCGAGAAGTAGCGATTGCGTGCTTCGAGCACTCGGTCTGCTCCATCTTCGGCATGCGCCGACGATGTAAGCTCCACGTAGAGCGATGTGCAGAGCTCCTCATCGAACCTGCGGAGCTCGATGGCCAGCTCGTATGTGACTCCTGACTCGACGATAGCCAGCGGCTCGATCGGTCCAAGCACCCCGTCGAACGACTTGGCATCAACGCGCGCCCCAGCGAGTAGCCGTGCAGTCGTCGAGACCCCGCGCAGCGGCACTGAGCCTTCAAGCTTCAGGCGAATAAGCAACCGAGCCCCCTCGACAAGAGTGACCTCGGTGGAAAGCAACTCCTGGGTGATACTCCATCGCCGCTCACTCGGTGAGGGATTCTTGAGGCGCTTTGACAGCTGCTGCAGCGCATCGGTGACGCTGGCAACCACGTCCCAGTCATCGGCGAAGGGCAGCAGCATCTCGCGCAGTTGCAGGCAGTACTCTCGCTTCTGCGATGCGTCAGCCAGGCTGGGTACCGAGCTAGTCAGCTGAGAGAGCAGCACGCCGGCCTCATGGTTTGGCAGCTGGTCCTCGTAAAGCAGCGCCAGAAGGTGCAGGGCGACATCAGGAACGGTGATGACGGTGTTGGCAAACTCGGCCGCAAACTCGGCCGCCGCGACGCTGCGCATTTGGAAGTAGGACAAGAGATAAGTGCGAACGACCTTGCCAGCTGCGGGCCACCCCAGGCGAACGATATGCTGGGCGAGCTCGGGAATCAGTCCCATCTGTTCCATGCGCAAGAGAGGGAAGTGTCCGATCTTGCGTTCGCAAAGCTCGCTGAGATTCGCAGGAGACAGAGCCGGTTGCTGCTCCTCTTTGGGTAGGTAGGGCGCGCCCAGTGAGAGGAGGAGGCCCCACATCGCGACATCCAATGCGCGCTTTTCGGCGTCGTTCTGACTCAGCCAGCGTAACGCATCGCCGAACAAGGTGAGCGCCCGGTTGTATCTCTTGCTGAGTAAGTTCAGCTTGGCCCAGCTCAGGAGATACCGGCTCATAGCCTTTGTGTCTTCGCGGGCTGCCCCGGGCTTGGCCCGGGCATACTGCTGCTCGAGGCTCTGTTTGTCGAAGTCGAGCGGCTCAATCGGCTGACTGAGGCCTTCCGCGGGGGAATCGAGCTTGCCCTGTGCTCGCTCAAGATCTTGCTGTACGAGTTCCGAGAGATCGGTCAGTCGCAGGCGGGGGGCGCTGAACTCTGCACTTGTCATGGACGCAGCCGAACTGTGCAGACCGCTGCTCAACGTGCGGGAGATCGGTAGCACGGCGGGGTCAGAGGCCGGGATCGTCGATCGCGCAGGCACTAACTCTTCGTCGCTGACCGACTCGCCTCCAGAAATCCGCTTGAGCAGATCATAAATGCGACTGAGCTTCTCGAGGTTTCGCTCGGCCTTCGCGCTGCCAGCTCGCTCAATCAAGCGCTCGATCTGCGCAGCTTGGCTGGGCTGCGCCCTATCGAGGAGCAGATCATCGGCCAGCTCGTTTATCTTGCGCGACACCTCGCGAAGGAGCATCTTTCGCTCTGCCTGCTTCTGCTGGCTTTCTTGCTGCGCGTGTGCCATCTGTCTCTGCGCGAACGCGCATGCTTCATCGAATTCGCCGAGCTGCTTCTTGCTGACGGTTTCCAAATCCGCGAGCATGCCTTGCCGCATCAGCGGCAGGTCTCGGAGTGCGTCTGCGGCTAATTCGAGCCAGATTTGGGCTTCGGCAAGAGATGGCAGCAGCCCGGATTCCGCCACGATATCGCGGGCGCGCAGTGTGAGTTCATGCAGGCTCTGCTGGCTCGTCTTGAGCCACGAGCTGTAGCGATTTTGAATGTCCTCATCGAGCGGTGGACTAGCGCAATGCTGGGCGCACTTGGCCGCAGCAGCGAAATCCCCTTGAATCAGATATTCCTTGGCGGCACTCGCAAAGTCCCGTCGTCCGGCATCGACCGCCAGCAGATCGGTCAGGAACTGCAGCGGAGCGTCCGGCTGGTGGCGGATCAGCAGGCCTAGTTTCGGGACTCCGCAGTCCTCCGGAACGAGCTGAGCAAGCCAAGATGGGCTGTCAGGATGCATCGGTTCTTCCCTGCAACAGCTGCGAAATGGTGCCGTAAAGCGGGTCGGGGTCGGACAGCGGTGATGCCAGCATCTTGAGCAAGGCCTGCTTCGCTTCGGCTGCAACCTCGACCGCATCCATCCGTTGCCGAAGGGTCTGACCGTCGTCGAAGCGGCATTGCAAGACCAGTTCCTTCAGGCACCCGCGGGCTGCATTGAACGACAGCAAAAAGGTGCGGTGCTCTGCCTCATCGGGGAGACGATTCCGTGGCATCTTGCCGATGCTAATAAGCATTCGTGACGTCTCCGTAATCCACCTTTCTGCATCCATGCCGCCAAGCTCCTGCAAGATGACTGCATTGGTCCGCTTGTCGAGCATTATGGCTTCGAGCTTTTCTTCGAAGAGCAGCTGGAATTCGCGCTGAAACCGCTGGTTCCCAAACATGTGCGGAGCGCTCTCGGCGACCGCTTTGGCGTGCAAGGACTTGAGCGTGGACGCATGATGAGGCGACATCAGCAAGCCATCATCGATATTTTCCAGATGGCGGTCGACGCTCCTCGGCAAGGTTCCGGAAAACTCGTCATGGAAGCGAATGTGACGGCGGAGTATGACCCCGAGCTCTGCATCCGCTGGAAACTCGGGGCAGTAGCCGCCGGCAAGGAGCGAAAGGAGGACTCGGCCAGCGCGGCTGTGCCACAGTCGCTTCACGAAATCGAGAGTGCCAAGGAGCTGCTCGGTGGCTGCCATGCATTTGTTTTTTATGAGCTTGACGACCTCAACCACGTAGACTTCGTCGAACAGGTTGCGCTGTTCGGCGTGGTCGATCTCGGGAACTTCCCCGATTAGTGCTCGCAGCGCGAGGAGAGCGTAGGCTCCTGGCTCCTGTGCGGCCAGCGTATGCAGGTAATCGGCAAACAACTGCGGCTCAAGGGCAGGATGCGTATCGCAGAGCCACAGCGCCAGGAGCCGCCGGCGTACAGCCGCGTCCGACGTCCGCAGAACGTGCATGGCTCGCCGCAGGATGGGATCCCGGTGGTGAACGGAGAGGAGCCGATCGATGCTCGGCCACGCATTCTGCATCGCACGATCGACGATCCATGCTGCAACCGGCACTGCGATGAGATCGAGCATTTCTTCAGCGAGGCGCTGCATCTGAGCTCGGCAGCTCGCGCCGGCCGGCGGGTCGAAGGTCAGCGGCTCGGTCACTGGGGCCGAGAAACAACTCTCCCACGCAGAACGCCACAAGTGCTGGCCGATGGTCTCGAAGTAACGCGCATCGAGGCTGATGTCGTCCTCCACGGACTCGCTGCGCTGCTCGCCGAACAGACACAGAAAGTCGTAGCGCGCCCAGTGGATGGCTGTAACCGGTGCCGCCGGGGAGAGGCTCGGAGCACGCAGGCGCAGCAGGTTGCAAAGGACCGGCTCGATCGCTTCCTCGTTATTTGCGACGTCCTCGACCTTCTCGAGCTTTTCGTCGAGCCAGCGCAGCCGGGCGCTCTGGGTGTAGCCGCGGCGCTCAAAGTGCTCGATCTCTAGCTTGTTCTGCTGCAGGAGAGTCTGCAGCGAGCCCTGGTTTAGACGCTGCTCAAACGACGGCAGGCGGCCCGGCAGCGTATCGAGAAGCCTCTCATCGTCTAAGATTGCCGCGATCTCTGGCCAAATTGCCGCGATTTCGTGCTGGTCCTGATCCGCCGCCTGCAGTAGGCGACGCCGTGTTGTTGCCTCCATGCCGCGACGGTAGAGCTTGGCTGCGTTCTCGACCAGCTTGGCATAGGTATCGACGGCCTCACGCCACTCCCGGAGGCTGTTCGGATGCTCCAGAGGGGGCAGTTGAATGGTTTCGGAGACGGTTGCGAGTAGCCCAACAATCTGTCGACCGAGTCGGTCTATAGCAGAATGCAGCCGCGCGGGAACCTGGGCGAGCCGCTGCGCCCAGCCGAGCACGCTGGAGATCGTCGAACTCTCTGGCGACAGATGGGTGAATTCTTGCTGCAAGTAATCAAGGTGCTGATGCACCCGGCCGATCTGCCGGCGGACCTCTGGCAGGGTGAACCCGGGCTCGCCTTCCGCTGCCGGCTGAGCCGCTGTCTCACCAAGGCCAGTCTCGCCAAGTAGGGTCTGTGCGAGCCTCCGATAGGCGACCGCCAGATAGTCATCGCTATCAGGAAAAGCCACCACCTGCTCGCCGTAAGCCACCTGGATGGAGTGCGGAATTCTTTCCCCGGTCCGGCTGAGGACGCGGCCGTACGGATGGAGCTCATCATTGGTGTTGCCAATCCATTCGTCTCGACGTTCGCCCGCGTCTTCCTCGATCACTCGAGTCGGCAAGAATAACACCCGCCGCTTGCGCGCTCCGGTGTCATCGTCATTCGACTTGTCCCGGCTCTCGGCCACCGCAGCACCGACACGCTTGGCTCCGTCGATACCCTGGCGATGCAAGGCAAATAGAACAACGACGATGTCTGGCAGCTGAAACGTGCAGACCGAGCCAACGTCGGTCACTCCGGTGCGACTGTCGATGAGTACGAAGTCTGCATCGGCGCTAGAGAGCTGCTCGCGCAGGTACTCAATGCACTCGGCACCGCGACTATCTTCGTAGAACCGCTCCCAAGAAAAGGAGCTGACGCGAGTTGGATATGAATCATCCAGTCGACCAGCGGGCAGGAGGCGCAGAGTGCCGCGCTCTGGAAGCAGCGCCTCGTGGGTGCAGCGGAACAGCCTGCCAACTACGTCGGGAGCCTCTGTCGGCTGCCCCTGACACTCTTCTAGAAACTCGAGAAGGCCACTCCGTTCGGCAAGGTCGTCGTCGCCGAGGCGGCGTGCCGGTGCATCGAGAGGGCTGAAAAAGGCGTGCAACCCGGGGGACTCCAGGTCCAGGTCGATCACGATGACCCGATACCCCTCGTTGACTAGGACAACCGCGACATTCGCCAAAGCCTGCGTGCGACCGACGCCGCCTTTATAGGAATAGAAGGTGATGACCTTCGCTGACATGCGTTCTCTCAGAAAGTACAGCTGGCTGCGTGGGAAGCGGTCTTATAGCCCCCTCCCCAAAAGTTGCGCAAGGTCATAATACGTGGCGGCTTTGGTTTGGTCTTCTTCTCGTAATAACGATCTAAGAAGCTCCCGACTGAAGGTCGATTCGCGGTGGCAATGCCCGGCAGTCCTGGGTCGCCGTTCAGGCGCAGCCAGAGGTTTTCATATTTGGCGCGTAGCAGCTCGAGCGATCCCTGGATACGTTCTTCGGGGAAGCTCGCAGGAATGTCTGAAATATGAAATGCTAAATCTTCCGGGGATAAGATAGGGCGCAGCAAGGGAATCAGCGCCATCTGCGGCAGTGGCTCGCTCGGTGGTTCGGATGGATGCGCCCTTGATGCAAAAAATAGGAGCTTGCGTGCCTGTGCCAGTTCACCCTGAACAGCTGCTTTTTCGGCCCGTCTGAGGGCATCTTCATAGGCGGCCTGCAACCGAGCCGGGACCTCGATCTTGGGAAGGTATTCCGGATGCTCTTCTGGGTTGATCTGCATAAGCCAAGACCCCTTTTTCGGGAGAATTGGAGGATCGCAGATGACCGCGAGCTGGCTTCGTACCCACTCCGCATCGTCGGCAGTCAGGGCGGGCGGCTGGTCGCTGTCATCGCTATCTACGCTTAAGTAGAGCAAGCCCGATGTCCCACGCTTTCGATAGACGGGCATCAGACGCAGTGGTAGGGCATCGGCAGTCGGCTGGATTGTGGAGCCGATGATTTCATAATCTGTGACCAGCTCATCCCACGTCATGATGTCGCCTGCAACGAGCTATGGATGAAGTCGTACACGCGCCTATGCAAGTTTGCATTGTGGCTATAAAAATCGATATGAACACCTTCCTTTTCAAAGGTAGTCAAGAGCCGCTTGACTCTGGCCCAGTCTTCATTGCCAGCTTTGTCGCGAACAAATACCGCCATGAGCGTTCCAGCTGAAACAGGCAAACTACGCTGAAATCGTACCTCGAAAATCCTAGAGCCAAAACTATCTTGCTTGAGGAGCTCTAGCTTATCGCTAAAAGTACTCTTTTGCCCGCTTAAATATTGTTCGAAACTGCCAAAGTAAGTCGCAACATAATAACGAAAATACTCGCGATATTGGGGTGCCGGAAGACAATATTTGCGAAACAGCTCCCGGTATGTCGTTAGGAACGAATCTTGCTGCTCGGCCTTGAGCCTGTAACGGCGACCGAAGGCACCGCTATCCCAGGGCGAGGCTTCGGCAACGCTGCTCTTTTCAACAGACGGCTGAAACAGCAGCGCTACGTTCTTTTGCGGATATAAGACACCAGCGGACGTATATACACAATCCGGGAGCCCGAGTAGCGTCTCGATTTCCTTGAGCGATTTGTCGGGCTTTCGGTCGGCTGAGGAGCGCAGGGCTCTGCCCGCCAGAATTGCCTGCAGATCAGGGAGCCCCTCTCCGTCGTTCATGCCATGCACAAGGGGCACTTTGGCGGCGGGGCGCGCCATTGACTGCTGATGCTGAACAAACTGTGCGGTGCAGGCGGCGCTGAGCTGGCTCCGATGCTGCGATAGCTCTTCGCACAGCAGCCGCAGCTTGTCGTCCACCTGACTCATGGCTACATTACCATCAGACTTGTTCGACTAAGTCAATCTGTGCTTCCGCATTGGCGGCGCTCCTGGAACGACTTCCGGCGAGTTTTTTCCGTCGCTACAGCTGGCGCGAGGGGACCGGTCGCAAGCTCAGTGCTTGGTTCGCGTTCTTTCTCGTGCGCATTCCGAACTCCGACGATCCCGAGACGCTGTGGCTGATTCTAGAGCGGCGCGACGGAGCCGTCCGTGACAACCGCGCCCACCTGAGCAGTCTGCCGCCGGAGACCCCGAGGCCGCGCCTCATCTATCTGCTAGAGGAACGCTGGCGCACCGAGGCGATGTGCCGCGGGCTCAAGCAGGAGTTGGGACTGTCCCACTACGAGGGCCGACGCGACACCGCCCGCAACATCACTTGACCGCTGTCCTGTGAACGTACGCCTTCGTGGTCGCCGAGCGGGACCGCGCATTTCCCCTCGGCAGCGCAAATCCAAGGCCCCCATCCGCAGCCCTCTTCGACGGCAACGTCACCCCCGCACTCCCTGTTCACCCGCCGTAAACTCAACGCCGCCACCGTCACTCCTTGGCTCCTCACCGTCGTCGCCCGCAAAAGGAAACCTGCAGATCCACCCCCCGTTCCCCCGACCCGCGCCCCCTCACCGCCAAACGCAGCGTTTGGGTGATGCTGTACAGGGAGGAGACAGGGAGGAGACAGGGAGGAGACAGGGAGGAGACAGGGAGAATCTCTGCGGTATGGGGCTAACATGAGCATTGATTACCAGCCGACTGTGATCACAGTCGCCCCCGATGGGGGGACGTTCAGCCTCAACAGAGCACGCATCGGAAGAAGTCTCTTGACAAGGCAGGCGGTTGGCGAGACCGATGGGAGGGCACGCTGTCTTGTCTGCTTGGTCCGTCAACTTCTTCGTTGGACACGCTCGCCCACCGCTGCTTCCGGAAGGGAA